>Ga0247838_1002802_pt1 | contig 21422 bp, 12 predicted proteins | sample LaCruzMarch2015__5_FD_189097 | JGI IMG/M metagenome (GOLD analysis project Ga0247838, IMG submission 189097) | Freshwater microbial communities from meromictic Lake La Cruz, Castile-La Mancha, Spain - LaCruzMarch2015_15m | ecosystem: Environmental > Aquatic > Freshwater > Lake | place: Spain... | reverse complement strand
AGGTCGATCGCGCCGCCGGTGTCCGGTTGACCGCACCCGAACTCAAAGCCGTGCTCGGCGCCTTGGGCGAGCGCGACGAAACGGCGGAGCCCTGCCTCGACCGCAATGGCAACCCCGAGCCTGACCCAGACCTGCGCGACACCGAAAGCGTGCCCCTGAAGGAAGGCATCGCGCAGTACTTCGAACGCGAGGTGCGCCCACACGTCCCCGACGCCTGGATCGACGAGGAAAAGACCAAGGTCGGTTACGAGATCCCGCTCAACCGGCACTTCTATCGCTATGAGCCGCCCCGAGCGCTTGAGGTCATCGAGGCCGACATCAAGATGCTGGAACGCGAGATCCTTGATCTGCTCGCTGAGGTTACCGGCAGTAATGAGGTTAGGCCGTGACCGAGAACCGGGTGGAAGGGCCTGCCCCATGCCCCGAAGGGGCTATATCCCAAAGCCCAGGGTTGGCCCGCGGCACGAGGGCCAACCCTGGGACACCGAGCCATTGTCGAGGGCAACCCCGAGGGGGTTGCGTCCCAAGGGAAGCGCCATGCCACAGTCCCTCTCCGCCGTCTATGTGCACGCGGTATTTTCCACCAAGGGACGCCGTCCGTTCCTGCGGGAGGCTGTGGTGCGCACCGAAATGCACGCCTACCTCGGCGGCATCTCGAAACAGCTCGACTGCCCGCCACTGATCGTCGGTGGAATCGACGATCATGTGCACCTTCTGGTTCGTTTCGGACGCACGATCACTCAGGCCGACTGGATCAAAGAGATCAAGCGCGTATCGAGCGTCTGGATCAAGGAGCGAGCGCCCGATGATTGTAACGACTTCGCCTGGCAGGCCGGATATGGCGTGTTCTCTGTCAGCCGGTCGCGCCTTGATGCCGTCCATGGTTACATCGCGACGCAGGACCAGCACCACCGCAAGGCGAGCTTCGAGGATGAGTTTCGAGGCCTGCTACGTAAACATGAGATGGCATGGGATGAACGGTATGTCTGGGATTGAGGTCGGGATCGGGATGCAACCCGTTCCGGGTTGGGGATGGGCTGGCGATGCGTTTCAACCCAGGGTAGTGCCTTCGGCACAACCCTGGGCTTTGGGACGTCGCCCCGTTGGGGCGCGAAAGCCATGAAGTGGCAAGCCTATCCGCGGTACAAGCCGAGCGGCGTGGAGTGGCTTGGGGAGGTGCCGGAGCATTGGCGAACCGAGCCTTTGAAATATTCCGCTGACTTTATCAATGGGATGGCGTTCAAACCGGAAACTTGGTCTACAACCGGTATTCCTATTATTCGTATCGAGAATCTGAACGGGGGAGATGATTTCAATTGTTGCGAAAGTGATGTACCGCCGAAGTACCATGTGGATCAAGGCGATCTTCTATTCGGATGGTCGGGCAATCGAGGCACATCCTTCGGTCCTTTTCTATGGGGACGCAAAGGTCTCCACTACCTGAATCAGCACATATTCAAGCTTGCCGCGCTGAAGCACGATAGGGCGTGGTTCTATTGGTGCCTCAAAGCAGTGACGAGAACTATTGAGGACGAGGCGCATGGGATCATCGGAATGGTCCACGTAACACGGGGGAAACTCGGAGCGGTTCAAATCCCGGTCATTGCGCCAGTCGAGCAGCGGAGCATCGCCGACTTCCTCGACCGCGAGACTTTGATGCTCGACACGCTGGTGGCGAAGAAGCGGACCTTGATTGAGCGGCTGAAGGAGAAGCGTACCGCGCTCATCGCGCGCACGGTCACCCGCGGCCTCCCGCCCGACGCCGCCCGCGCCGTCGGCCTCGACCCCTACCCCAAGCTCAAGGCCTCCGGCATCGACTGGCTCGGTGATTTGCCCGAGCATTGGGCGCCGAAGCGGCTTCGCTTTATTGCGACACACATTACCGTCGGAATCGTGGTAGAACCATCAAAATACTATGAAGAGTCGGGCGTTCCATGCTTGCGGTCACTTAACGTTCAGCCAAATAAACTGATTGATCGTGACCTTGTCTACATCTCGCCGGAGTCTCACCGGATGCTTTCAAAATCGATGGTGAAGAAAGGAGACCTTGTTGCTGTTCGCTCGGGGCAGCCCGGTACCACTGCGGTAATCGATGACCGCTTTGATGGAGCAAATTGCATTGATTTGATCATCGCTCGAAAGCCCAGAGATGGGAACCCGACCTTCATTAGCTACTTCTTGAACTCATTGCCAGCGCAGGCCCAATTCACGGGTGGGTCGGGCGGTGCGATTCAGCAGCACTTTAATATCGCCACTGCTGCTGATCTCTGGTTGATCGAGCCGCCACCCAGCGAACAGGACGCGGTAGCCGTTTTCCTGGACCGGGAGACGACGAGAATTGACAACATGGTCGCCAAGATCGAAACCGCCATCGACCGCCTGCAGGAATACCGCACCGCGCTGATCACCGCCGCAGTCACCGGCAAGATCGACGTACGCGCAAAAACAAGCAAAGCGTAATATCGCAAAATGATGTTCAGAGAGACATTGCCCGAAGACTGCCCACCTGGAGCGGCAGACGAGATTGCGGAACAGCGCGATGTTTATCGGCTGGTCGCCTCCGATCCGCCAACAGAGGCAGACTTTCGCTCACAGCGCGCATTGCGGCCTACCGCCGTGTTCAGTGTCTCGGAGTGTCAGGCGCGCGGGCTTTCAGTGCATACCGAACGGGCGGACTCGCTGCGCGCAGCGAAGTTGCCAAGACTCAGGGGTAAGCGGATCTGTCGGGTGCGACTGCTGCCGGGTGCGGGCTATCTGCAGCAAACGGGCACGCCCTCGCACCACACCTGGTGGCCGTCGGCGGACTTCGACATTCTGGCGCAGTGTGAGGCTGCAATGTCATGACCACAATCCGGCATCTACGAACCTTGTATTTCTACGATGGGCCTCAGGTCATCGAGGCGCGGGACGCCATCGGGGGGCATTACGTTGGGGTCCTGATCGAACCCGACGGAGCGCATGATCGGTTCCTGGTCTGCGGTGTAGCTCCGGATCGCCTGCGCGAGTTCCGCATCGGCCATCTGGATTTGCTTGCACTGCTCACGGAGCAGGACGAATCAAGGTATTTCCTCGCCACCGTGACCGAGGCATTGAGCGAGCCGCTGCACCTTACGGCGATCGATCATGAGGCAGACATCCAAGGCTATCTTCCAGACGCGGGATTTGTGCTGCACGATCCTCCGATCGAGGACCTGACATTGCGCGAGGCGCACGACCGAAACACCCTGGTGCTCAACATCGCGGTCGATCCACCGGAAGCGAATTCGGAGCACCGCATCCGGGTGTCCACGCTGGTGGGCCTGCTGAACAATGTGCAGACGCTGTTAAGGCATGCATATGGTGCTGCCCTGCGGGATCTGCCTGCTGCCGCCCGGCGCAGCATCGACCGTACGGATGCGCACTTGATGGACGTGGTGGTTCCGGCCGCGTCAGGCTCGTTCCGGATCGTCTTGACTGCGTCCAGGGCCAGCGACTTGCTGGGACACAACGAACTGGCGCGCGCGTTGGAGAGGGTCGATGCGATGTTCGACGACATTGATCAGCCGGAAGTGGTTCTGGAGCGCGTGCGTACGCATCGCGGGCATTTTGCCGGCGCTTTCCTGCGCTTGTTGCGATTTCTGGTGGTCCATCGGTCCGGCATGCGATACGGCTGGGCGCAGCCGGGCTTCTCAGCTCCACGATCCCGGTCGATCAGCCAGGCGCAATCGCTGCCCATTGTCGAGCTACTATCGGGTGTGTCCAATCTAGGTTCCGAGTCGATCACCTTAACCGGTATTCTGGAAGAAGCGGATGTCACTCGGCGTACCTGGCGGATGGCGACGGACGAAGGCAAGGTGACGGGTGGGGTACAGGAGAGCGGTCCAACACTCGAAGGCTTACGGCTCGGAGCCGCCTATGAGTTTTCGTGTATCGAGGAGATCGAATTCTTCGATGGCACCGGCCAGGAAACCCGTAAGATGATTTTGACCGAGCATCGCCCGCGCTGAGCGCCGAACGTTAAGGCAATTGCCGGAGATCGCCTAAATTGCGGGGCATCGGGCCGCCGCTCAGATTGCTCGGCTAAGCCCGCAATCTCCGACGAGCGGCTAAACCGCGCCCAGCGCGGTATGCGATGTTTTTGGATGAGATCGGCCTCGGCAGATTCGACTATTGCTGGATCTGGCGCGGTTTACAGCTTTAAAGGGTATAAATTTTAAACCGCGTCTCCACCGAGGCGGGTGAAATCCCCAAGGCCGTACACATATGAGACTTACGCATTTCGCGCTGGACGCGGTTTAAAGCGGCCAGTCGCTTATTTGACGGCTATTTGACGCCATGCCTGGCGGACGGCGGCCAGTGTTCGGATATGCCTTGCAACTGACTGAGAAAGCGTAAATGTCTGCGTTTGCGCCGCCGCCTGCTTATTTGATGGGAGCCTGAGACCCATGCCGAAAACCAACGAGCGAGCCTTCGAGTCTTACGTCGAGCTGATGCTCCTCGACCGCGGCTGGCAGCCTGGCACGAACGCCGAGTGGGATGTCGAGCGCGCTCTGTTTCCCGCCCGCGTCTGCGCCTTCATTCAGGCGACTCAAGGGGAACTCTGGAAGGACATGCGTGACTTACACGCCGCCGGCCTGGAGGCGTTACTGATCGGCGCGCTCGTCAAGGAACTCGACCTCAAGGGCACACTTCACGTGCTGCGGCATGGTTTCAAGTTCTACGGCAAGACCTTCCGGGTCGCGTACTTCAAGCCGGCCCATGGCCTGAACGACGCGGTACAGGCGCTCTACGCCCAGAACCAGCTCACGATCACGCGCCAGGTGCTTTGCCATCCGGGCAAGCACGACACGGTGGATGTCCTGTTCGCGGTCAATGGACTCCCGGTCGGGAGCTGCGAGCTGAAAAATCCCGGCACCGGCCAGAACTGGCGTCACGCCGTGCGCCAGTACCAGCAGGACCGCGATCCGCGCGCGCCCCTGTTCGCCTTCAAGACGCGCGCTCTGGTGCACTTCGCCGCCGACCCGGACGAGGTACACATGACAACGCGGCTGCGCGGCGCACACACCCACTTTTTGCCCTTTAATCGCGGCAGCCATCCAGGCGAGGTGCAGTGCGGCGCCGGCAATCCGCAGCATCCGTCGGGCTACCGTACAGGTTACTTCTGGGAGGACGTGCTGAGCCGCGACAGCGTCCTCGACATCCTCGGGCACTTCATGTTCGTGGAGAAGAAGGAAGAGAAAGTCGACGACGGTCCGTCATCCGGGCGGAGTAGCGGTCAGCGGCGCATCACGAAGGAGGCGGTGATCTTCCCACGCTATCACCAGCTCGACACCGTGCGAAAAGTCATCGACGCGGCACGCAGCGAAGGGGCGGGCTATCACTATCTGATTGCGCATTCGGCGGGCAGCGGGAAGACCAACAGCATCTCGTGGCTCTCGCACCGCCTCGCGAGTCTGCACGACAGCGCGGACCGCAAGGTGTTCGACTGTGTGGTGGTGATCACCGATCGGCGCGTGCTCGACAAGCAGCTTCAGGATGCGATCTACCAGATCGAGCATGCCCAGGGCGTGGTCAAGGCCATCGACCAGGACAGCAAGCAACTCGCGGCGGCGTTGATCGACGGTACCAAGATCGTGATCACCACGTTGCAGAAGTTCCCCTTCGTTCTGCGCGGGCTGCTACACATGACCGGCGCCCAGACGCAGGAGCAGGCAAGCGCGCAGGAACAAGCGCAAGCGGCGGCCTGGGAGAGCGAGATCGCAAAACGCCGTTACGCCGTCATCGTCGACGAGGCCCATTCCAGCCAGACCGGCGAGACGGCACGGGAACTCAAGGCCATCCTTGGCGCCGGCGCCGCCGCAGACGTGGAAGGCGAGACCGATTGGGAGGATCGTCTCAACCAGGTCATGGCCTCGCGCGGCCGACAGCCGAACCTGAGCTTCTTTGCCTTCACGGCAACCCCCAAAGGTAAAACACTGGAACTGTTCGGGCGACCTGGAAGCGGCGGAACACCGGAGGCCTTTCATCTCTACAGTATGCGGCAAGCGATCGAGGAAGGCTTCATTCTCGATGTGCTCACCCACTATACGACCTATGCCACCTACTACCGCTTGCTGAAGGCCGCCGAGGACGATCCGAACCTGCCAAAGAAGAAGGCGGCGCGGGCGCTGGCAAAGTTCATGAGCCTGCACCCACATAACATCGAGCAGAAAACGGAGGTCATCGTCGAGCACTTCCGCCGCAGCGTGATGCACCGACTCGGCGGGCGTGGCAAGGCCATGGTGGTAACCAGCTCGCGTCTGCATGCGGTGCGCTACAAGCTGGCCTTCGAGCGCTACCTCGCCGAGAACGGCTATCCGGATATCCGCCCGCTGGTCGCCTTCAGCGGCAAGGTGATGGACCCGCAGACTGGTATCGAATACACCGAGTCCGGCATGAACACCGATAGCATAACGGGCAAACCCATCAGTGAAGCCGCTTTGCCGGCGCGCTTCGAGACGCCCGATTACCAGGTGCTGCTGGTCGCCAACAAGTATCAGACCGGTTTCGACCAGCCCCTGCTATGCGCCATGTACGTGGACAAGCGGCTCGATGGCGTGCAGGCCGTGCAGACACTCTCGCGTCTGAACCGCATGATCCCCGGCAAGGACGCACCTTTCGTGCTCGACTTCATCAACGACGCCGAGAACATCTACCGCGCATTCAAGCCCTACTACGACAAGACCGAGCTTGCAGCAGCGTCGGACCCGTCCATGATGGACGCGTTGAAGCATGCACTCGATCAGGCGCAGGTCTATTACTGGAGCGAGGTCGAGGCGTTCGCCCAGGTATTCTACAAACCGATCCAGCGGCAGGTTGCCGCCGACCATGCGCACATGCAGCGCCACCTGCAACCCGCGGTTGACCGCTTCAAGGTGATCACCGACCAGGCCAAACGCGAGGCGTTTCGAGAGACGCTTGCAGGCTATGTACGGGTCTATGCCTTTCTGAGTCAGATCGTGCCCTACGCCGATTCGGACCTGGAGATGCTCTATAGCTACGGACGGCTTCTGCTGCCCCACCTGCCGCTCGATCGTGACATGACGATCCTCAAAGTGGGTGATGAGGTGGCGCTGCAGTATTACCGACTGGAACGAGTATTCTCGGGTACGATCGATATCAAGGATGGCGACCCGCAGTATGTCAAGAGCCCGAGCGACGTGGGCACCGGCAAGGCTCAAGACGATAAGGCACCGCTGTCTGAGATCATCGACGTACTCAACGAACGCTTCGGCACCCAGTTCAGTGAAGAAGACCGGCTGTTCTTTGCACAGATCAAGGAGAAGGCGTGCAAGAGCGAGAAAGTCATTCAGACAGCACTGGCCAATCCGCTCGATAAGTTCGAGCTCGGCGTGCGCAAGCTGATCGAAGGCTTGATGATCGAGCGGATGGCCGAGAACGACAGGATCGTGACACGCTACATGGCGGATCAGGAGTTCCAAGGTTCCGCGTTTCCCATTCTTGCACGGGAAATTTTCGAGGCCGTGCACGGCCAGTCGGTGGCTCAGGAACACAGCGTCGAGCGTGACGGCAGCAATGTCGGGGTGGCGCAGGACACTTGACAACTAGGTAGTGCTGCAATCTACGGGTCCGCAAAGAGGGCGGGAAGCGGTAATCCTCCGATTTTTCGATCGTTTCCAGTCAATGTTGCGGGGCTTCGCCGACAGATTACAGGACTACACCGAGGCCTGCTGCATAAACACGGGATGGACTGGGACGAACGGTATGTCTGGGATTGAGATTGATATCCGGACACAACCTGTTCCGGGTTGAGTCTCTCTTGCGGACGTCACCCAGGGTAGCACCGTTGGCGCAACCCTGGGCTGACGGACATCGCCCCGTTGTGGCGCGAATACCCCGTGCCCCACAGGGGCACCGTCCCAAAGCCCAGGGTTGGCCCGAACGGGCCTACCCTGGGGAATCCCCCGAACGGGCCTACCCTGAGAAATGCCCCGAACGGGCCTTAACCCCCCGCTTGCACAGCGGGGAGCGTAGACTACGGTTCCCCCTGCGGGGTCCACGTTCGTTTTAGGATCATGGCTATGCGCGAAATCCGCCTCCAGTGGCTGTCAGGGTTCACCGGTAAGAAAAAGACCGCCCGGCCGACCAGCGACGAGGCGCCGCTGCGCGCGGAGCTGTTCAGTGCGATCCAGATGGAACAGCACGGCAAGAGCCTGGCCGCCGCGCATGTCCTGACCCCGGAGCACGCGTCGGACCGGCTGCTGGTGCGGTTGACCGAGAATGAGCGGACCCTGATCGACTGCTGCGCCGTGCTGATGCAGGCGGCGACCGCGACGCGGCGGATCGCGCCGGCCGGGGAGTGGCTGCTCGATAACTTCTATCTGATCGAAGAACAGATTCGCACCGCCAAGCGGCATCTGCCCAAGGGTTACAGCCGGGAGCTGCCGCGGCTGAGCACCGGCCCCTCGGCCGGATTGCCGCGGGTCTATGACATCGCGCTCGAGATCATCGCCCACGGCGACGGCCGGGTGGACCCGGAGAATCTCAGCCGCTTCGTCGCCGCCTACCAGGAGGTGACCACGCTCAAACTGGGCGAGTTGTGGGCCATCCCGATCATGCTGCGGCTCGCCTTGATCGAGAATTTGCGCCGGGTCGCGGTCCGGGTCAGCGCCGGACGGGCCGACCAGGATTTGGCCGACGGCTGGGCCGATCAATTGACGGCGATGGCCGAGACCGATCCGAAGAATCTGATCCTGGTGATCGCCGACATGGCGCGGTCGAATCCGCCGATGTCGAGCGCCTTCGTGGCCGAGTTGGCGCGCCGCCTGCAGGGCCAGGGCGCCGCGCTGGCCTTGCCGTTGACCTGGATCGAGCAGCATCTGGCCGAGGCGAATCTCACGATCGAGCAACTGGTGCAGACCGAGAACCAGCAGCAGGCCGCCGATCAGGTCTCGATCAGTAACAGTATCGGCAGTCTGCGGTTCCTGGGCGCGATGGACTGGCGTGAGTTCGTGGAGACCATGAGTCTGGTCGAGCGCACTCTGCGCGAGGACCCGGCCGCGCTCTACGCCAGGATGGACTTCGCCACGCGCGATCGTTACCGGCACGTGGTGGAGCGCATCGCCAAACGGGGCTGGCGTTCGGAGTCCGAGGTGGCACGCGCCGCCATCGAGCTGGCCGGCGAAGGCGCGAACCGGGCGGACGACACCGAGCGCACCGGGCATGTAGGCTTCTATCTGATTGATCACGGATTAGCGCTGCTGGAACGGCGGGTGCGGGCGCGCCTGGGTCTGGTGGACACCCTGCAGCGGCGGGGCCGCCGCATTCCGCTGATCCTCTACCTGAGCGCGATCACGCTGATCGCGGTGCTCTTCACGGCGAACCTGCTGGCCGCGGCCGCGGCGGTGCCGGGTTGGCTGCTCGCCGTCCTGGGTGTGCTCGCCTTGCTCGGCACCAGTCAGTTGGCGGTGGCCCTGGTGAACTGGCTGGCGACCCTGCTGGCGACACCCTATCCGCTGCCGCGAATGGACCTGGACACCGGTATCCCGCCGGAATTGCGCACCCTGGTGATCACACCGACCATGCTCACCAGCCCGGCGGGTATCGACGCCCTGGTCGAAGCGCTGGAAGTCCGGTTCCTGGCCAATCGGGACGATAGTCTGCACTTTGGCCTGCTGACCGATCTCCGTGACGCGCCGCTCGAGACCCTGCCGGAGGACGCGCCCCTGCTGGACTTGGCCGCACAGGGCATCGCGGCACTGAATGACCGCTACCCGCGAGAGCAGGGCGACACCTTCTATCTGTTCCACCGGCCGCGCCGGTGGAACGCGCAGGAACAGGTCTGGATGGGTTACGAGCGCAAACGCGGCAAGCTGGCCGATTTGAACGCCCTGCTGCTCGGGGAGCTTGGGGAACGGGTCGCTGAGCGCTTCGCGCTGGTGGTCGGCGATACGCGACCCCTGCTGGGCCTGCGTTATGTGATCACCCTGGACACCGACACCCAGCTCCCGCGTGATGCGGCACGCGAACTGATCGGCGCCATGGCGCATCCGCTCAATCGTCCGCGCTACGACGCCGCCCGCGGCCGGGTCTGCGCCGGCTACGGTATCCTGCAACCGCGCGTGGCCGTCAGTCTGCCCGGCGCCAACCGGTCGCGTTACGCGCGACTGCACGGCAGCGATGCCGGCATCGATCCCTACACGCAGGCCATCTCCGATGTCTACCAGGATTGGTTCCAGGAAGGTTCATTCATCGGCAAGGGGATTTATGACGTGGCGGCCTTTGAGCAGGCGCTTGGCGGGCGCTTCCCCGACAACCAGATCCTGAGTCATGACCTGCTGGAAGGCTGTTACGCGCGCTCGGGACTGCTCTCCGATGTCCAGTTGTACGAGGATTATCCGGCCGCGTATCACGCTGACGTGAGCCGGCGGCACCGCTGGATCCGCGGGGACTGGCAAGTTGCCGGGTGGCTGTTGCCCTGGGTGCCCGATGCGGCCGGCGGGCGGCGCAAGAACGCGCTCTCGGCACTGTCGCGCTGGAAGCTGGCCGACAACCTGCGGCGCAGCCTGGTGCCCGCGGCGCTAACCCTGCTGTTCGTGCTGGGCTGGCTGCTGGTGCCCGCGCCCTGGTTCTGGACGCTCTCGGTGCTCGGCATCGTGCTGGTGCCGGCGCTGCTGACGGCGCTGCTCGGCGGGCTGCGCAAGCCGGGCGATGTGCGCTGGGGCCAGCACCTCGCCGCCGAGGTCCGCGCGGCGGGCCGGCAGTTGATGCAGGCGGGATTCACCATCGCCTGCCTTCCCTATGAGGCCTACTTCAGCCTGGATGCCGTGGTCCGCACCCTCTGGCGGATGGGCGTCACCCGCGAACGCCTGCTCGAATGGACCGCCTCGGGCGATCAGGCCGCCGGGCCGCACGGCCTTCGCGACGGCTACCGGCACATGGCCGCCGCCCCTGCGCTGGCCCTGCTCACGGCCCTGACGGTCGCGGCGCTGCATCCGGCGGCCTTGGGCGCCGCGGCACCGCTCCTGTTGCTGTGGCTGGCGGCGCCGGCACTGGCCTGGTGGCTCAGCCGTCCGCGCCTGCAGCGCCCGGCCCGCCTGAGCCTCGATCAGACCCATTTCCTGCGCGCCACCGCCCGCCGGACCTGGGCCTTCTTCGAGACCTTCGTCGGCCCGGATGACCATTGGCTGCCGCCGGACAACTATCAGGAGCACCCCGCGCCCGTCATCGCGCATCGCACCTCGCCGACCAACCTGGGGCTGTCCTTGCTCGCCAATCTGGCCGCGTACGATTTCGGCTATCTGCCGGCCGGCGGACTGCTGGAGCGCACCGCCAATGCCCTGCGCACCATGGCGGGCCTGGAGCGCTACCGCGGCCATTTCTACAACTGGTACGACACCCAATCGCTGCGGCCGCTCGCCCCGCTCTATGTCTCCGCGGTGGACAGCGGCAACCTCGCCGGCCACCTGCTGACCTTGCAGCCGGGTCTGCTCGAACTGGTGGATGCGCCGATCCTCAACACCCGCTGGCTGGCGGGCCTCGACGACACCTTGCGGATACTGACCGACACGCTGGACGGCGCCCTGCCGGACGCGCTCGCGGACCTCCGGCGACGGCTGGACTCCGCGCTGCAGACACCCCCAACCACGCCGGCGGCGGTACATCAGTGCCTGGATACCCTGGCCGCCGGTGCCGCGGCCGGGATTGCCGGTCTGCGCCCGAACGCCGACCGCGAAGCCGGCGACTGGGCGCAGGCGCTGGCCCGGCACTGCCGCGCCACGCTGGATGAACTGCTGTTCCTCGCACCCTGGCTCGAGCTGCCCGCCGGGTCCACCGATCCGACACCGATCGAGACAATCCCGACCCTTCGCCAGTTAGCGCAACTGTCGGACACAACGTTACCGCCCCTCCTGGCCGAGGCCGGCCGCCGCGCCCGCGAGCGCATCAGCGCACTCGAACTCCTGGCCCTGCAAGCCGGCGAACTGGCGCAGATGGATTACGACTTTCTCTACGACGAGGCCCACCATCTGCTCGCCATCGGCTATCACGTCGGCGAGCGGCGGCTGGACAGCAGTTATTACGACCTGCTGGCATCGGAGGCGCGCCTGGCCAGTTTCGTGGCAATCGCCCAGGGCCAACTGCCCCAGGAGAACTGGTTCGCCCTGGGACGGCTGCTGACCAGCGCGGCCGGCGAACCCACGCTCCTGTCGTGGAGCGGTTCGATGTTCGAGTACCTGATGCCGCTGCTGGTGATGCCGACCTACGACAACACCCTGCTCGACCAGACCTATCGGGCGGCGGTGGCCAGGCAGATCGCCTACGGCAAGGCGCGCGGTGTGCCCTGGGGCGTGTCCGAGTCCGGCTACAACACGGTCGATCTCCAGTCCAATTACCAATACCGCGCCTTCGGCGTGCCCGGCCTGGGGCTCAAGCGCGGACTGGCCGAGGATCTGGTGATTGCCCCCTATGCCAGCGCCCTGGCCTTGATGGTGGCGCCGGAGGCGGCGTGCGTGAATTTGCAGCGCCTCGCCGCCGCCGGCTTCACCGGCCGCTTCGGCTTCTACGAGGCCATCGACTACACCACCGCGCGCGTGCCCCACGGGCAAGCCAGCGCCCTGGTGCGCTCCTTCATGGTTCATCACCAGGGTATGAGCCTGCTGGCGCTCGCCTATCTGCTGCTGGACCGCCCGATGCAGCGGCGCTTCGCGTCGGCTCCCCTGTTCCAGGCGACCGCCCTGCTGCTCCAGGAACGCATCCCCAAGACCCCGGCCTTCTATTCGCACACCAGCGAGTCGGTCACCGACTTCCGCCCCGCCGGAACCGGTCAGGAGGCGCCGGTGCGCGTGTTCAGCAGCCCCAACACGCGCCTGCCGCAGGTGCAGTTGTTGTCGAACGGCCGTTACCACGTGATGCTCACCAACGCCGGCGGCGGCTACAGCCGTTGGAAGGACCTGGCCGTCACCCGCTGGCGCGAGGACAGCACCCGCGACGCCGACGGCAGCTTCTGTTACCTCCGCGATCCGGCGACCAACGCCTGCTGGTCGACCACCTATCAGCCGACACTCAAGCAGCCGGACTCCTTCGAGACGATCTTTTCGGAGGGACGGGCCGAGTTTCGCCGTCGCGACCATGAGCTCGATTCCTATACCGAGATCGTGGTCTCCCCCGAGGACGACATCGAACTGCGCCGGATGCGCCTGACCAACCGCAGCCGCATCCGCCGGGTCATCGAGGTCACCAGCTACGCCGAGGTCGTGCTCGCCCCGGCGGCCGCGGACGCCCTGCATCCGGCCTTCAGCAACCTCTTCGTGCAGACCGAGGTGCTCGATCCGCAGCCGGCCATCCTCTGCACCCGCCGGCCACGCTCCCCGGATGAGCGCACGCCCTGGATGTTTCACCTGATGGTGGCGCGCGGGGCCGAGCACGGGACCATCAGCTACGAGACGGATCGGCTGCGCTTCATCGGCCGCGGTCGCGGTCTGGCCGCACCGCTCGCCTTGAGCCAGGACGGGCCGCTCTCCGGGACCGCGGGTTCCGTGCTGGACCCGATCGTCGCCATCCGCTACTGCATTACGCTCGACCCGGACCAATCGGTCATGCTCGATCGGGTCACCGGCATCGCGGACACCCGCGCGGACGCCCTGGCTCTGGTCGAGAAATACCAGGATCAGCGGCTGGCGGACCGCTGCTTCGATCTCGCCTGGACCCACAGCCAGGTGGTCCTGCGACAACTCAATGCCAGCCCGGCCGACGCCCAACTCTACGGCCATCTGGCCGGGGCGATTCTCTATACGAATGCCTCCCTGCGCGCCGAGCCGAGTGTGCTGATCCAGAACCGCCGCGGTCAATCCGGGTTGTGGAGCCACGCGGTGTCCGGCGATGTCCCACTGGTGCTGTTGCAGATCAGCGACCCGGAGAACATCGCGCTGGTTCATCAACTGGTGCAGGCCCATGCCTGGTGGCGGTTGAAGGGCTTGAGCGTGGATCTCGTGATCTGGAACGAGGATCAGGCCGGTTATCGGCAGGAACTCCAGGAACAGATCCTGGGGCTGATCGCCGCGGGCGTCGAGGCCCATGTCGTCGACCGCCCCGGCGGGATCTTCATCCGGCCCGCGGATCAGATCTCGGGCGAGGACCGGCTCCTGTTCCAGACCGTGGCCCGCGCCATCCTCAGCGACAGCCGGGGCACGCTGGCGGAGCAACTCGGCCGGCGCGGCCCGCTGGAGCGGCGCCCGCCGCGCCTGCGGCCGAGCCGCACCGACGGCTGGGAGCGCGCTCCCGCGGCGCGGCCGGCGCGCGCGGCGGCCGGCACCCGCACGGCCGACCTGTTGTTCGACAATGGGCTCGGGGGATTCGCCCCCGATGGACGCGACTATGTCATCACTCTCGGACCCGAGCAGACGACGCCCGCGCCCTGGGTGAATGTCCTGGCCAATCCGGGCTTCGGCAGCGTGATCTCGGAGAGCGGCGCGGCCTACACCTGGAGCGAGAACGCCCACGAGTTCCGCCTCACGCCCTGGCACAATGACCCGGTCGCCGATCCGAGCGGCGAGGCGTTTTACATCCGCGACGAGGACAGCGGCCGCTTCTGGTCGCCCACGCCGCTGCCCTGCCGCGGCGCCACCCCCTATGTCGGCCGGCACGGCTTCGGCTACAGCGTCTTCGAACACACCGAGGATGGCATCGCGTCGGAACTCTGGGTCTACGTGGCCCTGGACGCACCGGTCAAGTTCTCGGTCTTGAAGATCCGCAACCGCTCGGACCGAACGCGCAGGCTCTCCGCGACCGGCTACGTGGAATGGGTTCTGGGCGATCTGCGCCCGAAGACCGCCCCCTATCTCATCACCGAGATCGACCCGCGCAGCGGCGCGCTGCTCGCACGCAATCCATACAACACCGAGTTCGCCCATCACCTCGCCTTTTTCGACGTGGACGATCCCGCCCGCGGCTACAGCGGCGACCGGGCCGAATTCATCGGCCGCAATGGGTCCTTGCGCCAGCCGGCCGCGCTGCTGCGCACCGGACTCTCGGGCAAGGTCGGAGCCGCCCTGGACGCCTGCGCCGCGCTCCAGGTGGCCGTTACACTGGACCCCGGCCAGGAACAGGAGATCGTCTTCCGGCTCGGCGTCACCGGTCGACGCGGGTCGGACGACCCCGGCAACGCGGTCTATTGCGGTCGCGGCACCGCGGCGGCCCGCGCCGCACTGGATGCCGTGCGGCAGCACTGGCAGCACACGTTGGGCGCCGTGCAGGTGGAGACCCCGGACCCGGCGCTCGACTGCCTCGCCAATGGCTGGCTGCTGTACCAGACCATCGCCTGCCGCCTGTGGGCGCGCAGCGGCTACTACCAATCCGGCGGCGCCTTCGGTTTCCGCGACCAGTTGCAGGATGTCGCCGCGCTCGTCCACTGCGAGCCCGCGCTGATCCGCAACCAACTGCTGCTCAGCGCCAGCCGTCAGTTCCCTGAAGGCGATGTGCAGCACTGGTGGCATCCGCCGACCGGCCGCGGGGTGCGCACCCGCTGCTCGGACGATTATCTGTGGCTCCCGCTGGTGACCGCGCGCTACTGTCTGGCCACCGGGGATACCGGCGTGCTGCATGAGCCGGTAGGGTTCCTGGACGGCCGCCTGGTCAGCGGCGAGGACGACTCCTATTACGACCTGCCCGGTCAGTCCGGCGAAACGGCGACCCTCTACAAGCACTGCGTACGCGCCATCCTCCACGGCCTGCGGTTCGGCGAGCATGGTCTGCCGCTGATGGGCTCGGGCGACTGGAACGACGGAATGAACCTGGTGGGCATCAAAGGTCGGGGCGAGAGTGTCTGGCTCGGCTTCTTCCTCTATGACGTGCTGATGCGCTTCAGCGCGGTCGCGGACCTGCATGGCGACCACGCCTTCGTCGCACGCTGCCGCACGGAAGCCGAGCGCCTGCGCGAACAGCTCGATCGGCATGCCTGGGATGGCGGCTGGTATCGACGCGCCTGGTTCGATGACGGCCAGCCGCTGGGCTCGGCGATCAATCCCGAATGTCGGATCGATGCGATTGCACAAAGCTGGTCGGTGCTCTCCGGGGCCGGCACCAGCGAGCGTGCGCGCCTGGGCATGGCGGCCCTGGATGAACATCTGGTACGCCGCGACCTGGGGCTGATCCAACTGCTGGATCCGCCATTCGACACCTCGCCAATGAACCCCGGCTACATCAAAGGCTATGTCCCCGGCGTGCGTGAGAATGGCGGACAGTACACCCATGCGGCAGTCTGGACGGCGATGGCCTTCGCGGCCCTGGGCGAGCGCGCACGCACCTGGGAACTCTTCTCGATGATCAACCCGATCAACCACGCGCGCACCCCGGCGGCCGTCGCGACCTACAAGGTGGAACCCTATGTCGTCGCGGCCGACATCTATGCCGTCGCACCCCATAGCGGACGCGGCGGCTGGACCTGGTACAGCGGCTCCGCGGGCTGGATGTACCGGCTGATCCTGGAATCCATCCTCGGGCTGCGCCTGGAGGACGACACCCTGCGCCTGGAACCCTGTCTACCGCCGGACTGGACTGGCTTCAAGCTGCATTACCGCTATCGCGAAACGCTCTACCACATCACTGTCAGCCAACAGATGGACAGCGAAGCCAAGTCGGGGGTGACCATCGACGGCATCCTGCGCGGCGACCTGAGCATTCCGCTGATTGATGACCACCAGGACCATGTGGTCGAGGTGCGATTCGGCGCGGCGGGGGTGGGGACGGTACCCGATCATTCGGGCGTCGAACGCGATCACCGAACGTAGGGGCGGGTTTCAAACCCGCCCCACCAAGGTCAGGTCTGAAGTCCAAGGCTTCAGCCTTGGTCAGCGAGCGCCGGGGCTAAACCCAAAAAAAGCAGTTCTCACACAAAGACACTAAGATCACAAAGATATTCAACGCGATAGGTCTGTCTAGCAGGTCACCCGCACGGTGATCGGCCTGACGGCAACGAGTTCATTGATGGATAGCCGGGACGCGGCAATCTTTCGCTCGAACTTCTTGCGCGCCAGAATTTCAGCCAACTCTGCGATCAGGGGCAAACTGGTGAATAGCACCACTCGCAACTCGCGCCCGGCCGTCAGAAGCAAGCGCGGCGTTCCACCCCACAACAGGCCTGACGCGACGACATTGGTGTCGAGTACGAGTCGCATCAGTCGGCGAGGCCGCTTCGGCGGTGTGCGCGTAACACGGCCAGTTCCTCTGCAACCTCCTCGGGTGACATGACCCGCGGTTCGTCTACCGCCGCCATGCGATCCATGGCAGCAAACATCGCTTCGATGTGTGTTGCTTTCAGTTGTTGCCGCAGCAACGCCGCGATCCTTTCCGACGACAGCAGCCCCGCCTGTTGAGCGGCGCGCGCCAACTCATCCGGGATGGAGAATTCAACGGTAGTCATTTGGCGATCCGGTTGGCGCCCGTGGAGGCATCAATGTTGTTACCGCGGATACTAAGTCACCCACCTGCAAACGGCAAGGCGACACGCACCCAGGCGACCGCGCGTCCGCGATCCATCCGCGGTTTGGCGATTGGCTTGGGGGCCGTAACCGTTGACTATTCATTGACTGAGTATTAGGCGCAGTCAATGCGGGCGAGTCTGCTCGCTGCCAGTTACAGCGCATGACACACAGGCCGCGCCGACCTGTTCCAGTCGCTCGATTTGCTGGTTGTGGAGTTTGGACAGCAGAAGCAACGCCGTGACTGCTCCGATGAGTGCGAACAACATGTCGGATTGCGTGTCCCAGGGATCGCCCTGAGTGCCGAGGAACGCGTCTGCCCCGGCGCCAAGCGCCAAAGCGGCACCCCACTCGATGAGTTCGTAGGCGGCACTGATCGCCAGGACGATGCAGACAACGATGAACGCCAGCATCTTGCGTCCATTCACATGGTGGCCGCGAATCAGTAGTTCGCGCGCGGCGAGCGCGGGAACAAAGCCCTGGAAGAAATGGCCGATCTTGTCGTACGGGTTGCGTTGCAGGTCGAGCGCCTGCGCAATGTCAAAGCCAAGTGGTACCCTGGCGTAGGTGTAGGCGCCGCCGAGCATCAGCACCAGGGCATGTAGAAAGATGCACACATACAGGAGCGTCGAGAGCGGGAAGCGCCGATAGGTTGCGCCAAGCACGGCGAGCGCCAGGACGATCGGAAAGACCTCCATGATCCAGGTCAGGCGGTCGTACGGATGGGCGCCTGACCACGCCAGCAGGCCAAGCAGAGCGGTCAAGGCGATCAGGAGCGGCTTGGTGCGGTCAGTGGGCATGGATGTTGCGATACCTTATGATCTGCGATGAACAGAGTATGCCATGACGTGGACGACGCCAGGCCGATCCGGCACCGATCGCGGATACGTTACGCCACCTCGACCGTGCACGCGGCGCGATGGAGTCGCTTGACGCCGGTGTCATCCCGGAGCCCTATTTCGGCATCGGCTTTGAGTCGTTTCCCCAACTGCTGGAAGTCTTCTCCCTCGGGCGTTGGGCCTTGTTAACCCACCTGAGCGCTCAGGGTCCGCTGACCCTGGCCGATCTGGCGCGCGGTCTGGGACGCGATGAAGCAGAGGTTGCGGGTGATGTCGCTGTCCTTCTGGACTGGACGGTCCTGGAGCGCCAAGCCGACGGGCGCGTGTGGGTGCCGTGGGATGAAGTGGATCTGCGCCTGCCGTTGGCGCGACGGGCGGCGTAGTCGATGGAGCAAGAAACGCTGAGCAGCGGCGTATTCAATCATATCGTCGATGACCGTGAGCCGCAACATGACCACTGACCAAGGCGATTTCCAACAATTCGGATACCGGTCAGTGTCGGTGCGACTTCAGTCGCACCGCGTCCGAATCGGTGCGACCGAAGTCGCACCGACATCCGAGCCGATGGTGGGTGGTATCCGGTGTTCCGGAAATAGCCTTCGGACGTGATAACGCACGTAGGGGCGGGTTTCAAACCCGCCCCTACACGAAGGTCTGTCTGGATATCAGGTGCGAACGCTGAATCACCTGAAGTCGCCCCTACACGCCGGTAGATCATTTCCCGGAACTCACGTAAGCCGTCAACTCGATCTGGCGTGCAAGTTGGAGACCGTCAGTCGAGCCGGGTTGCTCCCCGGCGAGTGCAACGCAACGGCCTTGATCGTAATCCCGGCCGGCGGTATGCGTAGTCAGGGCTTCCAGCCCTGACAGTGTCAGGCCAGGATGGCCTGACTACGCACCCGGCGCGCCCAAGTGGCCGGAACGACGATCAAGGCCCAACGCAACGATCATTTTCTGCTATGAACTCAGCGCCGAGCATCGGGCGCCGCGTTTCATACTACGTTGCCGCCGCCATGAACTCTACACGTGCTTCATGGCGGAACAGGACCGTACGGCTCATCGTTTGATGTGCGCCAGCGCCGCAGTCTTGACCTCGCTCCATGGAACCACGTTATCGGGACTCGCCTCGTGGTCCGCGAGTCGCCGGTCAATCTCCGCTTTTTGAGTCTCGGTCGGTGGCGCGACCGTGTTGGTCTTCGCAATGTTGTCCCACAGCGCTTCCACCAACGCGAATTGGTCTTCTACGCTCAGTCGGCGCACTTGATCAAGAAGTTTGGTGTTCATTGCATAATTATTCGGCGTACTTATATCAGCGATCTTTGTTCTCGTTCCCACGGTTTTCCATGTGAATGCAGTCTTGGCCGCTCCAGCGGTCCGCGCTCGGCAGGTCGGGACGCCGGTAGTTACCGACATACGGGCCAGAGTACGCTGCGCTATTGCGCCCTACGGGCTAAACAAAACCGAGCGGCGCTGGTGCGGGGGCCGCTTGAATCGCCGGTGGGGCCTCGTCGCTCTGATCCTTATGCAGTTGCCTGGCCAGCTCGACGTAGCGCTCATAGGGCAGCATTCTATCCAGGCTGGGCAGCGCCTCAGTCCGCATCCACTTGGCCAGCGTCCTCAGATTGAAGGTCGATACCGCCTCGGCGGACTTGTCCAGGAGTCCGCGTACTTCGCCAAATGAATCATCCTGAGCCGCAGCGTATTCAATGATATCGTCTATCACCGTAAGGCGCAGCATGACCACCGACCAAGCCGTGAGCTCGATCTGGCGTGCCAGTTGGAGACCACCCGTCGAACGAATATCTGTGATGGCGATGTCAGGGGTTGCAGTCAGACGCTCTTTTGTCCACCAGTAGAGATGCAGGCCGCTGGTCCAACTGCCCTGACGGCCGATACAATGACTGACATAGCTCCTCGCCAGGCTCAACATGGCAACTTCAGCCCGCGCCCCGCTCATGGCTTTGAGTTGCGCAAGCGATTCGATCTTTGAATCCAGCATGCCGTACTCGACAACAACGTCACCGACCGCATCGCTTCTGAGCGAATCCAAGTCTCTTTCATTCGACGAAACGTCATCCTTGGCGGTTTCGTTGCCGTAAATTCTTACGATCAGGGACGAGGCGTATCTGGCCGCATGGACAGCGGCGACTTGTTGCGCCCGGTCAAGCGATAAATCTTTCCTGACGTGCAGCCCGCAGGTGGTCGCATCCGCGGCATTGAGAATGATTCGATGCCGCGAACAGTATCCCACCGAAAGCCCTAGGGCACCGTATTGCAGCCCATTGAACCAGCAATTTTGACAAGAATGTAACATTATGTTTTCTCAAAGATCAGTGCAACAACCGCTGCCGGTTCAGCGATCGTTCTGAAGTCGAGAAGATGCTCCGACCATTGCTCGACATAACGGCGCGCCTGCATGACCTCAAACGCGCTATTCCATTTCGCTTTCCCTTTGCCGTTGCCTTTCATGCATGACAACAGTTCAGACTTGCTGATGTGACGCACACCGCTGTCGTTCGCCTTCCTGACCGATGTCGCCCATATCGCGCCGCCTTGCGCGAAAACCTTGGCAGCCTCGAATTCTTCGGATGTCGAAAGATAAGGCGTCTCTCGTCCTGGGCCTTCAAGATAGAGAATGTGTCGGACGATCGAGTCGTCCGCGGACGGCGAAGGAACGCTAACCCCGGACTTTGAGTCGCCTCGCAGCAAAGGCTGTTTGCCGGGATTCCATTTCTTATTTGATGGCATAGGGGCTCCAGTAATGTTAGGGACTTCTTTCTCGGGGACCTGAGTGGGCGGCGACGTTAACCATGAAAGCCCTGCCCTGGGATAGGCGCACTATGGGGCAACACGCTGACCTATTGCGTCGGACGGGCTATTGGCTACTTGTGCATATCCCACAAGCTGATGGTTCCATCGTCGCGCCATGCACGAACATAGCGTCCATCCGGCGAGATAATGGCGCTATAAAAAGATTTCGACTCAAAAAAAGGACTTTTGTCATAACTCGATGTTGGAAATCTTCCGATTCTGGTAACCTCGTCGCCGGTTTGCAAATCCCAAAGTCGCAATGTTCCATCAAAACTTGCCGATACCGCATAGCGTCCGTCCAGCGTGATATCGACACAAC
>Ga0247838_1002800_pt1 | contig 21424 bp, 16 predicted proteins | sample LaCruzMarch2015__5_FD_189097 | JGI IMG/M metagenome (GOLD analysis project Ga0247838, IMG submission 189097) | Freshwater microbial communities from meromictic Lake La Cruz, Castile-La Mancha, Spain - LaCruzMarch2015_15m | ecosystem: Environmental > Aquatic > Freshwater > Lake | place: Spain... | reverse complement strand
TGCCGCGACCCAGAGGCCGCGGCCCGGCAGCTTGCGCGCCAGATCGGGGGCGACCGAACCGTCCGGAGCGGCGACGAAGCGGATCAGGCGAGATTCGTCCATGACCTCGTGGGTGACGAGGTCGCGTCTCTCTCTATCGATCGTCGCTTCGCGCAGACTCATGGAAGGTCCGGTTTCCCATCACGCGTTTTCGGGCTGGTCGGGATCCTCGGCGGCTTCGGCTTCCTCGCCTTCCGGCGCGGCGGCGAAGACGGCTTCGGCGTCGTATTCGCCCTCGGCCAGCTCTTCCTCATATTCCGGCTCGGGCGGCTGCGGCAGTTCCGAAGCGTCGATCCAGCCGGCCGCGACCCGGGCCTGGAGGATCAGCATCTCGGCCTCTTCCTGGGCCAGGTTGAAGCTTTCCAGAACGCCCGAGACCTTGGTCCGTTCGCCGTTCTTCACCTCATAGCCGCCACGGATTTCATCGGTGGCCAGATCGGCCAGGTCCTCGACGGTCTTCACCCCGCCCTCGCCCAGGGCGACGGCGATGGCACCGGTGACGCCGGGAACGGCCATCACCTCGTCCAGCACGCCCAGCTCGACGCGTCTGGCATCGAGTATGGCGGCCTGACGGTCGAGGAAGTCGCGGGCGCGGGCCTGCAGTTCCTCGGCCGTGTCCTCATCGAAGCCCTCGATGTCGGAGATTTCGTAGGATTCCACGAAGGCCAGGTCTTCCACCGTGGCGAAGCCTTCGGTGACCAGCAGCTGGGCGATGACCTCGTCCACGTCCAGGGCTTCCTGGAACAGGACGGTGCGCTCGCTGAACTCGCGCTGGCGGCGCTCGGAGTCCTGGCTCTCGGTGATGATGTCGATCTGCCAGCCGGTCAGCTGGCTGGCGAGACGAACGTTCTGGCCGCGGCGGCCGATGGCCAGCGACAGCTGTTCGTCGGGCACGACCACCTCGACGCGGTCGGCTTCCTCGTCGAGCACGACCTTGGAGACCTCGGCCGGGGCCAGGGCGTTGACGATGAAGGTGGGCTCGTCCGGGTTCCACTGGATGATGTCGATCTTCTCGCCCTGCAGCTCGGCGACGACCGCCTGAACCCGCGAGCCGCGCATGCCGACGCAGGCGCCGACCGGATCGATGGAGGAGTCGTTGGACAGGACGGCCATCTTGGCGCGCGAGCCGGCGTCGCGGGCGGCGGCACGGATCTCGATCACGCCGTCGTAGACTTCCGGGACTTCCTGGGCGAACAGCTTGGCCATGAAGCCGGGGTGCGAACGCGACAGCATGACCTGCGGGCCCTTGGCCTCGGCACGGACGTCATAGATGTAGGTGCGGATCCGGTCGCCGATGTTGAACACCTCGCGCGGGATGGAGTCGTTGCGGCGCATGATGCCCTCGCCCCGGCCCAGGTCGACGACGGTGTTGCCGTATTCGACGCGCTTGACGGTGCCGTTGACGATCTCGCCGACGCGGTCCTTGAACTCTTCGTACTGGTTGGCGCGTTCAGCGTCGCGGACCTTGCCGGTCACGACCTGGCGAGCCATCTGGGTCTGGACCCGGCCGAATTCGAACGGCGGCAGGTTCTCGACGTATTCCTTGCCGACGAAGGCTTCCGGGTCGCGCTTGGAGGCGTCGGTCAGGCGGACCATGGCGGAGTCATTGAACTCTTCCAGCTCGTCTTCCGGCTGCCAGTCATCGGCCACGATAGTGACGTGACGGGTCAGGGCCATTTCGCCCGACTTGATGTCGATCTTGGCGCGGATGTCGTGATGGGCACCATAGCGCGACTTGGCGCCCTTCTGGATCGCTTCCTCGATCGCCTCGACGACGATCTCCTTGTCGATGTTCTTTTCGCGCGCGACCGCATCGGCGATCGTCAGCAGTTCGAGTCGGTTCGCGGAAACGCCGGCTACAGCCATGGTCTAGTCCTCGGTCTCTTCGGAGTTGTCGTTACGGGCGGCGCGCTTCTCTGCACCCGCCTTCATCAGTTCGTCGGTCAGCACCAGTTTGGCGTCGACCAGCCAGGCGAAGGGAATGAGGGCGGTGTCCTCCTCCCCTTCCAGATCCATGGCGACATGGTCGCCGTCGGTCCCGGCAATCATGCCCTTGAACCGCTTGCGGCCCTCGATCATGCGATCGCTTTCCAGCCGTGCCTCAAAGCCTTCGAACAGGTCGAAGTCGGAGAGGCGGGTCAGGGGGCGGTCAACGCCGGGCGAGGACACTTCGAGCAGATATTCGCCTGCGATCGGGTCGGCGGCGTCGAACACTTCCGACACGGCGCGGCTCAGGCGGGCGCATTCCTCGACGGCGATGTCGTGATCCGACGGGCGCTCGGCCATGATCTGCAGCCGCCGGCGCAGGGTGCCGCCCATCAGACGCACGCGCACGATGTCGAGACCCAGGCTCTCCGCCACGGGTTCGATCAGCTCCAGCAGAGCGCGGTCTTCAGCGGTCTTGGCCTTCAAGGTCATTCTCTTGCCAGCCGCCACGCAGGCGCCGGAGGATAGTCCAATAAAAAAGCGGCGGGCCCGACGGCCGCCGCTCAAACGGCACCGTTAGGACGCCGGTCTAACGATGTGGGATGGCGTATAGGCCAAAGTCGCCGGGGTGGGAAGTCCTTCCCGGCGACGGCCTCGCCATTGGGCCGGGTCGGTCCTTCGGGTTCAGGTGCGGAGAAAGTCGAGAAAGATCGGGGCCGTGTCGCCCAGCTTCTTCTCTTCATAGCGGGTGACCACATGGTCGGCCGGGGCGAGGCGCCAGTCGTCGGCGGCCTCGGCCTGCCAGACCAGACCGGGCGTGCGCTCGAACTTCTCCAGCGCCCAGTCGGCATAGTCCTTCCAGTCGGTGACGAAGCGCAAGGCCCCGCCGGGCTTCAACAGCCGGGCGATTTCGGCCGCGGTCTCGACCTGGACCAGCCGGCGCTTGTTGTGCCGCGCCTTGTGCCAGGGGTCGGGGAACAGGATCATGACCCGGTCCAGCGAGGCTTCAGGCAGGGCGGTCATCACATCGCGCGCGTCGTCGGTGTGCAGCCGGACGTTCTTCAGCCCGCCCTCCTCGATATGGCGCAGGGCCGAGGCGACGCCGTTCAGGAAGGGCTCGCAGCCGATCATCAAGGTGTCGGGGTGGCGCGCCGCCTGGGCCGCCAGATGCTCGCCGCCGCCGAAACCGATCTCCAGCCAGACGGCCTTGGCCCCGGGCATCAGGGCGAGCGGATCGATCGGCCCGGCCTTGGGATCGGGCAGGGCGATGCCGGGCAGCAGGGTGTCGAACAGGGCCGCCTGACGCGGCTTGATGGCGCGCGACTTGATACGGCCGAACGAGCGGAGCGGCGGGTGGGCGGGTTGGTCGGAAGGGGCCATGAGCGCGCCTGTTAGACGCGCCCGCTCGATCAGACCAGCGCCTTCAGCCGCTCGACCAGATCGGTCTTCTCCCAGCTGAACCCGCCGTCGGCATCCGGCGCGCGGCCGAAATGGCCGTAGGCGGCGGTGCGGGCATAGATGGGTTTGTTCAGGCCCAGATGCTCACGGATGGCGCGCGGGGTGGCGCCGCCGATCAGGCCGAGGATGTTGGCCTCCAGCACCGCCTCGGTGATGGTGCCCTTGCCGGTGCCGTGCAGGTCGACGTGGATGGACTGGGGCTTGGCCACGCCGATGGCATAGGAAATCTGGATGGTGCAGCGGTCGGCCAGGCCGGCGGCGACGATGTTCTTGGCCAGGTAGCGGCAGGCATAGGCGGCCGAGCGGTCGACCTTGGTCGGATCCTTGCCCGAGAAGGCGCCGCCGCCGTGCGGGGCCGCACCGCCATAGGTGTCGACGATGATCTTGCGGCCGGTCAGGCCGGAATCACCGTCCGGTCCGCCGATCTCGAAGATACCGGTCGGATTGATGTGCCAGACGGTGCTGTCGTCGGTGAAGCCTGCGGGCAGGACGTCGAGAATGTGCGGTTTGACGATCGCTGCGACCTCGGCCTGGGTCAGGCCCGGGGCGTGCTGGGTGGACAGGACGATCGAGGTGGCGCGCACCGGCACACCGTCCTCATACTGGATGGTGACCTGCGACTTGGCGTCGGGTTCCAGCCGCGTCTCGCCGCCATGACGGACCTCGGCGAGGCGCTTCAGGATGTTGTGGCTGTATTGCAGGGTCGCCGGCATGAGCTCGGGCGTCTCGTTCGAGGCATAGCCGAACATGATGCCCTGGTCGCCCGCGCCCTCGTCCTTGCTGCCGGCGGCGTCGACGCCGACCGCGATGTCGGCCGACTGGCCATGCAGGCGGTTGATGAATTCGAAGGTCTGCCAGTGAAAGCCGGACTGGGCATAGCCGATGTCGCGCACGGCGGCGCGCACGGCGGCCTCGATCTCGGCGGGGACGCCCGGGGCCCACTGGCCGTCGGTACCCATGATCCCCTCACCGCGGATTTCCCCCGCCAGCACGACCAGATTGGTCGTCGTCAGCGTCTCGCAGGCGACGCGGGCATAGGGGTCCTTGGACAGGAACAGGTCCACGACGGTGTCGGAGATGCGGTCCGCAACCTTGTCAGGATGGCCCTCGGAGACGCTTTCCGAAGTGAAGAAGAAGGACGAACGGGACAAGACGCGGCTCCGGAAGGCGAGAAGGCCAGCAAACATATAAAGATATCTTTATATGTTCAAGCCGGTCTCTGCGTCCGGATCCCTTCGCGGAAGGGACGCCCTGTTCCGGACGGGGCCGGGACAACATCCCCGGTGCCGAGCGACTCAGGTCATATTCGGGCGAAGAGATTCTGCGTCCGGAGCGACGATCCTGCAGGCGGATGGCCGACCGGGGCATCGCCTGTCTGGTTGCCGCTGATTCAGGCAGGCCGCCCTGACCGCGACCAGCATGCCGGAACTGAGCGAGGCCGGGGCACCCCGGTTGCCGGTCTACTGGATCAGGCGCGAGCCACCACTACTTGCACCAGCTGTATTAGGACCGACGCCACTGGGCACTGGCACGTCGGAGGCTCCATAGTTGGCGTTGATAAACAGGTTGGGCCTGTTTTTCAGTTCGATGCCTTTTGCGACGATCACGGTCCAGGCGCTTTGGCGGCCAACGTCGGCCCAGCCGTCGATCTCCAGGATTGTACCTGGCACATATATCACGCCCTCAAGTCGCTCGACCCGCGAGCTGTCGATGCTCAGCGTTCCATTGTGGCCCCGCGAGGTGGCGATGACGAGGCCCGCAAGGTCTCCGGTTCTGCGACCGGTCAGATTGATCCGTGCATTGCCCTTCAAATACATCCTTCCTTCACTTTGATTTCTCCTGCCGAACAACAGGACGACATCCTCGCCTGTAAGAGAAGCTTGTGATTTTACCACAAGATCGCTGCCTCTGAACCAGTGTTCGCCGGGTTCTAGCGTATAATTGCCTCTCGTAAGAGTTATATCGCAGTGTAGTCCGGGCGCTATTCGTGTCATAGTATCTTCGTCGAACTCGACGCAATCTCCGCCGGGTTGTCTGAATTCCAATTGTTCAAAAGGATCCTCGATTCTCTCAACATCTGTTCTGGCCATGGGGCGGATAGGTCCGGTCGCAAGCTTGACGGCCTGAATTGCCTTTCCAACGAGACTGCTGGTGCCATTCACCACGATGTCACGGTTCGATTGGACCAGGCATTCGGGTGCCTCGAGCATGGAGCTGTTCTTAAGTTCCAGTATGTATTCCTCCCCACTGCCGATGGTCAGCACACACAGGGGGACCAGTCCGACGGAGGTGGCGGTCGCATCGCCCACGAAATTCCAGCCGCCCGGCGGCAGCATATTGGCGAAAAATGACGGCCGGTTGGCCCGCAGCAGAACCCGGATTCCGCGCTGCCCACCCTGCTCCACGATCTCATAGGTCCCGACCACCGTCGGGGCATCGGGCCACTGGCTGAGTTCTGCGGCCACGAAAGAGGCGGCGCGCTCGCGGGCCGCAGCACCGTCGGTGGCCAGGGCCAGGGCCAGGGCCGGGGCAGCGGCCAGGGCTCCCGCGTCGGCGACGGCCTGCAGGCGGGTCTGGGCCGTGGTGACGGCCATAAGATCGACCGCGCCGACGCTCAGCATGGCGACCGCCGGAACGACCAGGGCGAATTTCAGGGCTATGGACCCTCGGGTCTCGTGCAGAAGCCGATGCAGCAGCGCCCCGGCCAGACTCGCCAGGCGGAAGATCACGCGGCGTTCTCCCGCAGCCCGGCCGCCGCCCGCCGTACCAGCCGCTCGGCCCCGGAGGCGCGCAGCACATAGCGGATCTGATAGCTCAGCAGACGCCAGTTCAGCGGCTTGGTCACAAAGGCTGTCGCCCCGAGCCGAAAGGCCCGGTCGATCGCCTCGACGTCCTCACGACCGGTCTGGACGATCACGGGCAGGTCCTTTGTCGCAGCATGGGCCCGCAACCGGGCCAGAACGGAAAACCCGTCCATCACCGGCATCTCCAGGTCCAGCAGGACCAGATCATGGTTGCCGGCGGTGAGGATGTTCAGGGCTTCAAGACCATCGGCGGCCACTTCGATAGACGTCGTCGGCGTCTCAAGATTGACCTGGGCAAACTCGCGCAGGATCGGATCGTCGTCGACGAACAAAATCCGCGTCGGTTCATCGAGAACATAAAAGAAGCCGGTCATCGAGAAACCTTCTCGGTATCCTGATTTTCAGACGGCGAACGAATAAGCAACTCAGCGCCTTAAGGGAGAAGTCATCAATATGTGAAACAACTGAAATACGTATTAACGTGGGGCTGGGACGCTGGTTTTTTCACTGTTCAGGAACACCGGGTCGATACGCCGGAAACTGGTCGTCCTCGTCCTGACATCTCTGGTGTCGGCCGGGCTGGTGACGGCCGGGCTGTCCGGCTGGACCGATGCGCGGCGTCAGGCCGGCGTGGAGACCGACCGGCTGACCCAGACGGCAAGGGTGATCGGCTCGATGGCCGCGCCTTCGGTCGCCGCCAGAGACGCCTCCGGTGCCTTTCTGGCCGTGCGATCGATCGGCCAGATGCCCGATATCGTCTATGCCCGCATCCAGACTGCGGACGGAGATCTTCTGGCCGAAACCGGGGGCGGTGTTCGCCTCAACTCTGACGCCAACCTCCAGCAGACCGACAGTCTCTCACTGTGGTCGGCGCTCAGGACCGGCACTATCCAGATCCGGACCCCCATCCTCAGTGAGGGCGTCCAGGCGGGCGAGATCACCCTGCTGAGCAAGGTGCCCGGGCTGCGGCCACGCATCCTGTCAGCGGTCCTGATCAGCCTTGCGGGTGTCGGCGTGGCGCTGCTGGCCGGGCTGCTGGTCGCCATGCAGATGGCCCGACGGATCAGTGATCCGATCATCCGCCTGGCTGCCTTCATCAACGGCGTCCGTCAGTCCCAGGACTATTCCGGGACGGCCGAGATCCGGGCCGAAGGGGAGCTGCGGGACCTGGTCAGCGGCTTCAACGACATGCTCGACGGCATTCGGGTGCGCGATGAGAAGATCGCCGCCCAGGTGGCCGGACTGGAGGGCCAGGTCGCCTCCCGGACGGCGGAACTCGCTGTCGCCAAGGAGGCCGCCGAGAGCGCAAACGCCGCCAAGTCCGACTTTCTGGCAGTGATGAGCCACGAGATTCGCACGCCGATGAACGGCATCCTGGCCCTCAGCGAGATGCTGTCGCGGTCTGATCTCCCGGCTCGCCAGAAACGCTATGCCGACGTTATCGCCAAATCGGGCCAGTCGCTGCTCAGCATCATCAATGACATTCTCGATTTCTCGAAGGTCGAGGCGGGCAAGCTCGAGATGGAGGCCGTACCGGTTGACCTGACCGAGGTCGCCGAGGACGTCGCCAGCCTGTTCATGGAACGCGCGGTCAGCAAGGGGCTGGACCTGGCGGTGTTTGTGGATCCGCGCACACCGGTCGTCGTCGGCGATCCCGTTCGCCTGCGACAGGTGCTGGGCAACCTCGCCAACAATGCCATCAAATTCACCGAGAGCGGGGGTGTGCTGATCACGGTCGAACCGGTTGCCGATGCGCCGGGTCACATGCGGTTCGCCATCGTCGACACCGGTCCGGGCATCCCCGCCGATCGCCTTCCTCATCTGTTCGAAGCCTTTACCCAGGCCGATCAGAGCACCACCCGCAAATACGGCGGGACGGGGCTGGGCCTGACCATCTGTGATCGTCTCGTGCGCGCCATGGGCGGTGAGTGGGCGCTCGAGAGCGTTCTCGGCCAGGGGTCGATCTTCGCCTTCCATGTTCCTCTGGTCGCGGCGGATGACGGCCTGCCCGAGGTGCCCGATTTCGATGCCTGGCACGTGCATGTCGCACAGACCGGCGGCCAGACCGCAACGGCCCTCGATCGCTATCTGAAGGCCTGGGGCGTGATGTCGACCGGTGATCCGGTGCCGATGGGCAGCTCGATCCAGCTGGATCCGCAGCCTGACGCGGGAACGGGCGGACTCTCGCTCATGATCTGCACCACGGAGGATGAGGCCGCGGCCTTCTCCGAGCGTGGCGTCTGCGCCATGGTCAAACCCCTGCGCCGGCACGATCTGCTCCAGGTCCTGCAGCAGATGCACGCCGGCAAGCGCCCTTCGCTCGACCGGCTGCCGTCCCAGTCCGCAAGCCACCAGACCTTTCCGGGTGCCCGCGTCCTGGTCGTCGATGACTCGGAGGTCAATCGGGAAGTGGCCGGTGCTGCGCTCGCGCGTTTCGGCGTGGTTGTCTCCCTCGCCGAGGACGGGCTGCAGGCGATGTCGGTGCTCAGGGAGGCGGAATACGATCTCGTTCTCATGGACGGATCCATGCCGAACCTGGACGGGTTCGAAGCCACGCGCCGCATTCGCGCCGAGGAAGCCGCAAGCGGTCGTGCCCGGACGCCCATCGTCGCCCTGACCGCCCACGTCGTCGGCTCCGCCGCCGAGGCCTGGCGGATCGCCGGCATGGATGATGTGATCCACAAACCCTTCACCCTCGATGACCTGACCCGGATCCTCGGGCGCTTCTGTAACGATCATGCCCGGGTCGCGGGCGTCTCGGCCGAAGACGGGGCAGACCCGCAGCCCGCCGCCCCTGACACGTCCCATCTTCTGGACCCGGCCATCCGCATGGACCTGGCGGCGATGGCCGCGAACGGACGGCCGGACTTCATCGAGAAGGTCGAGGGTCTGTATGCGGTCAATGCTCCGCTGAAGGTCGCCGACATGCGCGAAGCCCTGAAGACCGGCAATCTGGACGCCCTGGCCCGGGCCGCCCATGCGCTGAAATCCATGAGCCTGAGCCTCGGGGCGTCAATGGTCAGCGCCGCCGCCTCGGAGATCGAGCAGGGGGCCCGCAACGGCGATGCCTCGGCCGTCGACCCTGACGCCGTCGCCGCCCTGATCAACAGCACCCTTGCGGCCATGGGACGTAACCCCGACCCGGCCCCGACCCCTGAACCGGAGCAAACCTCGGGCACCGAATGGAGCGCGCGGGTGCGGCAGGCCATGGCGGCCGGACATGTCCGGGTCGAATACCAGATGATGACCGACCGGTCCGGAGAGTTCTCCGACAAGGTCGAGGCGCTCGTCCGCTGGACCGATCCGGTCCTGGGCCCCCTTTACCCTGCGGACTTCATTCCCGAACTGGAAAAGAGCGAGGCGATCGTCGAGCTGACGGATTTCGTCCTCGGCACTGCCATGCGTGAACTGGCGGCGCGAACCGATCTTCGCGTCTCGGTGAACGCCTGTGCCCGGGACTTTCAGGATTCCGGCTTTGCCGTCCGCGTTGCAGCGATTGCCAAACGTGAGAACTTTCCCCTGAAGCGGCTCGAGATCGAGATCACAGAAACGGCGATCCTGAACATCGAACCGGCGCGCAATTCCATCCGCATGCTGTCGGCCCTCGGTATCGGTATCGCCCTCGATGACTTCGGCTCCGGCTACGCAAGTCTGCATGCGCTGCGCGAACTGAAACTCAGCACGCTCAAGATCGACAGAAGTTACGTGGAACGGTGCTGTGAAGACACCGCCTCGGCTGCCATCATCCACGCCGTCATCGGCATCGGCCGGGCCATGGGCATGAAGGTCGTCTGCGAGGGCGTAGAGACCCCGGACCAGGCGGTCTTCCTCAGGACGGCCGGAGTCCATTATCTCCAGGGGCATCTCTATCATCGCGCCTGCCCCGTCACCGACCTTCCTGCTGCAAGGGCGAGGGCCGCCTGATCGTTAAGCATCCATCTTCACGGAACAGTGTATTTTCCGGGGCATGATGAATCAGGAGATAAACGTGGCCATTATCGTAATCGTCGACGACGACCCGACCATAAGGCTGATTGCCTCTGAAATGCTTCGGCATGAAGACCATGCGGTTGTTCAGGCCTCGGATGGCGATGAAGCCCTGGAGGTCGTGTCCATCCTGCCGGTCGATCTGGTCGTCCTGGACATGCTCATGCCCAACAGGGACGGGCTGGAAACCATCACCCAGCTGAAGGCCGCCCATCCCGAGGTCCGCATTCTGGCCATATCGTCCGGTGGTCAGATGGGCAGTGGCTTGCTGCTGCGGACGGCTCTCGCTTTCGGGGCTGACGAAGCCCTGCCCAAACCCCTGCATGCTGACACCTTTACCGGGGCCGTCGCCCGAATTCTGGCCAGTCGAGTGCCGGCAGGGTCCGCACAGCTGACCGGGTCGCAGGCCGTCTAGCCGTCCGGAAACACCATCGTCATTTCGAACCCCGACTGCATCCGCAGGGTTTGTAGACAGAGACCCACCACCGTAGAGTTGCGCTGACGCAAGGAACCGCTCCGGGCGACGGCTAGTCTCCCTTTGGAAGAGCGGGAGGGCCGGGTGATCGTCGAACAATACAAAGGGCGGGGCCGCCAGGCGTGCGCGACAACTGAACTGCGACAACGATACGGTTTCTTCTATCGCCTGTTCATGCGCTGCTTCCTCGGTTCCCACCGGATGCGGCTGTAATGGCCCGGCGGGAAATCCTTAGAGTGTCCGCGGCGGGCGTGCAGTTGATTGAAGTCGTGTACCAGATGTCGCAACGGGTCTTTTCCCGTTACGTCGTGACGACCCGGTGCGGGCGCAGCCGCCGCGACTTCGTCAACATGAGAACAGCACGGCTGGCCTTCAACGAGGCCGTAGCAGTGAACTGCCCCCCTTCAGACCCGCGGCCATAGTGGGGTCGGCAGGCTTCATGGCCAGAGTGCCATTAGAGTGATGGTGCCGCCTAGGTGACTCGAACACCTGACCCCCGCATTACGAAGGCTGGGGAAGGGCCGGCGGGAAAGCCTTGCGAACAAAGGCTTTGGGCCGGCTTTTCTCGAGGTCCCGTGCCCCAACCCAGCCTCTTCCCAGACTGGCGTGAGGGGGTGTTGAGGGCGTTTCCCAAGTTAGGCGACTTGACGTGGGAAAAGCGGAAATTCCGACCTGCGCCATACCTGCAGACGGGGTGCAGCAGCGCAGCCGCAGCCTTGTTATTGCAACCGGTTGGCGGGTCTGTTCCCGAAACCTCCCCGCCATTTGGAAGCCCGTCGGAACTCGCTGTCCCGCCGGCTACAAGCTGCTGCCCTTGGTCGTCGCCGACCCGAAGTGGCGACCCCGAACCTGTCCGCCCGTGGAGAACCCGCGACCCTAACCCCCGGGTCGCCGCTGCCGGCGGGCAAAAAACACCGCAGAGGCGAGCACCAGGGCCAGACTGACGGCCGCCGCCGAATAGCAGATCGCGATAAAGAAACTCAGCCAGTCCATTTCCGCGACACCGAAATTGCGGAACAGAAGAAGGGCCACGCTGCCGACATAGCCCGAGGCGTCGGCGAGGTAGATCAGGAAGCCGGCGGTGCCGACCCGGCCGGTCGCCGCGATCATGCGATCAAACAACATGGCGTTGAACGGCGTATAGGCCATGTAAAGACCGGCCCCGGACAGGATCATCCAGACGACGGGCGAGATCAGTTCGAACTGGAATGCGAGGGTCGCACCGCCCAGCAGGCCTGCGCCCAAAATCACGATCCCGTGGATCACCAGCAGTGCCCGCAGGTTGTCGCGCACCACCATGATCGCCGCCAGCGCCCCGAGCGCGATCACCGCTACCGGCAGTTCGCTGGCCGAAAAGATCGCCGCCGTCTCGCCAAACCCCAAGGCGGACCAGATTTCGGCGGCGAAATTGTCGCGCAGGTCGCGCACCGCGGTGAACAGGACATAGGCGACGACCAGCAAGGCCACGCCGGGGCCATAGACGCGCAGGAAGGCCGCGCGGGTCGGGCCGTCCATCGGACCTCGCTTGATACGGGCGGCCTCATCCGCTGCGTTCGGAGGCGGAATGCGCGACAGGGCCAGGACCGAAACCAGTAGCAGCGGCACAAACACCAGGCCGGCCGCAGCCGGCATCCACAGATCCGGCACCCCCGCGTTAAGCAGGACCTTGCCCACCGACTTCACGACACCCGATGACAGGATAAAACTGGCGCACAGGATCGCCCCCAGCACCTCGGACGTACGCCGCCCTTCGACGTAGCTGAACACCAACCCCCAGATCAGTCCGAGCGGCAATCCGTTCAGGAACAGGGCCGCTACATTCCAGGGCGCGGGCGCAAGGGCGAAGCCGACCAGGGCCAGCCAGGATGCGCCGATCAGGCCGACGATGGCGACAGCCCTGCGCCTGTGGTCCATTTCCGAGATGATCTTGATACCGATCACCTTGGACAGGGCGTATCCCAGCACTTGGGCAATCACCAGGGCAACCTTGTAGTCGAGCGAAAAGTCCCATCCCGCAACGTCCTCGAAGGTCGCCGCCGTGAAGGGCTTCCTGAAGGCATACATGGCGAAATAGGTCGAGAAGGCTGCGGTCCCCGCAAACAGCGAGAACGCCAGTGGATGCGCCGTTTCAAGCCATCGCTTCGACGCCATGGCCTTCAGGTCTCCGTCGGCAGGTTGCCGACCCGCATGCGGCGCTCGATCTCGGCCAGGGCCCCCGGCAGATCGGCGACCGTATCGATGACCAGATGGGCACCGGCCGCCAGCAGCGCCTGACCCGCCGCCCCGACCAGGTCGCTCCGTACGGCAGCGTCCAGCGCTTCCAGTTCCGCCCGGCCGAGCCCGACGCCGTTGCCGGACGCGGCGATCCCGATGGTCCAGCAGCCGGCTTCGCGGCCTTCACCCATGCCGACCTCGGCGTCATCGACCTTGACGCAGGCCCGGGCGGGCCAGCAGCCCAGTTCGACCAGGGCCTTCCAGAGCATCAGGGGCGAAGGGCGGCCCTCGATCGTCTCTCCGGCGCAGACCACGACCTCGGGCACATAGCCCTGGGCCGCGGCCCGGGGCAGGATCGCCTGCATCATGGTGCGGGTGTAGCCGGTGGTCGAGCCGATCTTGATCCCGCGAGCCTGAAGGGCCCGCGCGACCTCTGCCGCGCCGGGTACCAGGTCGGCGCAGGTCGCCGCCGCGGCAAACATGAGGGGCTCGAGCGCATCATGGATGCGGTCGACGTCCATTTGGGAAGGGGCCGCACCATGGAACGCCGTCCAGGCCGCAAGGACGCGGGGATGGTGCAGGATCTGCGCGACATGATCGCGCTTGGCGCGTCCCATATGGGTCCGGATTTCGGCGTCGGTCACCGGAACCCCTTCGGCGTCGAACGCGTCGCGCAAGGCCATGACCGGCGCGACCGAACCGAAATCGACCATGGTCCCGGCCCAGTCGAAAATCACCGCCTTCAGGTCTGAGGTCATGCTGCGGCGTCCCTTGATCGGCCGAAGAGATCGGCGATGGTTTCCTCGGCGATGGCGAACGCGGTGGAGGCACCGGTCCCGCTGGTCACCATCACAAGGCGAACGCCGGGCTCGGGTGTGGCCATGAACATGTCCTCGTCAGCTGAGGCGTAGACGCCCTTCCAACGCTCGATGACAGGCGGGGCGGAACGACCGGTGGCGGCCTGAAACTCGTCCAGGATCAGGTCCTCGACCTCCTGCGCCGCGAATGGACCTGGCGTGTCGCCATAGTGATGGCTGTCGCCGACCACGAGCGACCCGTCGGCGCTCTGCACCACGATCAGATGGATGCCGTGCTCGAGGTGTCGGGGTTGTTCTTCCGCAAGGCGCGCGGCCAGAGCCGACGCCTCGGGTAGATCCGCATAGCCGCGATAGCGCGTCAGCCCAAGGTCTGACATCAGGGGGGCGGGCAGGGTCGTTCCCGGACTGGCCAGACGCAACATCTGCAGGCTGCAGAGTGTCACGCCGCGGGCGGCGATGACCTCGGGATAGAGGCTCACCAGGTCATCCCCCGGGCACACCACGCAGGTCTCGGCCAGGACCACACCGCGCGAGGTCTGTATCTGGGGCAGCGCAATGGTCTGCACCGCTGCCGGCCGAAGGAAGTGGACATTCCAGGCCTCGGCCAGCCAGGCTGCAAGCCGCGGTATCGCGAGCCGGGATTCCACCCGGACCTCATGGGGACTCCAGAGAGCGGCCGTGACGGGCGCGCCTTCCAGGGCGGGCCAGCGGGCTTCCACCTGGGCCTGCGACAAAAGCTGGCAGTCCACCGCCATCTCGGTGTCCATAAAGGCTTCCAGCACCGTCCGGGCCTCGTCGCGGCGGCCCAGCATCGCGAGGCCGCGTTGATCGATGGCGATACCGGCAGGCCCCGCCACCTCGGCCCAGACATCTCGACTGCGCCGTGCGCGGTTCCACGTGGCCCCTCGACGCTGGCCCGTGATCGTCACAAAGCCGAAATTCCGCACCGAGGCGCCGACAGCGTGAGCGTCGCGGTCAATAACGACGACGGATTTCCCGGCCTTGGCAGCCGCGAGGGCGTGGGCAAGGCCGAGTATTCCGGCCCCTACCACGGCGACGTCGAACCGTGTGTTCAGTATGTTTCGAGGATTCAAGCGCTCGCTTTATCAATCTGGGAGACAGGGACCACCCCCTCGACCAGGGTCGAGGGGGTGGCGGGTCGATCAGAAGCCGGCCGAGACGGTGAAATAGACCGTACGCGGCGCGCCGGGTGTATAGCGCTGATTGAACTCGTCGAGGATGCCGCCGATGTAGCGTTCGTCGGTGATGTTGTTCACCGCGATCTGGGCCTCGATATAGCGCTGCTCATCCTCGCCCAGCGGCAGGCGATAGGTCGCCGACAAGTCCACCAGGGTGTAGGACGGGACCACCAGCTCCGGGCGGTTCTGGGCGTCGCCTTCGGATTCGCCGACATAGCGGGCGGTAAGGCTGCCGGTGAACGGTCCGTTCTCATAGTTGAGCGCACCGGCCAGCAGGATATCCGGCGTGCCGGGCACCTTGTTGCCGGCGGTTACCTGGGTACGACGGCTGCCGCCGTAGTTGGCCGCGTTGAAGGAGGCGCTGTATTCGCTGTTCAGCAGCGTCAGGGCCGCATAGGCGCTGAAGGTCTCGGTCAGACGGACCTGGGCGCTGGCTTCCAGACCAGTGGTCCGGATGCCGCCCGGAGCATTCACATAGGTGCCGCCCGTGCCGACATTGTAGTTGATGCCACCCGTCGTGGAAGCGAATGTCTCGTCCAGGAACACGATCGCCTGGTCGTTCTCGGTGCGGAACACGGTCGCGGCGGCGGCGAGGCGCGGCGTGCTGTAACGGGCACCGACCTCGAAATTGTCGCTCACTTCCGGCTGGAGCTTGGCGAAATCCGTGCCGGTCTTTTCCAGGGCCCAGTCGCCGACCGCTCCGAAGTTCCGGGAGTAGCCGCCGAAGACCTGCAGATCGCCCGTGAAATCATAGACGACGCCGATCGACGGCAGCAGCTCATCGCTGTCGCTGTTGACGCTCGACCTCAGGAGGCCATTGAACGTGCCGTCGGCGGCATAGCGGCTCTCGTCACGGGTCTGCCCCGAGATGTCGACCAGGAAATGCTGCAGCCCCAGGCTGACCGTCAGGTCCTCGGTCACCGACCAGTCGTCGGCGATGTAGAACTTGTACATGTCGGTGACGAAGGTCTGCTCAAAGTCCTCGCGATAGACCGAGTTGGCCACGATCACCGGCCCGGTACGGATGTCCTGGTACCGCAACCACTGGCGACCGAAGTCGCGGTCCATGTTTTCGTACCAGACCCCCGCGCGAATGGCATGGTTGCCGAGATCGAGCCGGGCATTGGCCACCAAGCCGGAGCGCGTGTGGTAATAGGTGCTGTTGCGGTAGGACTGGCCCTGGGCACAGGTCGGCGTGCCGTTGGTCAGCCTGACCGAGCCATCGGTGTTGTAGCAGTCAGCCGAAGTGACCGTGGATCCGTCCAGGGCAATGTAGCTGTCTGCGATGCCGCCCGTGTAGTTGAACACGGCATTGCCGGCGCTGTTCTGGAAGACTGCAGTCCGCGAGCGAGACGCCCCGTTGCCAAATACGACCTGGCGACGCTGGCCACCCACTGTGACGATGCGGGGCTGCAGGCCGGGCGGCAGGAACTCGCCGATCCCTTCGTTCGTCTGGATGTAGGGCGACAGTTCGAAGCTCAGGCTGTCGCTGGCCTGCCAGTCGAACTTGACATAGGCGAAGGCGTTCTCACGGATCGCGGCCCAGTCATCGGCCCAGTTCTCATTGGCCGCCGCGCTCAGCGGGTTGAAGGTCCCCGACGAGCCATCGACGTCCAGACCGCGCGTGTTCAGGGCTGTCCGCGAGGCCTCGATGATGGGATCATCGTCGCTGTCGTTATAGTTGACGAAGGCGGTCACGGTCAGGCCGCCAAGCTCCGTGACCGATTTCGCCTCGACCGAGAACTGTTCGATCCCGGCCGGGGTAGCCCCGCCATGCGGCCAGAGCTTGGCGTCCATCTGGCTGCCGGCGACATACAGACGGGTGTTGCCGAACACGGTTCCGAAATCGTAGCGGCCGAAATAGCGACGGGTGTCGAAATCGCCGAAGGTGGCACGGACGAGGCCGCCGGCCTCGCCCGAGGGCTCGCGTGTGAAATAGGCCAGGGTACCACCCAGGGCGTTGGCCGCCGGCGATCCGACGTCGGCCGTGCCCTGGCTGACCATGATCCGGTCAACGCTCTCGGTGATCACATATTTCTGCGCCGGCGAACCGCCGAGATAGTAGGAGGCGTTGAAGAGCGGGAGACCGTCCAGCGTCTGGCCGATCTTTGAACTGCGCTGGTTGACCTCAAAGCCGCGAATGTTGATCGCATAGGTCCAGGGATCATTATTCAGCGCGTCGGAGCCGCGGATCGAGACGCCGGGAACCAGTTTGATGGCATCCACGATGTTCTGACCGACCGGCAGGGCGTTGATCTGTTCACCGGTGATCACGTTGTTGCCGCGGGCGATAGCCTCGCCGGTCACAACGATTTCGTCCAGCTGGGTGGGCCCTTCCGGTTCGACGACGGTCTGGGCCATGGCCTGTCCGGCCGAGGCGATCGCCAGAAATCCCACGCTCGCGAGGAGCGCGCTCTTGGTGAAAGTCATGTCTGTATCCCCGAGTTGGGCCAGACCCCCCGGGCCATGGCAAGCCAGTATCGCCCGGCGTCGTCAGGGGACGCGAATCGGTTGTCTCTAGGGGGGGCATCGGCCGTTCCGAGGTGTCATCAACCCTTCACCCCACCGGGCTAGACCAGCCGCCCGGGGGCGACCGGTGGCGACCAATTTTCAACATCTTCGGGCCTTCCACGCGGTCGCCAGCGAGGGCAGCATCGTGCGCGCCGCCCGCCGCCTGGCCGTGTCGCAACCCACGATATCGGAGCAACTCCGCACTCTTGAGCAGCGCCACCAGGTCCCATTGTTCCAGGGGCGAAAGCCGCCGCTGGTCCTGACCGGAGCCGGTCAATCGCTCTTCGCCCTGACCCAGCGGCTATTCGCCGTCAGTAGCGAAATCGACCAGTTTCTTTCGCAGTCGCTTCGTCCCGGTGGGCTGGAGTTGCGCTTCGCATCCGACAGTCCGACCTATGCCGCACGGTTCGTTGCAGCCTATCCCGCCCGGCGGCCCGGAGCCCGGGTTCAGGTCAAGATCGGCAACGCCGGTGAGGTTGTCGCCTGGCTAAAGGCCGGGGAGGTCGACGCCATCATCGCCTGCGACCCGCCGATCGACGGCTCTATCTCCTATCAGGCGATCTACAGGGATCAATTGGTGCTGGGATTGCCGCGCGACCACGCCTTTGCCGACGCGCCCACCGCGCCGCTCAACCTCATTCACGGAGCGACCCTTCTCCTGCGCGAAGCTCCGTCACGCACCCGCGAGACCACGCTTCATATGCTCTCCTGTGCAGGCATCGAACCTGCGGAGACCATTGAACTCCACACCCGGGAGACCATTCGCGAGGCCATCGCGATTGGCGTCGGCGTCAGCATGTTCTATTCGGCCGAGTGCCCGCCGGACCCGCGGATAGCCTACCTGCCGCTGGGCTGTGAGGTTCCGATACAGACCGGCTATGTCATGTGCCTCGCCGACCAGCGCCGCACGCCCCTGGCGAAAAGCGTCTTCGAAACCGCCTCCACCCTGACATCGGACAGCCCCATCGCCCTTTGACCGGAACGCTCCCGGGCTTGATTGCCAGTTCGGGAGGGCGACCATGCCGGCGGGCAGCTCACGACTCACGCAGGTGGAGACAAGTTCTGTTTGGACTGACGACACCCACCAATCGCTTCCGGAACCCCACCCAGCCCGGACCCACGCGCAGACCCAGCTTTATGGCCTTTCCGCCGCTCGCTCGCCGGCTTCCTGGCTAGAGGTGCTTTGGATAGGTGGTGCCGCCTAGGTGACTCGAACACCTGACCCCCGCATTACGAATGCGCGCAATTGCTATTTAAAACAGCAGGTTAACTGCATAGTTGTATGGTTTGTTGTACGGTCAAGGTCGCGCAAGTACCTGTTTTCAAACATATTTGTCGGGAAAACCCGACCAACTTTTTCGAGCGCAACGGACCAGTTATCAGTGTCTGTCGGTTTAACCGACATGTCGGGTGGCTCTTGTCGGGTCAAGTTTGTCGGGTAACCCGACGCGCTCATCATCTCCGTCTTCTGATCTGCCCCCCTGGAGCTCTGCCAGTTGCAGCTAGATTCCGACGTCGAGTGAACCAGTTTCCGGGGAGCAGATCACGAATGGGGCGACGGGGCGATCAGATTTCAAACTGAATGACTACCTGAAGGCAGCCTCCCTTGCCGATCCAGCCCCAGGGTCGCATGGTTACCCAAGCATTCAGGAGGCGGCTATGTTTGCAGCGATTGGCTTGGCGGCGGCGCTGGCTGTGACACCGGCGGGGATGGCGCTGGTGCAAGAGGCAGCGCAGACCGTCAGGCCGGAAGATGCATCGAGCAGGAACCTAGACGCAGGCATCCAGGCCTATGATCGGGGCGACTTTGTCGAGGCCGTGGGTTGGTTCCGGCTAGCAGCCAAAAATGGGCTCGCGCTCGGCCAGAACAATTTGGGCGTCATGTACGCCAACGGCCAAGGCGTTCCGCAGAACGATGCAGAGGCCGTGCGCTTGTATCGACTAGCGGCCGATCAGGGTTATGCGCAGGCTCAATACAATCTCGGCGTCATGTACGGCGACGGCCAAGGTGTCCCTCAGAACGACGCAGAGGCCGTGCGCTTGTATCGACTAGCGGCCGATCAGGGTTATGCGCAGGCTCAATACAATCTCGGCTTAATGTACGGAACTGGCCAAGGCGTTCCGCAGAACTTCGCCGAGGCCGTGCGCTTGTATCGACTAGCGGCCGATCAGGGATTAGCGCAGGCTCAACACAATCTCGGCGTCATGTACGGCGACGGCCAAGGTGTCCCTCAGAACGACGCAGAGGCCGTGCGCTTGTATCGACTAGCGGCCGATCAGGGTTTAGCGCTTGGCCAGAACAATCTGGGTGCCGCGTACCAGTACGGCAGAGGCGTCCCGCAGAACGATTCTGAAGCGTTCCGATGGTACCGGCTTGCCGCCGATCAAAGCAATGAACTCGCCCAATACAATCTTGGTTACATGTACGACCTTGGTCAAGGCGTGCGGCAGAACTTCGCCGAGTCCGTGCGCTTGTATCGACTAGCGGCCGATCAGGGATTAGCGGAGGCTCAATATAATCTCGGCTTCAATTACGCCAACGGCCAAGGCGTTCCGCAGAACTTCGCCGAGGCCGTGCGCTTGTATCGACTAGCGGCCGATCAGGGATTAGCGCAGGCTCAATACAATCTCGGTTTTATGTACCGAGATGGCCTCGGCGTTCCGCAGAACGATGTCGAGGCCGTGCGCTTGTTTCGACTCGCTGCCGACCAAAACGTTGCGGCGGCCCAGAACAATCTGGGGGTCATGTACGATACCGGTCGAGGCGTCCCGGAGAACGACGTCGAGGCCGTGCGCTGGCACCGGCTCGCCGCCGATCAGGGCTTGGCCTTGGGCCAGTTTAATCTCGGGGCCATGTACGACAGCGGCCGGGGTGTGCCGCAGAACTACGCCGAAGCCGTGCATTGGTTTCGGCTCGCAGCTGAGCAGGGATTGGCGGAGGCTCAGTTTAATCTGGGTAACATGTACGCCAATGGCCAAGGCGCTCCCCAGAGCTATGTTGAAGCCTACAAATGGTACAACTTGTCAGCGGCGCAGGGTGAGCCTGCAGCAGCATCTCAAAGAGATCGCATTGCCTCCCGAATGACACCAGCCCAGATAGCCGAAGGCCAGCGGCTCGCAGCTGAATGGCGGCCTCGCTCGCCTCAATAGCGCGTTCGGGCGTCTAATGCTGGCCGTCGCGAACCGTTATGCGGGGTTGGCGTCATCCTTGGCCTGAGCATGCCGGTAAGGTCCGCTATCTATTTTCTACAGTTCATGACCATGTGATCAGGCTGAACAGGAGAGACGGTCATGAAGAGAATATCCCTCACACTGGCGGTTTTCGTCGCCTTCGGCGCTTCCTCTCCGGCATTTGCCCAGTCGCCTGGGACCAACTGTACGCCCAACGGATACGGGGGTTTCCGCTGCAGTGGTCCAACAGGGACCTCCAATTCGGCCCCGAATGGCTATGGTGGCTACCGGACAACTACCCCCAACGGAACCTACAACACCACGCCGAATGGTTATGGGGGATCAACGACTACTGGGCCAAACGGCACCTCCAACACCACGCCGAACGGTTATGGGGGGTCAAGGACCACTGGGCCAAACGGAACATCCAACACTACTCCGAATGGCTACGGGGGCACTCGTACCGTCCATCCAGATGGGTCCGTCACCAACTGCACGCCGAACGGTTATGGCGGCGTTCGCTGCTACTGAACGTCGGGCGGCCCAGATAGCCGAAGGCCAGCGGCTCGCGGCGGATTGGCGGCCTCGTATACAAGTGGGCCGCCAATAGGGTTATGGCTGCAGGGACCGGATTGTCCTCGCCGATCCGGATCTGGCCCAGCTTGGACAAGACCTAGGGAAGTGGGGAGGCGGTTATGTTCGGAGCAATGGGCTTGGTGGTTGTCCTGGTGATGACCCCGGCTAATGCCTTGGCCTTCCTGCCGGCCTGGGTCGCAGGTACCTCGTCGGCCCAGCAGGACCAGCCGGATGCCTTCTCAAGAG
>Ga0247838_1002791_pt1 | contig 21494 bp, 21 predicted proteins | sample LaCruzMarch2015__5_FD_189097 | JGI IMG/M metagenome (GOLD analysis project Ga0247838, IMG submission 189097) | Freshwater microbial communities from meromictic Lake La Cruz, Castile-La Mancha, Spain - LaCruzMarch2015_15m | ecosystem: Environmental > Aquatic > Freshwater > Lake | place: Spain... | reverse complement strand
AAACGGATTGGCCGCTTTTGCGGTCGAAGCGAGAAAGCCCGCCGTATTGGCTTTGAGCGTAGATGATGTCGGGGTTGGTTTGATCCACCTGGGTTTCGAAGCCGTCGCCCGTGCTGGTCACGTACCAATCTGCGTTGGTAATGCCGTTGTCGCTGGTGGTGCGGCTGGGGCCGCCGAGACTTAGGTTGTCCTGCGTTCCGCCATGCACGTGGTAAAAGGGCAGGCCATTGTCGGTGGCTACTTTGTAAAACTGGGTAACCGGTAAGTTGTGTTTGAATTCCCAAGATTTGGCAAAATCCCAAGTTTCATAAATTCCACCGTCGCAACCTACGCGCAGGTGATCGGTGTTGGCGGGGTCGATCCAGATGCAGTGGTTGTCGATGTGTTTGTTGATTTCACCAAGGTTGCGCACGGTTTTGCCCCCGTCGTCGCTTGCCTTGTAGTAAGAATCGGTGATAAAAATCCGGTTTACATCACGTGGATCGCAGGTAAGTTCCTGGTAATAGTTTCCAGAGGTAAAAACTCCGCTCATTTTTTCCCAACTGGCGCCCCGGTCGGTGGAGCGGTACACACCACCTTTGCCCTCGGGGGCTTCAACTACCGCGTATACGTAATCAGGATTGGCGGGGGAAAGATCGATGCCAATGCGCCCAACATCGCCGCCAGGCAGTCCATCCAATTTTTTCCAGGTTGCGCCACCGTCGGTGGTTTTGTACAATGCCGACTCGGGGCCACCGCCGATGTAGGTGTACACCTTGCGCTGGCGCTGGTGGAAGGCAGCATACAACACTTGCGGATTGCGTGGATCCATGATCAGGTTGCTGCAACCCGTATAGGCGCTGACCGATTTGACATTGGTCCAGGTCTCACCGCCATCGGTGCTTTTGTATACCCCACGCTCACCGCCATCGCTCCAGACCGGGCCATAGGCGGCTACGTAAACGGTATTGGAATTGCTGGGATCCACCACCACATTGGCAATGTGTTCGGAGTTTTTCAGGCCCATGTTGCGCCAGGTTTTGCCGCCGTTTTCACTTTTGTACACACCATCGCCATAAGAGACCGCCCGTTGGTTGTTGTTTTCGCCGCTGCCGACCCATACGGTAGCTGAATTACTCGGATCAAGGGCGACACAACCGATGGAATAGGAGCCTTGCCCATCAAAAATGGGAACCCAGGTGGTGCCCGCGTTGTTGGTTTTCCAGACGCCGCCAGAAGAGGTGGCCACATAATACTCCGCGGGATTGCGCGGATTGACCGCAAAATCACTGACCCGCCCGGATGTGACCGCCGGACCAATGCTGCGCAGGGACAAACCGCTGTAGGTGGAGGATTGGTGTACGGTGGGTTTTTCCGCTTTGGCTGGAACCGCCACGGTGGTTGGCGCTTTTTTGTCTTTTTGCGCCCAAAGGGCGGTACTGGAAAGCACGAAGCATGCCAAAACGGAGAGAGAAATTCGCATAACCTTGGATTGATTTTTGAAATTGATTTAAATGTAAGCGTTTAGTCGGAAAAGCAGAAAAAATAAAGCCTGGGAAGTGGCAGGGGGTGAGAAAAATGACCGCTTGGTATCTTTGATTTGATATTAACCGAGGTGCTTCAAGGCTTTTCAAATGAGTCCGATTTTATGCTTGCAAAAACGGCACTCAATACGTTAATTTTTTATTCTACTGGGATTAAATCCAAGGCAATAACCTGCGCCGAAAACTACCGCACGCTAAGAAAAAAAGGCATTACAGTTCGCAAAACCATAGACGTGATCATTGCTACAAATTGTATTGAACAGGGCTTTTCTTTGTTGCACTCTGATCGGGATTTTGAGGCTTTTGTGGCGTATTTGGGGTTGAAGACTTTGTGATGAAGACATTGAACCAGCACGCCGCTGCAATGCAAGATTTATACCAGCGGGTGACGCCGATGTAGGAAGCAATTTCCTTTTGAGGCAGAGTCTGCACCAGCGAAGGATACTTTTGGCAAAAATGCTGATAACGCTCTTCAGCGCTCAAACTCAAATTGTCCAGTACCCTTTGTTGGTAAGCCACCAGCGAATTTTCAGTGAGGATGCGGAAAAAACGTTCAAATTTGGGAACCTCCTGGAAGAGTTTTTCCTGATTGATTTTGGATATGTTTGGCAACGTTTTGTAAAATCAAGTTCACGAGCAAATGAATTTTAACCATGAGCAGTAGGAAATGCTTAAAGTTAATCGAATCTATCGATAAGTAAACCAAGGCTATCGTTGAATCACTCAGGATTTGCATGGCTTCTCAGTCTCGATCACCCAGAATATCTTTGTGTACTAAGGAACGAGAAACCGATTATCAATGAACGTCACGCCCCTGTTTTGCCTATTCTTGTCCTGCATCCTAAGCCACGCTTTACATGCGCAAAATGAATGTGAGTGTGCCGAAGAACTTCGCCTAAGGCCTAGGATCATCCAATTTTTCAATGCAGGAAAAGTCGATTCTGCGGTGTTGGAATTTGAAAAAATTCGCCGCGCAGGTACCGCTGCCTGTCGCATTTCTTATTGCAACTCGATGGCGCAGTACTATTTCAATAAAAATGAAACCCAGCGGGTACCGAGCCTGATGCGGGAGGAAAAACAGCTCCTGGACGCTGTGCAATGCTCCCCGAAAGCCTACGCCCGCTTCTACAACACTTACGGCAACTACTTCCTTACCCAAAATCAGTACCAAAAATCAGCTGATTTTTTCCTGAAAGCGCTGCGTTATGCGGAAGCGGCAAAATTCGTTTTCGCCCAACAAAGAGCACTTACCAGCCTCTCTGTCGTTTTTTCCCAAACCGAGCAGTATGAAAAGAGCCTGATGTACCAAAAACAAGCAGAAACTTTAGCCAGAAAGATCAACAATGAGGATGAACTGGAATTGTATTGTCTCGCCAAGGAGCTACTTACAACAGCCTTTTTGAACAAAAGCGCCACAAAAAGTACCTCGATTCTGCTTATCTGGCGGCTAAAGCAGGGCTGAAGCTGGGGCAAAAATTGGGGAATGTTCACACCCAAATTGATGCATACCTCGGATTGGCAACCCAGGCCTTGTACAATCAGCAGTTTAACCAGTCCTTGCGATTGGCGGATAATGCACTAAAGTTGTTGCCAAAGGATTTGCACCATTTGTACCGTTACCAGGCCTTGAGACTAAAAAGCCAGGCTTTGCAGAAACTCCGCCAAACTCATCAAGCCACATTGTATGCCGATTCCGCCCAGCTGGAAGCTCAATTGTTCAACCCCCAAATGCAGATTAATGCCTTGAAACAGGTTTATGAAATTCAAAAGAGTTTAGGACACCACAAACAGGCCTTAATGGCTTATGAAAAAATGAGTGCCCTTAGAGATAGTTTATCCAACATCGCACAATTCAATGCCATTAATGAACTAGAGCAACGCTACCAAGGCATAAAAAAGGAAAAGAGCATTCAGCAGTTAACCCATTCCAGAAAAATCACCCTCTTGCACAACCAACTGCTTTTATTGGCCATAGCAGCGGCTTTATTGGTGATTTTGTCCCTGGTAATTTTACTCCGGCAACGCAGCATGCAAGCAAAACAAGTGACCCTGGAAAAAGAACAGCGACTCAATCGAGCCCGGATGAACCCACATTTTTTCTTCAATGCCCTGGTGGCCTTACAGGTATTGGCCCTGCGTACCAATGACGGGCGGAGCATCGCGGTTTATCTTTCTAAATTTGCCTCCATTATGCGCCAAATTTTGGAGAGTACTTATATGGAATACGTGAGTCTGGCGCAAGAGAAGGCCTTTCTGGAAAAATACCTGGAGTTACAGAGTTTACGCTTTCCCGCCACCTTTGAATACACGATCACCGTAGCGGATGGCCTGGATTCGGAACACATGATGTTGCCGCCAATGCTGATTCAGCCGATTGCTGAAAACGCCATTGAGCACGGATTCCGGCAGAAGGATCGGCAGAACAAGCTGCAAATTCGCTTTATCGCTACAAATGCCAAGCAATTGATCCTAGAAGTGGAGGACAATGGCCAGGGCTTGGATCAACAATTGGAGCAGAAAAAAAATCACCTTTCCCGCGCCAGTCAAATCATTCAGGATACCCTTTCCATTCTGCGCCAGCGCCACCACTGCAACGCCCATTTTACCATCGCAAACAAACCAGAGGGAGGAGTGATCGCCCAGATTTTTTTACCCTTGATCCTCAAAGCCGGATGAAAGTATTGATTGTTGACAATGAACCCGCGCTCCGGGAAATGTTGCAGCTGATGTTGGAGGCTTTTTGTCCGGAAGTTAAAACCATCCTTTCGGCAAGCTCAATTGAGGAGGCCAGAGCGCTGTTAAAGCAACATTCAATCGATTTGTTGTTTCTGGACATAGAGCTCAATGAAGGAACGGGTTTTGACTTGTTGCGCCAAATCGAAGTGCGCAATTTTCAGGTCATTTTTATCACCGCCCACAATCAGTACGCCATTGATGCTTTTCGCTACAGCGCCATTGATTATTTACTCAAACCAGTAGAACCTGAACTATTGGTGCAAAGTGTCCAAAAAGCGGCCCATAACTTGCAGAACCAACAGCTCAGTTCTCAGATTGATTTCTTGTTGTCTCGTCTTGGCCAACAGCATCCAGATCAATCCCGAAGGATCGCCCTAAAAGACGCAGAACGCATCTATTACCTGCGCTCTGGGGAGATCAGTTATTGTGAAGCTGCGGGTACCTACACCCGTTTCTATTTGGCGGATGGTCGCTGTATCACCGTTTCCAAAAACCTCAAGGAATTTGCCCAGATTCTGGAACCCCTGGGTTTTATCCGCACCCACAATTCCTACCTGGTCAATCAAGAAAAAGTATTGCGCTTTGAAAAAAATGCCGAAAGTTTAATCCTGGAAAACAATCAATCCGTGCCCTTGTCCCACCGGAAAAGAGAAGCGGTGCTCCGTCAGTTAGAACAATTGCGCTGACGCCTATTCCTCTCAGCCTTACACTTGTTTAGCCAAGTTCTACACTTATCTATACGTGGCTTTAGGTTCGTCAAAGCAGGCCAATTTTACAGCACAATAACTGCTAACAAACCTTTTATCATATGTCCCATTACTGGAAAACCTTGCTCTGTTGTTTCTTGACCACAGCAGCATATCTCAACCTTTTTGCACAAGAGTCCTGCGGATTCAAACCTACAGCGGAACAAATTGCCCATTTTGACCGCACTCGCCTACAACGACAACAATTCAATCCACTTCGTTCGGCATCTTCGGTACACTGGATTCCGATCCAGTTTCAGGAATGCATCGCCACCAGTGGAGTCAATGCAAGCCCAAGAATCAGCTACGACTACATCACTCCTTGTTTGACCGAACTGAATGCCTTGTTTGGTTCGTACGGCATCCAATTTTATGAATGCAGCGCCAAAACTACTTTTGCCAACAACACCCTGTTCGGGTTTGATTCCATGGAAGAGCCGCAACTAAGTACTTATGATGTACCCAATGTCATCAATGTGTACTTGTTTCAAGCCGTATCGGTCAACGGTGGCCCGGTTTGTGGATACAGCAGTTTGCCTCCCAGTGCTGACCGCATCATCCTGGCCAAAGGCTGTACGGACGACCCGGTGGTTTTCCTACATGAAATGGGCCACTACTTGGGCCTGTACCACACCCATGGCAAAACCGGTGTGAGCAATGAGCTGGTCAATGGCAGCAATTGTAGTACCGCCGGGGATGAAATTTGCGACACCCCCGCCGACCCCAACCTGGCCAGTGGTGGAATGATGTATGGCTGTAGTTACATCGGTAATTTTAGGGATGCCAATGGTGATCTTTATCAGCCCGATCCCACCAACATCATGTCTTACGCCCATGTGCAGTGCAAAAACCGTTTTTCGCCCCAGCAATTGAGTCGAATGGCTTATACTGCCCTCAACGATCGGGCTTACCTCAGCAATGGCTGCCCTCATCCCAACGATTGTACCAATCAAATTACTACTTTGCCCCAGCATTTTGATTTTGAAACAGGCCTGGAAAATTGGTCGAATACCTGGATTTACCCAGATATACAGGCAAATTTCATTCGCGGAACCGGTTCAACACCTACTCCAAATACTGGCCCTGATGCGGCCTATTCGGGCAATTATTATCTCTACGTGGAATCTTCTGTCGACAGCAATTTGTGGGAGCGCTACGGCTTGTTGCGCAGCCCTTGTTTTGACCTGCGAGGCTACACCTCTCCCAAGATGTCGATACGCTATCATGCCTTTGGCAACAATATCCTGGAGTATGCGGTCCAAGCCAGTACTGATGGTGGTATCACTTGGAGTTTTTTACCACAAGATCTTTTGTTTTATTCCAATCAGGGCACAGGCAACGCCTGGCAGCAGGCCATCTGTGATTTGAGTCCTTATACCAATGTGCCCAATGTGCAATTCCGCATTGGCTGTTTTTTGGCAAGCGGGAATGAGGCGGATTTTGCGGTTGATGACATTCATTTTTACAATGAGGGACAAAATTGCAGTCTCAGCCTTTCCAATACCGTGTTGCCTTCAGCTTGCAACGGGGGGAGTAATGGCCAAATTACTGCTCTGGTTGCAGGTGCAAATGGGCCTATAGATTATCTTTGGTCTACTGGAGACACTACCGCCATCTTGACGGGTTTGAGTGCCGGAACCTACAGTCTCACGGTAAGCGATTCATTGGGCTGCGTCGCCTCCAGTACGATTGCCGTACAAGATCCGCCAACCCTACAAGCCAATCTTACCCCTACAAATATTGCCGTGCCTGGGCAATCGACCGGATCTATCTCCATGAATGTAAGTGGAGGGGTAGCCCCCTATTATTACGTGTGGTCCACCAATGCTACAACGGCAAATGTCAATGGCCTCGCAGCGGGCACCTACACGGTTACGGTCATCGATTCCAAAGATTGCCAAGTTGTTCGCTCAACTACCATCACGGAACCAGCTAGTGGATGTGGAACTTTGTACAGCAGTTTTCCATGGAGTGGCAGTTTTGAATCCAATTTCATCATCTTTGAACGAGTCCTTGGCTACCAAACCAATTGGGTGCGCCGCAGTGGTGCAACCCCAAATGCCAACACTGGCCCTGATGCAGCGCAGCATGGCTCTTCTTATGCCTTTATCAATTCAACTCATCCCAATCGGACTGCGGTGTTACAGACTCAAAGGTGTTTGAATTTGAGCGGCGTAAGCAATCCTGTTCTGGAATTCTACTACCACATGTACGGAGTACAAATGGGCGAACTGAATGTGGAAATCAGCACCAACAATGGCGTATCCTGGACTACGGTATGGACCCTTTCGGGCAACCAGGGCAACCAATGGAGCAAAGCCACGATTGACCTTCAACCCTATAACAATGGCACTACCCGCATCCGTTTCCGAGGGGTAACTGCCTCAAATACCAGCGATATGGCCCTGGATGCTTTATACATCGGGCCAGCTACGGGGAACCAAAATTTGATAGCACCTTCGGTACAAGCCAATCCAATAGCTGCTCAAGGGTTGAGCGTATACCCCAATCCAAGTACCGGAATGGTTTATTTTGAGGCCCTGGAAGCACAGGAATGCACCAAATTGGAAGTGTTCAATTATGCGGGTCAAAAAATCTGGACTTCGCCCAGTACGGAGCCTTTGCAACAAATTGATTTGTCGAAACAGGCAGATGGCATTTATCTGCTTCGGGCTGTGGTAGACGGAGCAACGGTTGTGAAAAAAATGATGATCAAACGGAACTAAACGGGTAAAACTAGCTCCAGCTTAATGTTGTAGTTGAGCCAAATTACCGTGATTGAAGGAGCACATCGGAGGGTGTGCTCCTTTTTTTTGTTGTTAAAACGAAGCATATTGAGGTTGTCTAGCGCTCTTCAGATTGTATTCATCTCTAAATAAGCTCTAGCTCTTGAGCGATCCTGCAAGAATCCCTATTTTCACCCATCACTTCACGGATTAGTTCAAACAAGCACATTCACCAATGAAACCATTTTTAACCCGCTAGCCTGAGTCTTCCCAAACCACCCAAAAACATTGCGCTACCGCTGGAACAACGTCTTCAGACCTGAACCAGCAGTCCGCTGCTGGGCAAGACTTGCGCAAGCGGGTAGCGCAGTATTTGTGCCTGAGACGGAAGAAGACTTGCGCCAGTGGTTATTGAAAGTCCAGCTAATTCCACACTACTGGACATTTTTGAAAAATATATCTAAAACGGAGCTGAAGAACTATATATTCCCGGTTGATACCTTACTTTGCAATATGAAAAAATATATCCTGTGCTTAGCCCTTGGGTTTTATAGTCTCGTCTCCTGTGCCCAGGAAGACCGGCATTTTTTTATCAACATCAATGGAACACTGGGTAATCATACCATTGTCTTCAAAGACTTTGCAGACTCCAAAGGCTTGAGCTTTGGTTATGCAGTGAATTTGGGAATCTATGCCGTACACAAAAGTAAATACAGAGGAGGGCTGTCTTTTGGCTTATTAGAAGCAGCATCCAGAGACGAAAACAGAAGGATGTTGAGTGAAGACTTCGTTTTACCTAACCCCTCTTTTGACAAACATATCATCTTCAAGTTTGCCCAATTTCGAAGTGGGAACATTGGTTGGTTTAGCGAATATGATTGTAGTGAAAAGCTTACTTTTTACCACCAGGCAGGGTTTGGTATTTTTGGTACAACAGAAAAAGACCAGCTACTCGATTTTGCCATGAACCAGCAGGCAGGGCTTTTTGTTGGCAGCAAAAAGGGCTTCAGGGGGCGTTTTGGTATAAATTTCGATACAACGTTTGGTACTGGCAACCCCAATTACCTGCAACGCAATATCGGTATTTCCTTTGGAGGCACCAGGTCTTTTTAACAAGCATACGCATACAAAAAATATCAATGACAGCACTTACTGTAGTTAGTATACGTCGCAAATATCGTAGTAGCAGGCTGGATAGGTATAACCGCACTATTTTCAGCTCAATTTGCTGGTTCAAATATGGCAATTCGAATTCGAGAAAATTCAATAACCCCGAAGCTGGTTTAATCAAAGTTACCGGATTGAATTTGATCCAAGCCTTACATTGCCCCCATTACGATAGCGAAGCCGATAGAAAACCTGATTTAAAAAAAATGATGAAAAAAACTTACGGCGCAGTTGCCATAGCACTGGAAGATTGTTGTACCATCGAAATCCTTGACGATCAATACAGAATCATAAGCGCCAGGGAAAATGCTCGTGCCTATAAGGTATTTTGGAGGGGGGGAGTTTTTTTTGAAGAGGTGATCGAACAAAAAGAAAATTATCAGCCATTGAATGAGCTGGTGTCAAAAAAAGATAAACGCTGAAGGTGGCGATTCTAAATCAGGGTTTGACAAAAATCAAAATTGTACAAAGTTATACCTGTGAAAGTTGAACGTTTTGACACCCAAAAAGGCATCTACTGCTTCGAAGAATCCAGCTTGAGCACTGGATTTCATGCTCATCCGGCCATTGAAATCATTCGGGCGCTGGAGGGCCATTTTGCTATAACTACCAAGGATACAAGTTATTCACAACTAACAATGGCAGTCATCCAAGCAAACACTATACATGCTTTCGATGGCAAGTCCTGCAGATGTGAATTGATGTTGATTGAACCATTATACATCAGTTTTACAAGCATTTTAAATGCACTTGGGGCAGAAATCACTGATAAAACAGTATTCACTTGGGAGGAATCGAGCAGAAATGAAGTTAGGACCTTTGAAGCGATAGTCGAAGACTTAATCATTGATGAACCAGTGCAGGATGAAAGGGTCATTAAATGTCTAGAATTCATCCTTGCGCACATCAATCAGGACAAATTATTGCTGCCTATGCTGGCCAAACACGCTCACCTTTCGGCAAGTAGGCTTTCGCACTTATTTAAGGAAAAGATGGGGCTTCCCATTCAAAAATACATTTCATGGGTTAGGCTAAAATTAGCCATCGAAATTAGCCTACAAAATGGGACTGATCTCCAGGAAGCCGCTCTGGCTGCTGGTTTTTATGACCCTGCTCATTTCAGTCGAAGATTCAAGGGCTTTTTTGGCTTAAAGCCTTCCGCCGTTTACAATAGCCGAATCGTACAAGATTAGGTCATTTACCGAGTTTAACTTTGATCCCGCAATGGAGTAAAATACAATAATGGAAAACACAAGGTAAAAAACATGAATCAGCTACCACCAAATTCCAACATTCGTAAGGTTTTGTACGACGATTTACCCGCATTGAAAACTGTAATCGATACCAGTGGTTTATTCCCCTCAGAATTCCTGGATGACATGATCTCCAGCTATTTTCAAGAAGACAACAACACTGAATTCTGGTTAACCTATGTGGAAAAAGAGCCAATCGCGGTAGCTTATTTTGCACCGGAACGGCTGACCAATGGCACCTATAATCTGTACCTGATTGCGGTACATGCAGATTATCAGGGCAAATCCATTGGCAAGTCCTTGATGGAATTTATAGAACAATTTTTGAAAGAACGAGGGGAAAGAATTTTGTTGGTAGAGACATCTGGCTTGCTTTCCTTTGAACGCACGAGAGCATTTTACCTCAATAATGGTTACATTCAGGAAGCCCGTATCCGCGAATTTTATGCTGCTGGCGAGGATAAGATTGTTTTTTGGAAAGCGTTGTGATGCTGAATAAGGAAACTGCTGCAATTACTGCTACACTTCCATCTCCGACGCACAAGCATGCACAATCCCCCGAAAAATACACCATTTGAGGCTTTCATTAGAAACAAAATTTATTCTTTTTTCTCCAACCTAAAACGTTCTGGCCATTTGGGGCTTGATGCTCGCCTTGACTTGTACAGCGTGCTTACTTGTGCGTCCGAGACGCGGGAATAATCGGTTCAAGTCTGAAGACGTTGAACCAGCAGGTTAAGGGTGCCGGGCAAGACGAAAACCTACATTGAAGTTGTGCTTATTTATACCATTGAAAAAATCAAACCAATCTGAATGAATGATAAGTAGAAAAAAGACATAAAGAACCAATTTTATTCAGGTAAGGCATCAGTGAGTTAAAAAATAAATATCTTCACCGTGTAATTCGCTACATTTTATTATTTCCGATGGTTCAAGCTCCAAATTTTGATTCGATTAAGGCGGGGATTGTTAAATTTCTATTTGGATCATGTTGGGTCCTCATTTTGGTTTCATGCAATGATGCTCATGGTGATAAAATAGCCAAATTTTCCTATCAAATCAAAGATTACATCCACCAACCCGGAAGTAACAAAAAATTTGCGTACGCTGATTCCCTTAAATATGAAAATAATTATCCTTTGTGTGCCCAGGCGTATGAAAAAATTTTAGCTTCCAAGGGCTTGGATTCCAATGATCACATTTATGCCTTAAATCAGGCTGCTTTTGCCTATTTAGCAATGGATAAAGATTCTTTAGCGGGCCATCTTTTAAGAGAATTGGAAACGGTTAAAGAAAATTTTTCTGAATTACAAGCAGCCGACTTTTTATTTAATCAAGGCCTTTTACACTTGCATTTAGTCAAACCTACCGAAGCTCGGTCATTTTTGACCAAAGCATTAAAATTATACGTTGCTCATTATCCCAATAAACACCTGCGGATTGCCTTGGTTAAAACAGCACTTGCCCAGTATTATTACGATTTTGGGAGACAACTGCATGATTTTGAAAATGCAGCGAACGAGGCATTTTTATGTTTTTACCCTGGAGCGGAAACAAAACCATCGGTTTTGCATCCATATGCAGCGGAAATTCATTTTTTGATGGCCCATCGCTATCGGAGTATTTATCGAGATTACCTACCTGGCCTGAACCATTGTGAGGTAGCTGAGGATTTGATCAATACTGCACCATGGAAAAACACCAAACTTATGGCGAGGTGTTTGGGTGTAAAGGGCCTGTTTCTGAAAAAGGAGTCTAACTTTCAGGCGGCAGACTCTGTAATGAATAAAGGTCTACGCTTGTTATTGGCAACTCTCCCTCATAATGTAATAGTCCAGGAAGTGTACCGTTTTTTGATGTATAATGCTGCTGGGAGAACGGACATTTCGGGAGCTGCATCGCAAGAGCTGTTCAACGAATATTCAGTGGCATTAAGAAAGCACCTTAGCCAATACCAACAACCTGAGATTTATGTACACATCGATGAATTAAAAGCTTATTACTTTGCACATGCCCATCATGCAGATAAAGATTCTTGCCGAGCAGCTAGTATTCGACTAAAAGAAAAAATTAGCCCCGCATTGCCTTCATTTCGATACTACAATGAAGAAATACTGAATTTTTTGGCAACAGTGAATGCACAAGAAGAAAAATATGGAATAGCTCTTCATTATCAATTAGAATCATTCAAAACAGTGTTGCCAAAGCAATTCAGCAAAAACATAAATAATTGGGAACAGGCCAGAGAATTGGCATTTAAGGAATTGGAAACGAATTTTTTTTTCTTCCACTATCGAGCAGGCAGTATTTTCCTTAAAAAATATAAAAAAGAAAACCAGGAGGCTGATCTTGAGGCAGCAGTTGCACAATTTATTCTGGCTGATTCTCTGATGACTTTGAGGCTAACCATGGGCGAAGAAGGTGTCTTGACTTACTATCAAGAAATGGAAGGTGCATATTTTGACCCACTTGAAGCAATTTTTGAGCTCCGAAAAATAAATCAAAATCCAGTTAAAGATATGGAAATAATCAATCTGGCTTTTCGATTTATCGAACGACAAAAAAGTTTCCTTCTCTACCGTGAAGACATTCTACAGGGCAAAGAGCAGATTAAAATTTATCTAAAGCAAATAAAAAAAGAGGTAAAGCAATTAAATTTGTTGCAATCAGATACCACAAAGGAAAGTTTTTTAACAAAAACTTTGACCTCATTTAGGTATCAACAATTATTAATGAAATTATTAAAAGATGCAAGGTGGAAATTCAATCAAAATATAAAGTCCGTTCAAAGCATTCAGAAGAGCTTGGGGGGGCGAGAATTTGTAGTTCAATATAAAGCAATCAGGAAAGATTATTTTTTGGTATTGGCTTTAGGCAAAAATCAAATAATATTTGAAAAAATTGATTCATTACCAAGAGTTCAGAAATTAATCACCGATTTTAACAACATTATCCTAAGCAAAAATTATAAAGGCACTTTGTTTTCAAGGCCAGCCCACGAATTGTACAAAAGAATATTAGCACCTCTTGAAAAAATTCTCCCAAAGGAAAATGCTGAATTAATCATTATACCTGATTATAGCTTAAACAACTTACCATTTGAAGCCTTAATCACTAAGCAGCCAGGCCAGAATCAGGTTGATAATTTGAGTTTTTTGTTGAATAAGCACATTGTGGTTTATTCGCCATCCTGGAAAGTATGGGACCATAATCGTAAGGAACCACTTCCTCAGGTTAATCACCGGGCGGCTTTTTTTACTTACAATGAGAGGTATGCTCATGCTAATTTACCTAAATGGAAAACCGAATGGGATGCCATGAGGTTATTTTTTTGCCGTAAGGCCACTCTATATGATGGAAAATTTTGCACCAAGGAAAAATTTATTCAAGTTGCTTATCGATACAAGGTTTTACACTTCTCTCTACATGGAGAGAGCAATCCGCTGCGGCTGCGTGAAAACAAATTATTCTTTCAATTGAAAGACACATTAAAAATAGACACTTTAAGCGGGGTAGAATTAAGGGATCTTTCCTTGCAAGGGAAATTAGTAATATTATCTGCCTGTAAAACCAACGATGGCAAAATTACTCCTGAAGGAATGTATTCTTTATCGCGAGCTTTTTTACAAGCAGGTTCTGCCTGCACCATCTCTACAATGTGGAGTGTTAACGAGCAAGCAACCAGTGTGATACTTGCTCGTTTTTATTCGCATCTTGCTCAAAATTCTCCTTGGGTCGCCCTTTGTAAAGCAAAGCGGGATTATTTAAAAACCGATAGCTCAAAGCCTTATTTATGGGCAGGACTAGTCGCTACTATTTGATGTGACACCAAGTGTTTAGAGCATTTCCAGTAAATGCTCTCCCGTTACAACTTCAGAGCAAGCGATTACAATTCACTCTAAACCCACCGATGGAAGGGCTCACAAGATCAGAATGATTGCGATTACGTAGCCTACCGATGATTTTACTTGGGGGGATTCGCCCTCCTCCTAAGTTAAGACTAGATAAATACAGAGCAATTGCTCCCGAAACGTGTGCGGCTGCCATGGAAGTGCCACTTCGAGTGTTGTAAAGTGTGGGACTAAGCGCCAATGAATCAATACCTTCTCCTGGCGCGGCTATGGTTAGACTTGCTGATTCGTTTGAACCAGAAAATTTGTCATCATCATTCAAATTTGTGGCAGCTACTACAATTGTATTTGGCTCCTGTACTAACCAATAATTAGTAACATCAGCAGCCCGATTCCCTGCAGCAAATACACAAACGACGTCTTTTGAAATCGCGAATCTTACTGCACTCAGCAACGCCATATCATGGGCACTCTGAGGATCCAAACCATCCCCAGGAATATTATCTGCATCATAATACCAACTGTTGTTGATGATTTGAACTCCGTTAGACTCTGCAAAGTAGATGCCATTGGCAATATTGCGAGAGGTAGAAGTCGTAGCGGCGCTAAATACTTTGATTGGAACAATTTTTGCGCCTGGTGCAACACCAATAATTCCAATCGAATTGTTGCCAACCGCAGCTATGGTTCCGGCAACATGAGTACCATGACCATGACGGTCGTTAAAACTGGATGTAGTGACCCCTTCCAAGAAGACATCCGCAATGATGTTTCCAGCATTGTCCCGGGCTAAATTTCCATTAATATCAGGATGGCCTTCATAAATACCCGTATCAATTACTCCAACCAATACCCCTTGGCCAGTGGACCTCGGCCAAGCCTGAGGACATTGCATGGTTTGGAGTGCTGTGAGGTTTCGATAGCGTGCATCGTTAGGAAATGATGCCAATTGATACTCTTTTTCCAAACTTACAAATTGGGCAAAACCCTTCAATTCCTTTAATAAAAGCTCGGTCAATTTACCCAATGTTTTTTCGGTAATTGGATTAGAACCAGGGATTGTGATTTGCCAAATGTTAAAAAGTTTTTTTTCAGCAGGCCCCATTTTTTCATAGGCCAGCTTAAAAAGGTCAGGATTTAGTTTATTGTCCTTGACTCGGTCAACTTTAATACCCAAATGCTTCTTGATGGCCAAATCCTCGTAATAGAAACGGCGTAAATTGACAAACCTTTTTAAAACCGGATTATTCATTAGGATTTTATTAATGATCTCGGTTTCAACCTCATTGAACAATAAATTTTTATCCAGTTGGAAATTGATCTTAGGCATGGTGGGTTGGTTTTAAGTACATAAAAATTTAGTGGTTTCCAGCAAGTATTACCTCAGGAAAGTTAGGTAGTAAAGGATCGTAATGAATCGTGCTAAGATCTTGAACCCGGGTATTTATTTTAAGGGTTTCGTCATTGGCAATACGTGCCACATTGGTGAAGCGCATTTGAAGTTCATCACTAAAATAAGATCGCTGATAAACGCCTACATAAAACATGTCTTCCAAAGCTGGGTATTCTTCGAGCGCTTGCATATAGGCAATTTGATCCTGATGCCAGATACTTAGCACTTTTTCAGCATTCTTTCGTGCATGCAGTTCATCGGCCCATTTGGCACGCTTTACATCGTCCAAATCCCCAGTGATCACATAATTGGGAATTTTATACCACCAAATCGACATATCAGCAGATAACAGGGGTATAAAATAATTATTAAGCCTCAGCTGGAAGTTGGGGGATTCTGTTCTGTAGCTCTTTTTTGTATTTTTGGCATACATGAGCAAAAATTTTCCATCTTCTGTTCTGGGAGGTATCATACAATTTTCGCTGGTAGTTGCTGCAATACCATCTTCGTCAGCTTGACAGGGGTGCTCAGAACCTGGGCTAAAAAAGAGGGGTCCTCCGGTTTTGGAAAGATTAAACAACACTTTTTCAAAAATAAACTCGACGGTTTCGGGATTGTCTTCTTCAACAGGCTCTGTAATGGTTACTTTATGGGTAATGGGATCGTAGGAATATTCTACGAATTTAAAAAACTCAGGCAGCAACAAAAAAGCTTCCTCAAAGCTATATTCTGCTGATTGATGAGTTAGCGAACTATTGTTCCCATTTTTAAAATAATAGCGCAATTCAGAACTCCCTTCAATCAAAATTGGATGCAAAAAATTAGGTAAGGTTGCGCCAGTATTTTGAACTATCTGAGGAAGACTAAGCATCCCCGTTTTCCTTTGTTTCCAAGTTGTTCCCATTATTCTTTGATTTTGTTATGAAGAATTCCCTATCATTTATGTATGACGCCAAACAATCCAACGTTAGGCGAAAAGTCATTTCTTTTTCATTTTTAGCAATAACTTTTTTGCTATTTCCTTTTTGTGGTGCTGAGGGGAATTGGCTATTGATTCCAGAACCAATTTCCCTTCTTCCTCTTTTTTCCCCATCAACAAACTAATGGCCCAATAAAGTTCCGCACTTTCATTATATTCATAGTTAGATTGAGCTACTGCCTTAAAAGCGTTTTGTGCGGCTACCCAATCTTTACTTTTATAGCAAGCTACTCCATAATTATAGAGAAAAATGATCTCTTGGGGGTTGGCCTTATATGCTTCGTAAAAATATTGAGCTGATGAAGAATATTTTTCTTGATAAAAATCCATTTCGCCTTTCGACAATCTGCTCGATCCTGATTTTTGAAGATTGCTCGCAATACTTGGTTCTTCGCTAAGACTTAACTCAATGGGTGGCTCATTAAGCGCTAAAAAAACCGATACCCCAATCACCAACAACACTGTAGCCGCACTACTTAATCTTGCTAAAGAAACAATTTTTCTGACGCGGCCAGCTTGGTGAGTGGGCAAAGCGTTTTTTGCGAGAATCTCGCTTATTTTTTTTCGGGTAGGATCAATCGCTTTAATTTGGTGCATTAATGCCCAAAAATCATTTGCTTCTTCACGAAGTGTGGAGTCTTCGGCAATTTTTTGCTTCAAAACATTGGCCTCTTTCGTTGAAAGGCGACCATTGTACATTAGCCTAAGTTGTTCGAAGTCTTGAGTTGACATAGTCATGGCTTAGCTTTTTTTATGCCCATTTCTTTGCGCATTTTTTGTAAACATACAAAGCGTTTTTGTCGGCAGTTTTCAATACTTAAGTTAGGGATTATGGTTCCTATCTCTTTGCAATCCATATCTTGATGGAAGGTAAACCTTAGAATGTCTTGACAGGGTTTGGGCAATTGTTCAAAATAAACCTCCATCGCATTGAAAAGCATTTCTTGCTCTTGTTTATCTTCAACTTGGTCAACAACTCCAAAAACATCAGACAGTTCTTCCGTGAATTTCCGTTTTCGGAAATACTCCCTCCATTTGTTTCTGGCAATGCCGTAAAAAAAAGATTTTAGGCTAGTGCTGATCCCTTCCGTACCTGTGCTATTTATCCGATTGTAAAAGACAATCAAGGATTCCTGATAAACATCCGCAATGTCGTTGTCATCAATCGATTTAAACCAATATTGAAAATAAGACCAATATTGAAAAGGAGTTCTCATGGTTTTATCGAAATGGAAAAACGCCTTATCAAGCTCACTCTTACTCCCAGAAATTAAATAATTAGAAAAATCTTGATGATTCATACGCGCAAACTTTGTATTTCTGTCTAACCAAAGATAAAATATTCAAGCCAGAAAGGTATTTTAACACGACAGTTTTGTTAAACAAAAGAAAATTAGACTATTAATCTCTTCGATTGTCTTTAAAAACACCAAGTAGTCCTTCCAATGCATCTACTCCTGAATACCCAATTGCCATTATTGTAACAATTATACTCCTGGGTATGGGCTCATCGGCGTCTTGATGCATCAATACCAAAACAATAGCTCCGATAAAGAAGCCTAATAAACAACTGAGTGCGAATCTGCTAAAATCGAATACAAAAGGGGTGTTTTTTGGGGCATGATGTTTTGCCTTTTTTAACCCTAGGACTCCGCGGATTAGTTGGCCAAAAATGCCACACAAGCCTCCTAGCCCTAATAAGTGCAAAAGATCTAAAGCTATCATTTTTTTGGGTTTAGTGATTGACCACAGCCTAGGCAATTTTTGGTGTCTCATTTATTAAATACTTGAACCATCAGATCGATGAGTGCACTACCAAATAATTACAACAAAGCTAAGATTATGCCTAAGCCATGGTCAATATTCATGAATAAAAACTGGGGGTACGTTTACTTAGAGCCGGAAAAGAAAATTTTTAATAACATAGGTAAAATGTTCATTCCCTCTTTGTTTAGGTCTGTAAAATTGAAGTGTCATTATTGTATGACTGGATTGGTTAAAACGTTAGGAGGGCAAGGAGAATATTTTGTAGAATTTTTGATTTTGCCCCACACCATACATTCCTATAGCTCCAAACACACATCTGGTCGATAACTGATAAAGGATTCTGAATATCTGTGTACCTTTAACGCCTCTTAACGTAATTTATGGGTATCGGTTGCTATCCAAAACCAAAACAGTATGGCGATATTTGGGGCCCTTATCAAGCGAGGAGCACATTTGGGACAAATTCTTGACAGCCGCCGTGGGCAAAGAATCAAACCCATCCAACATCAGATTAGAACCTTACGCTGGTTGTTGCGCCAGGCACAATACACCTCGTTTGGGCAGTATTACCACTTCTCGAATCTCCTCAACAACCGCAATCCGATTGAGGCATTCAAAAATCAAGTACCCACTTACGATTACAATACCATCTATGACCGTTGGTGGCAAATGACCCTCAACCAGGTTGCCGATGTGACCTGGCCTGGGCAGGTGAAATATTTTGCGCTGAGCTCGGGTACTTCCGGTGCCCCCAGTAAGCACATTCCCATTACGAATGACTTGTTTCGGTTCAACAATCGGGCGGGTTTACGCATGTTTTTTGCCCTCTCCCGATTCAATGTTGATCCCGATATTTTCACCAAGGACATGATGATGCTGGGTGGATCTACCGATTTGGAGCAAGGCAATGGTTATTTTGCGGGTGACTTGAGTGGCATCAATGCCAGTCGGCCTCCTTTTTGGCTGCGTTCTTACTATAAGCCGGGCAACAAAATTGCCAGCATCCGCAGTTGGGACGAACGCATTGCCGAGATTGCCAAAAACGCCCCCAATTGGGATGTAGGCTTCATTGTAGGCATTCCTTCCTGGTTGCAATTGATGATGGAAAAAATCATCGAGTACCACCAGGTCAAAACCATCCACGACATTTGGCCCAATCTTTCGGTTTGTGTACATGGTGGTATCCATTTTGAACCTTACCGCAAGGGTTTTGAAAAATTGATGGCCCATCCATTGGTGTACATGGATTCCTATCTGGCTTCCGAAGGATTCATTGCCATCCAGGATCGCCCAGAATCCAGTTCCATGCGGCTGATGATCGACAACGGGATCTTCTTTGAGTTTGTGCCGTTCAATGAAACGAACTTTGACAGCGAAGGCAACCTCCGCCCCAGCATCGAAACCCTCACCATTGATCAGGTTGTAGAAGGGGAAGATTACGCTTTGCTGATCAGCACCAGTGGCGGCGCCTGGCGTTACCTGATTGGGGATACCGTGCGTTTTACGGACAAACGGCGCTCCGAAATCATCATCACTGGTCGCACCAAGCACTACCTGAGCATTTGCGGCGAGCACCTTTCGGTAGACAACATGAACCGGGGCATCCAGCATGTGGAAGAAGTGCTGGACATCAGTATTCCTGAATTCACGGTTGCTGCGGTAGAAGTCGGTAGTTTTTACGCCCACAAATGGTACATCGGCAGCGATACCACCATTGCCGTGGATCAGATCAAGACGCTATTGGATGATCACCTCAAGGAAATCAACGACGATTACCGGGTGGAACGGGCATCGGTCTTGCGGGATATGGAAGTGGAAGTCATTCCAACCAGCTTATTTTACAAATGGCATGAGCACCAAGGCAAAATGGGCGGTCAGCACAAATTTCCCCGGGTGATGAAAAAAGAACGGTTCAGGGATTGGGAAGAGTTTGTGCGCCGGAATTTGGTGAGTTGATAACACTTTAGCAAAATAATCATGCTCTTAGAAGGCATCAAAATAGGACTCATTCTGAGTTTTATGATCGGACCCATTTTTTTTGCATTGGTACAAACCAGTGTAGATGAGGGCTTCCGGGCAGGACTGATGGTGGCTGTGGGGATTTGGGTAAGTGATACTTCCTACGTTTTGGGGGTGTACTTTGGGGTTTCCTTGTTGGCCAATGTTGTAAACACCCAAACTTTCACCCTGGTGTTGGGCGTTGCGGGCAGCATCTTGCTCACTATTTTTGGATTGGTCACCCTTTTGACCATCCCCAAAGGCTTGTTAACCGATACCCTGCCAGAATACAAGCGCAGTTCCAGCTACTTATCGCTTTTCATTAAAGGCTTTCTCATCAATACCATCAATCCATTTACCGTATTTTTTTGGACCAGTCTGATGGGTACGGTGGTAATCAAGGATGGGTTCAATGGCACACAGGCTTTCGGTTTTTTTGCCGGAGTCTTGGGCACCATTGTGGTTACGGATTTGCTGAAAGTTTTCCTGGCAAAGCGCATTCGCTATTCCCTTCGGCCTGTCCATTTGTTGTGGCTGCGCAGGATTTCAGGTGCCGCATTGATTGCATTTGGAGTGGTATTGTTGGTTCGGGTGCTATTGATAGTTGCTTGGTGATATCAATTCCACTTAAAGGTTTCAATCATTTTCCGCATGTCTTTCTTCACAAAATCGTACACTGGCGCCAGTGAATCCGGTCTGATTTTGGTTTTGAAATACAAGGAAGCCCTAAAAAAGTGCTTTTTGCTATCGGTGATAAAAAATTGGAAAGGTGTTGCTGCCGGCCCATCAATAGAAAAAACCATGCCTTGCAAATCTGCTCCGCGGTTGATGGGTTCTTCTTCGATGTAATTGGCCTTTTTGTTGTGCCAATCTACCAGCTCGAAGGCGTCTGACTTGAGTTTGTCAAAGGTCTTGCCACTCCCGATCTGAGAATACGTACAGTATACGCGGCAATCAAAGCCGGGGTAAAACAAATCAAACCAACAGGAATTCTCTGGTTTTTGGCCATTCTGGCCAGTGTCCTGCTGTACTTCTGCGTACTTGGGGTACTCAAAAGTAAAGGCACAGTAGTTTTTGTCAAAAAGCTGATATGCCTTTTGAGGATAAATCACCCGTGGATAAGCCCTTGGCCGTGGAATGGGTGTACGTTCTTCACAAGCGATGGCAAGTGCGGCAATGGACAACAAGAAAAAAAAGCGAAGCGAAAAAGTCATGGAGTATAAAGTCAGTGAGCCGTACCTCGTGCAAAGCCATAACTTGGCGCAATGCCTAAATTATGACTTTGCATGAGTATCTGGAAATTAAAAGGGCAGATCATCATCCCCAGCAGCAGGTGTAAATTCTTCCGATGAGGT
>Ga0247838_1002765_pt1 | contig 21629 bp, 19 predicted proteins | sample LaCruzMarch2015__5_FD_189097 | JGI IMG/M metagenome (GOLD analysis project Ga0247838, IMG submission 189097) | Freshwater microbial communities from meromictic Lake La Cruz, Castile-La Mancha, Spain - LaCruzMarch2015_15m | ecosystem: Environmental > Aquatic > Freshwater > Lake | place: Spain... | reverse complement strand
GTGAACTGGGTCCCCTTCACCGCCGCACCCTCGGCGACGAGTTTGGTCGGGGTCGCATCGTCGGCGGACAGCAGGGCTTCGAAGGGGGCACCGTTAGTGATCTGGGCATAGAACTTGCCGGTCGCCCCATAGGCGGCCTGGATCTTGTGGCCGGTCTCCTTCTCGAAGGCGGCGGCGATCTCTTTCATCGGCGCGGTGAAGTTGGCGGCAACCGCCACTTGGATGTCGTCGGCGCGGGCCCCGAGGGCGGCGGTGAGCAGGGTGACGGCGAACGCTAGTTTGACGATGGGTTTCATGGGTCGGGCTCCGTGAAGTTTGGGAATTGGTTGTAGAAATTGCGGCAGGGTTTGAGCCGCCGGAAAGCGCATGCGTTGGATCAACCAACGGTGACGAGGATCACATTGGACGCCTGAAACACGGCGCAAGCCGCGCGTCCCGGCAACAGGTCGAGCCGTCCCAGGCTCTCGGGGGTGATCACGCTTCGAGCAGCCGGATGCGGGTATCGCCCGGAGCGGCGCCCAACGCGGTGTTGACCGAGAGGGTGCCGACCAGTCGGGGTAATCCGTTGCGCGGAGTTGACATCGCCCCAGGGTTCAATATATAGAATGCACTATAACGAGAAACGCTATTTGATAAGCAAAACATGGGCCATGTCAAGGCGGCACGACGGTTGAGCTTAGCGTCCGCCATGGGCTAGACTGCACGCGTCGTGTCGGTCCCGCGCGGACCGACGGTTCACAGTCCAGTTTCCAACAAGAGAACATCACTATGAAGATTAGTGCGCGCAACCAGTTTCAGGGAAAGGTCGAGACCGTCAAGGCCGGCGCCGTCAACAGCGAGGTGGATCTGGTGCTCCCTGGCGGCCAGAAGATCGTCGCCATGGTGACCAACGAGAGCGCCAAATCATTGGGATTAAAGGCTGGAACGGATGCAGTTGCCCTGGTGAAGGCATCGTCCGTACTGGTGATGACTGACAGCTCCGGCCTGCGCTTGAGTGCGCGTAATTGTCTCGCCGGCACCGTCAAGTCGCTGACGCTCGGGCCGGTGAACGCCGAGGTGACGATTGCCCTGGCGGGCGGCGCCGAGGTCCATGCCACCATCACCCACGGGGCGGTGACCGATCTGGGGTTGAAGGAAGGCGGCGCGGCGACCGCGGTATTCAAGGCGCCCTCCGTGATTCTCGGCGTCCCGGCCTGACAGCGTTATCGCACCGATAAATAGCGCTGACCGCTCGCAGAGGATAGACCGCACCTTCCTGGTGCGGTTGCGTCCGTCGTCGGGTGGTCGCGAGGATCGATTCATTGATTGATTTCCAACCACCGGTCCTCGGCGACCATGAACTGCATCACTTGCTTGCTGAAGACGTCGCCTTCGGCGATCTGACGACCGAGTCGCTTGGCATCGCCGCCCGTCCCGGAAGCATCCGCTTTTTCGCTCGCGACCCCATGATCGTCTGCGGGGTCGAGGAAGCCGTGCGCCTGTTCCAGTTGTGCGGCGCGCACGCCCAGGCTGTTGTGACCTCCGGCAGCGAGGCGCCGCCCGAGACCCTGTTGCTGGAGGCGGACGGCCCGGCCGGCGCGCTGCATCGGGGCTGGAAGGTCGCCCAGACCCTGATGGAATGGTGTTCCGGAATCGCCAGCAGCGCGGCCGGAATCGTCGCCGCCGCGCGGCGCGGTCACCCGGATGCCGTGGTGGCGGGCACCCGCAAGAATGTCCCCGGCACTCGTCGGCTGTCGGTCAAGGCATTCCGCAGCGGCGGCGCAGTGATGCATCGCACCGGGCTCTCCGAAACCCTGCTGGTATTCGCCGAGCACCGCCTGTTCCTGGGTCAGGAGCCGCCAGCCGAGACCATCGCCCGGCTGCGCCGCCACTGTCCGGAAAAGCGCGTAGTGGTCGAGGTCGCCAGCCCGGAAGAAGCCCTGGCCTGGGCCGCCGCCGACGTGCTGCAACTGGAGAAATTCGCGCCCGCGGCAGTGGCGGAGGTCGCAGCGGAACTTGCCACGGTGGGCTCGCCCGCCGTGGTTGCCGCCGCCGGCGGCATAAACGCCCGCAATGCCGAGGACTATGCCCGCGCCGGCGCCCGCCTGCTGGTCACCACGGCACCGCATCTGGCGCCGCCGCGGGATGTACAGGTGAGGTTTCTGCTGCGCTAAACCGCGTCCAGAGCGATATGCGTAATTTTCATGGTGTGTTCGGCCTTGGGGATTTCACCAACCGCGGTGACACGCGGTTTTAACGATAATCATGATGAATGCAAGCAGCAGCTCAAGACGTGCCGCACGGTCGCGGGCGGGTTTGCGCTCGCGGCCGTCGGCTCGGCGAAGCGACCCAGGGATGCGGGGTTCAGGCGCGCCTGGAGCAGGTGCTCCATCCAGTGACGGACCCGATCCACGTCCGCATCGACGCCCGGGATGAACACCTCCGCTCGATAGGCGCGCAAAGCCGCCGGGTCACGCAGCCCGACGAAGGCTTGCCGGATGGACTCGCGCAACTCCATTGACAGGCCGTTGCGGAAGGTCCGCAACGTGGTCGATGCGCTGGCCGGGGTGCAGACCCCGAAAAAAATCGGGCCGATGCTGCGGCTGGCGGACCTTGTCGTTATTACCAAGGGGGATATCGTTTCCCAAGTCGAGCGCGAGGTCTTTGCCTACCAGGTCCAGCTCGCTATCCCGAGGGCACGAGCGCTATTCTGCAATGAGATCACCGGCCAGGGCGCCACGGCGTTGGCGGCGCAGTGCCGCCAGGCCCCGCCCACGCCGGCTCTGGAGGGCAGTCGCCTGCGCTTTCCCATGCCGGCGGTTGTCTGTCCCTATTGCGTGGGCGAAACCGCCATCGGCGAAACCCACCAACGCGGGAACGTCAAGAAGATGCGCTTCGCCGATCGCGCGGAGTCCCCATGAACAGCATCGCCGACATGCCCCTGGACGCCCTGCTGGCGGCCCATCCCTGTGTCGCGGACTTCATCGCGGCGCTGGGACTCAGGGCGCCCGAACAGCCGCTGTCCCTGGGGGGGTTGGCTGGCGCTGCTGGCCGATGAGGACCTGCTGCTGGCACTGCGAGGGCACCGGCGCCTGGTGATTCGCAACGGCGGCATCGCCCGGATCATCGAGCCCAGCGCGCGCGAGCAGCACAATCTGGTGCGTATCGAGGCCCTGGATGGCGCGGTGATGGCGATTCGCGACCTGCTCGAAGAAAAGCCGGGGCGCGACGATCCGACCCTGGCCACGGGTGACCTAGGGATACGCAGCGGCTATTGGTATCTGGAAGGCGACGAGCGCTCACACCCCGACGGCCGCTTTCGCACCATGGCGGTGAAGGGGGTGGAGATCCGCACGCCGCCGTGCCCGGACATTGCCGGGGCGATTGCCGAACTGCTCGCCATCGAAGCACAACTGACCGAGGTCCTGGCCCGCCATCGTCGGGTACAACCCGGTGCGCGCCGGCTATGACTTCGAGCCCCCGCTCAACCCCTTTGAGCAGGACCTGCGCCGCGCCGATCGCAGCTTCGACGGCGCCCAAGTCTATACGCTCAGCTACGGACCGGATATCAATCTGTCGATGCCCGACTGGACTGCCGAGCAGAGTCTGGACGCCGCGCGCAAGCTCAACTGGTACAGCCCCTACCTGGTCCCCTTCAGCTTCAGCAGTCCCTTTGCCGCCGGTGCGATCTGGCCGGGCCATTCCAAGCGGACCTTCGAGCGCGCCGCCTGTCGACCGGCCGTCAAGCTGTTTCTCGGACCGGCGGACCTGCCCGAGTGGGCGCCCCGTTCCCGGCTGATCGCCCCGGCCCGACTGCCGGGGGAGGCCGGACGGATCGAGTACAAGGCCTTCGACGCCACGCCGTCGCTGGATCTGCTGATCGCTTGTTGCCACTTGCTTGAAGGGGTCTGTCTCGCCGACGATCTCCCCGCACGCGGCGAGGAGACGGATCTGGCGCTCTACCGGCAAGGGGCCGTCAACGGATTTGCGGACACGGCCATCCGGGCCGGGTCGAACGAGGTCCTGAGCAAGGCCAGGACCGCCTTGTTCAAGGCCGGGCGGGCGGAGACCGTTGCAGCGCTGGCCCCATTGGAGCGACTCCTGGCCGCCCGCCGCACCCCCGCGCACGACCTGCTTAGGGCCTATCGTGAGACTGCGTTGATGTACCAGCGCGGCGGTCAGCGGGCGACCTGATCAGCGCAGCCCCGCACCGGGATTACCGCGGCATCCGTTCTTCCAAACTCAGCGCGGCAACCAGGTCCCCTTCGTCCCCGTAGGGTTGGAGGCGGCGATGCACCAGCCAGCGTCCGTCCAGGAGGCGCCAGGCATAGAGTGACTCCCCGTAGGTCAACGCCGGATAGAGATCGTCGTCGTCGTCCGAGCGCAGTTCGATCAGCCGGTAGTCACAGGCGCAGAAACAGGGCTCGCCCAATCGGTCGCGGCCGACGACCCGCCGTGCGGGAACCTCGTATTCCCGATAGACCCGGAAGGACTGCGGCACGACGGTCTTGCCCCGCCATTCGGCCGGCAGGTGTGACTGCCAGCGGGGGCGGCAGGGCTGGTCGGGGTGTTGTCGAGGTCCTTGCGGTACCTTACCGAAGATACAGGGCGCGCCAGTCATGGAGATTGCTCCGGTGGTTCGGGTCGAACAGGGACTTGACCAAGGACAGGGCACCGTTTGCACGGCTGCCAGCACCCGCGCCTGGGCATCGCGGGTGTAGTCGGCCAGTTCCCACGCGCGGGCCTCCCGATCAAGGAGCCGCCCCGCCAACGTAAAGGCCGGCAGCCAGTCGTCCAGGGTATCGAGCCTCAATAGAGAACCGGCACGCCGGTCTTGCGAACTGGCGCCTCGATAGCCGCCAGCCCCAAGTTGGAAAAGCCGTTCTGCCAGACAAGGACCAAATCCGGCTGGACCTTGAGCAGGGCTTCTTGCTTGACGCGCTGATCGTGGTCCATGGCACTCCCCAACACCGGCAGATCCGTCGTGCCGGAGCGGCGATCAGCATCAGAACCAGGCGCCAAAGGGAAATCGAGTGCGCTGACCAGGTTAGGCGCCAACGCGCAGAGCAGCACGGTCAAAGAAGGCGCGGCGCCGGAGGGCCGGAGGACGGGGTAAAGGATCGTCATGACCCGTCCGGCCATATCCGTCACGGCCTGGGCCTGAACCCCGGTCGGCCCAGCCAGGTACAGCAGGAGCAGAGCGAACAAGACGGCACCGATTCGTCTGCCGGCGAGATGATCCGCCTGTTGGTCCAGACGCCGCGGACCGCCCATGGCGCGATGCTGGTAAGGGTGCGGGGACGGCGGAGAGCGCATGGGAGAAGGACTCAATGTTCGGATTTCGTTATTCCTTCAGCAATATTTATGCCGTTACATTCTTTCAGCAGAGGAAGCCGACATCTAAGCATCAAGTGATCGTTATATTTCTTATGCTATAACGCATCCAGTCAGAAATCCCACAGATCGGTCGGACCTGTCACCTTTCCGACAAGCGCGAAGCGGGCCTTGGGCTTTGAGCGAGCAGCGGGCCTCGATCATAGTCCCCGCCGTCTCGCCGACAGCGAGGCCGCTGATCCGCACAGCGGATCCTACGGAGCGCGGCCTTACAAAGGTCCGCTGTGCGGACCGACGCGCCGAGTCGAAACGATGATCGAGGTCTCACTTGGATCTACAGCACGCAAGCCTCGGCCATGGTTCCGGCCACCCAAGGCAAGCGGCCGACTGGAGTCCAAGGCGTCAGCCTTGGCCCGCCCATCCAAGGCTGACGCCTTGGACTCCATGTGAGCAGCGCTGTCCGGAACAGTGATCAACGCAAACGCTAAACGGCGCCAACGTCGACGAACTGTTCATACGCTACGGAACCCGCGTGCAGATTTCATACAGGCTTATCGAAAGGACGCGGATCAGAAAAGATTGCGCAAAAGAGTGCTTTCTGGTTTCTGTTAACGCACTACTTAGCGCAAGGAGGGTGAATCGCAAACAATGGATTTTTCGATGAGCGCTCAACCACCGTGAAAAAAACGTAATCTGGCTTCCATTCTTCGACTAGTTGACAAAAGCGACCGCCAGGTTTTACTGCTTCGTACCAATGAAGATGCAGAACCTCACTAAATGTTACTGTCATTAGGTGCAACATTGCACCACCGAACGAATCGCGGAACCAAAGTACCTTTTTGTTATTCAGTGAACCGATCGATTTAACTAGGACCGGCTTGAAGGGCGAGCCGGTTTGATAAAGAAGTTCCTTGGTATCAAAATCGATCTGCGTAGTTCCTATGGATAAACCTGACGCATGAATTATCGGCTCCTGATCAGAAAGATGCGCTGTAAGTCTGAGAAAATTTGCCAGATCGCCACCGCGACGAGGATTAACTCTATCGAGTTCATAGGCCGTTTGTGGTGGCCACTCAATCTCGGGAGCTGAACTACTAACCTGCTGTGCAAATGCTTGGAAAGCAATTCCCGCACCCAAGGAATTCCAGTGCGTATCCGTTTTATAATACAGCGAAGCCGAATGATTGACCTTTGCTGACAACAAAGCCGGCCTAACGTCAACGTAATGGGGCGCGCCAGTTCCGGAAAGCAAAGCATCAGTGGCGTTGGGTATCGACGGTTTAGCCCAGAATGGCAGATACTCAGAATAGATGGTGCCTTTGTTCGGTCCGATCATAACCCTAAACATTCTTACCCCCCTTCTTGATAGATATGCGCCCCACGCCTTCGAGGCGCTGCCGATCTCCTGGCCAAGATCAACGTCTGCTTTTGATGGAGGTCGGCGATCAACGGTTAGAGTATTCTCATGTTGATCCCCCAAAAACAGCCAGCCTTCACGACCGACTATCACTTGTCTCGGATCTGTACTTATTCCAAAAGGATAGAGGACTAATCCAGCCCATGTTGACACAAAATCCATATTGAATAGGAAGGACTTCTCCTTCCACTTGATATCAACACGACTTGGTGCTGTAAGAATATTGACGATAGGAGCGACCAGCAGACTCAAAAAAACTGCAGACAAAAAAATGAATACGCTACGTTTCATGATCAGTACCATTAAAAATTAAAATAAAGGAATACTGAGCTAGTCGCAGCCAGCATGAAGTACATCGCCGTAGCAAAAAGGATGACGCCGTAGGTCAGTTTCCGCGCTCCAATAGGTCCGCTTGCCATCTCCATCGAATTCTTCTGGGCAATCAGCACAAACGCGCCGAAGATTGCAAGATAGACGGGGACTTGCCCGATAAGACTTGCCGGCATGTAATTCAGCAAAACGTCGGACAACCAGCCACCCCAAGCTAAGTCAGATGTTGGAACTGTCTTTGACGTATAGCTAAACACGGAACGAAAATCGATCATTCCACGCAAAACCCGTAAAGCATCATCCAACGTCTTGGCACGGAAAAAAACCCATGCAAAATTCACGAACGCAAAGGTAGCAATCCACGCCAGCACAGGCGGCAAGGGGCGGCCTAACGCCCTCCACATTCGATGAATCACAAGCGCACAACCATGCATAGCACCCCAAATCACAAACATCCAAGTCGCGCCATGCCATAGACCGCCCAAAACGAATGTAATGAAAATATTGAGATAGGTCCGATATTCTCCGTTGCGATTTCCTCCCAAAGGAACATAAAGGTAATCACGAAGAAAATGGCTGAGCGTGATATGCCAGCGACGCCAGAAATCTTGAATATCTAATGCTTTGTAGGGTGAGTTGAAATTAATTGGAAGCCAAATATTAAAAAGCAGCGACGCGCCAATTGCCATATCGCAATAACCACTAAAATCAAAATAAAGCTGAAAGGTATAGGACAAGCTAGTCGCCCAAGCAGAAAAAAATCCCAGCGGGTGACCTCCATCAAATCCCGCGGTCGCCCAGACAGCAAAAGTATCGGCAATCACAACTTTCTTGAAAAGACCTATGGAAAAAATAAACAAACCCTTCAAAATGTTCGAGTATCTACGTGTCAATGTCCAGCGTGAGGCGAACTGTGGCATGATCTGCCGATGATGAACGATTGGTCCAGCAATCAGATGCGGGAAAAATGTCACAAACAGCGAATAGTTAAGTAGATCATACTCGGCCGTTTCTCCTCGATAGCTATCTACCAAATAAACGATTTGCGTGAACGTAAAAAAACTGATCGCCAACGGAAGGACAATATTGGACGGCACAAAGCTCGCACCAAGAACGACATTGATGTTGCTAATTAGGAAATCAGTGTACTTGAAATATCCGAGCAATAGCAGATTAGCTACAATGCCTGTCGCAAGAACTACTCTTCTGTTTACACTACGGTGTGGCTTTGCCTCGCGAATAGATTGTTCATGTGCTTGGGCAAGCCCAGTACCAATCGCGAAGTTCAAGAAAATCGAACCCAAAATTAGAGGCAGATACTTTATATCCCAGTACGCATAGAAAAACAGGCTGGCGCAAACGAGCCAGACCTTCCCGGCGATGATCAATCGTGTATGATTGAGCCAGAAGTAGAATAGAAACGAAACCGGCAGAAAAACCAGAATGAACTGCCATGAACTGAATATCATGTTTAGTGAGGCCAATCACCGAAAAGCCCTATTCTAGTCCGAGGCGGCGGGTACGTCACCCATCTCCCTATCCTGCCACTATCGTTATGCATCGTCGCGTCCGCAAAAATCCGTGACGTGTAAGCAGACACCTCTGCTTTCCGCCGGCGACTCGCTTCCCGGTTCAGATCCTTTTCACGACCTTTGCGGGAACTCTCTCGCAATCTCGCCGACTGGCCTTTCGGCTGAGCGTCCACAGATGTAGCGCACGTAAGTGTTCGTAAAACTGAACGATTTAACTTTAGCGCGCCTTCCCAATATCGTGCGTGTGCCTTGATGAATGACGACGTCGAACCACAGCGACCCCCGCGACCGGAGATAGCACAGATCGCGCAATTTATTACACCTGATGGTTACTTTGATCGCCACACAACACCTGCATTACTGCTGGCCCTGGGATTTCGAGAACACCGCAACGCAGCCCCGGACAGAGCGGGTTCGGTCTGGCGCTGAACGATCCTCGTGCGCAGTTGCTCGGTCATCCGCTGAACATCGTTCGGATTCAAGCCCAGTTCCTCGGCGATCTGTGCGTTAACCCAAGTTTAACACCTCAGATTATTTCTCCATAAATATCGTCCGCTCACAGCGGCATGAATCGCTCAGTGGCGCTACATTCGATAAATCTTGTGAAACAGGACGACTCAAACAATCATTTTCGATATCCCTCCCGGATTGGGTTCGCTGTCCGGCGCCTGGATGATAGCCGACTGCGTTGGCTCGGCGCGGGTCGCCGTACGCACATCCAGGGTGCGCCCGTCCGCTCGGTGTCCCAGGTCAGTTCATTGGTGCGCAGGCAGTAGACCCCGGGATGGGTGAGCATGGTCCCAGCGACCGGTTGGCGTTCCCAGCGGATCGCTTGGGCCGTTTTGCCCGTGGCGTGGGAATCGATCTCAATGACATCGTGCTAACCGACCCCGTGGCTCTTAGCCTTCAGGTGCCCAATGCGTTCCCTGAGCTTGTCGATTCGCTCGGCAGGTGATCTGGTGCTGGGCCTTTTCATAAAGACGTGCACCGCCTCGATCCGCGCGGCCTGGGGCGGATCCCGATACGCTGGCCGCGTATTGTCACCGCTAGGATGCCGACCCCTTAGGAAAAATTAGACACGCTGACTGCCTACCGTCAGGCGACATTCTGGCAATCGCCTTGGCGCGACCAAATCCCCAGATTTTTCTTTAGCACCTCGATCCGCTCGCGGGCGAGATCCCAGTGACGCTGATTCTCTTGTGCTTCCGGCCCTTGATAGGGCTGAATGGTATTTGAGCCGTCGGCGCGCCAATAATAGGTGCCAACATAACGATCTAGCCCATCGAAATCGGACGGGTATTTCGCGCAGGTACGCAAAAGGAAATCGTAATCCTCCAACCGCGTCATCGTCTCGTCGAAGCGCAGGTCCTCCGCGGCGAACTTGGTGCGGTCGATGACGAAGCTGTGGATTGGGCAAAAATTATCGCGAAACAGGTCGCTCAAGCCTTGGCCTTTGAATGCATCGCGATTCGTAGACTGCACGAACTCATAATGCTTAAGCGGGTAGACATGCTTCACCGCGATGCGGCCAAAGGCAACGGCGGCGTTCGATGTTTCAAGGCGAAAGATGAGATGCTCGTAAGCGTGGCCGTAGACGACATCGTCGTAGTCAAGAATGGCAATATAGCGTCCTTGGCCGGTACGAAACCCCTCGTTGATTAGATGTGCGCGGTGATCACCCGCAACCGCCACGATGCAGTTGTGAACGAGTGGCCGACGTCGCCGCTCATTCCAGGCGATCCGGCCGATCAGTCGCTCCACTGCCTCTATGTTCTCCGTAGAGAAGTCTTGCAGCATCAGCCGCGGTTGCACCGATTCATAGCGCTGACCATACAGACTGAATAGGGCGCGCAGCAAGCTGTCGCTCTGGCTGACGTCGTGGAAACGGATGATGACGTCGATTGTGCGGTTGTCGAGAGACATGATAGGGGTCATGGTCCGGTCGCTTACCAGCGAGTCGCGGCGAAGCTGAACGCGTGATCGAAATCCGGAATGCTCTCGGACCCATCGATCAGCGGAAAAGCCGAGAGGTCTGGTAGGTCGCTAAGATCAGCCACCATCTTGTTGGTCAGCAGCAGCTGTTCGGTGTGCGCGCGGAAGGCAGAGCTACCCCATTTGTGGGCCAGATAGCGTCCAGCCAGGAGCATTTCCTTAAAGCGCCAAGGCTCTTGCCCCCGGTCAGACACGTCATGCAGGAAGATCGCCGTCGGGCAAATGCGCGTGCGAAAACCGGCCAGCCGAACCCGCCAGGAAAGATCGACATCCTCGCAATAGAGGAACATGTTCTCGTCGAAGCCCTGAGTCGCCCGGAAGATAGCACGTGGCATCAGGAAACATGCCCCGGAAACCCAGGGTGTGTCAAGAGTCCCGGGATCGTACCATTTCGGGTGTTCTTCGGGGAATTGGATAGCCTCCAGCAAACTGTACGAGCCCGCGGTCGACTTCTCTCCCTCGGCCATACGCAGGAGATGTGTCAGGCAGTCGGGGTGCAGCCGCCCGTCCGGGTTGACGCCCAGATAGAAATCGGCGTCATCTTCCGAAAAGGCATGCCGCATCATCGCATTGTGTCCCTTGCCGAACCCGAGATTGGCGCCGGAATGCTCATAAGGCACGCCGTTGGGCAGGAGGGACGGGGCGAGCGGGGTCGTACTGTTGTCGAGCAACCGGATTTCCACCGTCACCCCGTCGGGTAAGGCTGCGGCAGTCAACCGGATAGAATGCACCAGTTCGAGGATCTCCTCTGGCCGGTTATCGTACAACACAATGCCGGCGACGATGTGTAGAGGCCCCAGGATCGGGTAGCCTATGCCCAGCGCCGCCTCGACTTCGCCCTCGGCCAACGCGGAGGGCGGGCGGTAAAGAACGGCCTCCGCGCCCGCGGCCAGATAATGAAGCAGGGGGTTCGTTACCGAACCGGCAGCGTCGCGGTTCAATTGAGCGTAGAGCTTCATGTCGAAGCGGCGGTTGGGGTTACGAAGCTCCGGCCCGCCCTTCTCAATGAAATGAATTAGCGGGTTGAGGCCCGCCGCCGCGACCTCCGGGTTGCTCCGCAGATAGTAAGCGCTATCGAACAATGGGTGGGGATCCCGACCGGACTCATGGTAGTGCTCCAGAAAATGTTCCAGCGGTGTCCTCCCTGTGTCGGGAATGGCCGTAGGCGGCAGGCCCGCCAGATAATAATTCGTGTCGAACAGCGGGTGTGGATCCCGGTTCTCCCTACCCCCATGGTCAATGTAATGGATCAGCGGATTAATGCCTGCCGCCGCCACGGTCGGATTTCTGCGTAAATAATAAGCGCTATCGAACAGCGGGTGGGGGTTGCGTCCCTCCGCCGCACCGGATCTCAGATAATGAGCCAACGGGTGGCACTCGGCGGTAACATCGGGGTTCATCCGGCGGTAATAGGCGGTGTCGAACAGCGGATGCACCCGCCCACAGGGTCGCGAGTTGCGCAAGTCCAAGACGAAGGCAAGCGGGTCGCAACGCATCATCTCGGCCCAGCCGAACAGTTGGAGCGCGCGGATCTCCTTGCCATGGCGACGGACCCGGACCGCGACAGCCTGCAGCAGTTGGGCACCGACGTCCAACAGCCGAAAGACGAGAATCTTCAGCAGCCGAGAGACGAGAATCTTCAGCAGCCGAAGACCGCCACTCCAGCGTGGGTGAGCCCGCAATGGCAGGGCCACCTCTGGACCCAACCGCGCGGCCGGCTCAGGGCCAACGACCTGCAAGCGCGACGGAGGAGACCGCGGGGATAGCGGCGTAACGCCCTCATCTGAGGGACTCATAGTAGCCGGGGTAGGCAAAGTCGGCGGCAGGGCGCTCCTGGTGAGTGCACGGGTCAGGCGGTCGATCTGGTGGTTGGCCTCGGCCTGACCCTGCCGGAGTTCGGACAAGGCCCCGTTCAGCATGACGACATCCTTGTCACGTTGTTCCAGGGTTCGGGTCAACAGCTGGGTATGCGCATCCATCCGGCGCAACAGCAATTGGTCAGCGAACGGCTCGCCCAATCGGGCGTAAGTCTGCCGGAGTGCGTCCAATCCTTCCGGCGTCTGGACGGTGCGCAACAGATCCCGAAAGGGTTCTGACAGGTTCTGGCCAACGCCGAGCACGCCCAACCCGTTCGAGTGCAGGAACAAGAAGCCTGGGTAGTGCGGGATCAGTTCTTCCCACAATTGCCATACGCCGAAACCCTGCTCCCGTACATTGGTGTGGTGGAACAGCACGACACCCCGATCGCTCATTTTTTGGCGCCAGATCTCAAACACCTGGCGAGCCGACGCATAAGTCTGTAGCCCGACGATGTGCAGCAAATCAATGCTACTGTCTGCAAATTGCTCGCCCGCCTCGTCCAACGGGACGCGAACCAACCGGGAAAAGCGTCCATATTTGGGGTCGTGGTAGGACGACAGATCCTGGTACAAAGTGTCCGCGCAGACACCGGCGAGCGCATCGCCCCGCCAACTGCTCAGCGCATAGCAGAAAGTCCCCATCCTTAGCCGCTCGATCGCTTGACAGAAAGCCAAATAGGAGTTACCGATGCCCGTTCCCAGCTCGACCAGAATACGTGGGCGCAGGGATTGGATTGTCCAGAACGCGAACGGAATATGTCCCACCCAGGTATCGGGACCGCTCAGCCGGTCAGGCACCCAGTAACGTGCGTCCGTAGGAAAACCGTGGAGAACCGTGCTGTCAGGCATGCTTGGCAAACTCTGGATTGATTGATACCGGTGGCGGAATATCATGGGCCTTCGGCTCCTCGTCCATTGATTCTCCATAATCAAACAAGGCGCGCAGCACGGCCGGCCCCTGGGCACCGGGAACATAGCGCCGCAGCGCCGCCGCCGCGGCCGCTTCCGCCATCTCTGGATAGCGCTCCAGATTGTCGATCGCAAGTGCCAGTGTCTGCTGCCAACGATGAGCCGGCGCAATGTATCCGGTTTCCCCATCCAATATAGCGTGCTGCAGAGTGAAACTCGGTGTGACGATACTGATGGTGCCGACCGCCGCCGCCTCGAATACTTTCAGCTCGGACTTGCAGTTGGTGAATGTATTATACTGAAGCGGAACGACATTGAATTCAACCTCGCCGATCAAGCGCTGTAGATTGAGTATGTTTTGCAGAGGAAAAACCTCTACCCGATCACCAAAACGCACAAACCGCTGGCCGGGCGTTAGGGACCCGACGATCCGAAGGACAATACGCGGATCACGGTTCATTAGCGCCGTCAAAGCGTCCTCAATGATGGAAAAATCACGATGGTGGGTAGGCGATCCACTGAAGTAACCCACATGGATGCGCCCATCCCGGGCGAAACCCGACGCGCGCTTATTATCGAGAATACGCGCGGAGTGATCAAGTTGCGCACGATTCATGAAGTTTGGAACGACGGCCGTCGGCAAATTGCAAAAGGCCCGCACGCGCGCCGCAAGGTACTCATTCGTCACAATGACCCCATCACACAGCCTCATCAAAGCGCCATAACGCCCGAAATCTGCAAACCAATAATCAAGATCGGACTCGCGGGTGGGATGATCGAGATAGTTTAGAGTCAAATGAACATATCGACTATCGAACACCAGATCGTCGACATCGTAGAGTACCCGCTTCCCCTTCGCACGGGCTCGCGCGATGAGTTGCGCGAAATTCACGGAGTATTTGGCGTGGCAAATGACAACAACTTCAGTTCGTAGGATGATTGTGTCAAGGTGCAAAAGCTCATCCGCGAAGAACCAACTCGCACCCATGGGCGCACTGGTAGTAGCGAGCGCTTCTATCATGTTTAGAACCCGGTACCGGAAAGTTCCCGAATTCGGGCGAGGATAGAAATATGCGACATTGCGTAACCCTTGGCGAAGGCACATCAGCCGCTCGGAAAATGACTCTGACCACGGATCGGCGTAATCGAGAATAGGGGTATTCGCTAGAAACATGCATCATTGTCCCGTAAGAGCTTGGGGCAGCGGCGGCCGGCGGACCCTGATCAGGCCTTGATCATCGTTCCGGCCGTAGGGTGGACAAGCGCTAGCGCAGTCCGCCGAATCCCGCGCCGTCGCTGGTGGACTGCGCTGCGCTTGTCCACCCGACGAGGCCGCGTGGCCGGAACCGTGATCAAGGCCCCTGATCATAAACCCGGCTAATTCGATGATACTGTACCCTTAGCCAAACGCGGTGCAGTCCACCGAAACCAGTGTGGGATCCAGTACTGCACTCGCGCACCCGAGAGGCCGAAATGACGATCAAGGCAAGTCTGCCTGCGAACCGATTGGTCATTGTACTGTTGAGGCTTGAAGAAAGACCCCCCGGCACTAATCGAGCAATTACCTCAGAAATTGTCGCTGACTGAAGCGCCAAACAAAACGCCGATTACGGCGGGCCCCTGGACCTCGGGAACATAGCGACTTAGCGCGGCGTCCGCCGCCGCCATCGCCATACACGGATAGCTCTCTAATCGATCAATCGCAAGAGCGAGCACCTGACGCCAACAATGAGCAGGCGAAATAAATCCTGTTTCTCCGTTCCGGATTGCGCGACTGAGAGTGAAGCTCGGCGAAGCGATGCTGATCGTTCCTACGGCTGAGGCCTCGAATATCTTCAATTCGGACTTGCAGTTGGTGAAGGCATTATCCTGCAGCGGAACCACATTGATCTCAACCTCACCGATCAAACGCTGCAAATTGAGTATGTTTTGCATTGGGAAGATCTCGACCCGACAACCGAAACGGCTGAAGCGCTTGTTGGGAACTAAGGCCCCAACAATCCTTAACACGAGTCGTGGATCTGCGTCCATGAGTTCCAACAGGGCATCCTCAATGATGGCAAAATCGCGACTGTGAGTTGGTGAACCGCTGAAATAACCCACATGGATACGCCGGTCGCGAGCAAAACCCGATGATAACTTACTATCGAGAATACGAGCAGAGCGATCGAGCTGGGCGCGATTCATAAAGTTCGGAACGATCGCCGTGGGCAAGTCGCAAAATTCGCTTGCTCGCTTCGCCAGATACTCGTTTGTCACAATGACGCCGTCACAGAGCCGCAGCAAAGCGCCATGGCGTCCCAGGCGTGCAAACCAATAGTCGAATTCGATATCGCCGGCGGGCCGTCCGAGCGTGCTCATAACCAACTGAACGTACCGGTCATCGAAAACCAGGTCATCGACATCGTAGAGTACGCGAATTCCTAACGACCGCGCGCGCACAATAAGATGTGCAATACTGACGGAATACTTGTAACGGCTGATTACGATAATATCAGCCCGCTTGAGAATCGCATCAAGGTGCTGCAGTTCATCACCGGAAAACCAACTGGCACCTACGGATGCATCTGTTTCCGCAAGCGCCTCAATCATGTTTATAACACGGTAACGAAAGGTGCTGTTATCCGGCTTATCATAAAAATAAGCGACGTGACGATACCCCTGCTCAAGTCGCTGTAGCCGCTCCGAGAACGACTCCGTCCAAGGTTCGGGATACTCGACGACCGGGATCTTCGTTAGAAACATGCGCCTTTTTCGCCGTAGATCTCAAGCGCCGGCGCAAAAGCCGTTTCCCAGTCGCGATTCATCCGAGCACTCGCGAAGTTCGCCTGACGCCGTGGTTCGTCCACCGCCAGTTTCCCTGCTTCATCCAAGGCCGCGGCCAGTTCGTTCAACGACGGATCGACGCACAAAATATTAGCGCAATACTGGGCGAGCGATTGCTTCGGGCCGTAGCGATTTGTCACAACAACGGCGCCACTTGCAGCAAGAGCAAGTGGTGGATAGCTTGGCTGAGGGGCATAAGACAGTGACAGCCCGACATCCACCTGGCGAATGAGTTCGCCATAGTAATCCAGTGGCAACTTCGTATGGATCCGCGGCCTGATGCCGCGCGGCAGATCAATGCTGGGCATGTCTTTGCCGACGAAGTGCACATCCCATTCCGGCGCTGCAAGGATACCGCTTTCCATCGCGCTGGCCACGGCTTCAAGTCCCCGCAAAAAAAGATCGCGAGGAATGTCTGGCCGCGCGTAAAAGCAGAATCGGCGTTTGCTTGCTGGAGGTCGAGGCTCCTTATAGTAAATGGAGGAGGGGAATGCTGGTTCGAAAGCGATGCCACGCGCGGCGATGCCCGTCATTCCGTCTGCGATCAGATAATTGAGCAACGCCGAGGTGCTGACAAGGAAACGCAGACGCGTATCACAGAATACCTCACGGCAGCGAATCTGCTGATCGCCCGCAGGGTAAAACAGACTTTCCTCTTCCTGCACCAGGTAAATAATACGTGAGGGAGCAAAATTCTTCAGTGCCGCCGCAGTTGTCCAGTAGGATGTCGTCAGTACCAGATCTTGGTCTGAGACAGCAAGCCCACGCGCATCCATTTGGGCCGGCGCGTACTCAAACTCGATGTTCTCGGCGTAGGCGACGCGATGCGCAGCCAACACTGCCCCGAAATGTGCGGGCTCCGGTGGTATGTCCCGAGTGACCACGCGTAGACGAAGCCCCCGATGCCGTGCCAAGGCAACCGCGAACAGGATGGGTACGGCGTCCCCGCCAAATAGATTCTGAGTGCCGAACGAGTCCGTCATGACCGTTAGCCTGCCCGCCCGGACCGGTGATGGATCTGGATAAGTCACAAGCGGCACAGGATCAGGTAAAGCGCTGGCTGAGAGGTTGCGAGTGGACTGATCAGAGACTGGATCACTGCTGACTAACTGTAACGACGCAGCACCATCCGACGATCTGTCAGTTGTATTCTCGACGCGACCAAAAACTTTCCGGAAGCGAGCCCGGTACGCGGGATCGCCACGAAGCAGCGCGACCGCGGTGCGCAACGGTCGGGTCACTCGCCATGAAGTAGACGCTGCCATTGCATCCCGCTCTGTCGCCGCGAGACTAAGGGTTGCAATTCGTCCATCGCGGTCGGTCAGTGCGCGACGGAGGATCACGATTTCTTCGTCGCGCGCGGCTAGCAGTTCGTTGAGCACTTCGAGTTGCCCGTCACGTGCGATCAATTCCTGACTGAGCACGTTGACCTTTGATGCCGCTGCTGATGCCGCTGCGTCGACTTCGGCCATGAACCGCAGGGCAGGACGTAAACGCTCCAACTCGTCCGAGAACCCTAGCAAAGAGGCAGTCGCCTCGGCTGAATCGATCGATAAATCGCCCGCGGTTACGCGGGTAAGGAGCTCGAACACGTCAGTCGTCAACTTTGGAACGGCCGGATCGTCATATAGGTCCCGCGAGCAAAATCGCGAATGGCGCAAGCTGTCCTCTAGGAAGCTCGTGCAAAAGTCGTCAAGCTGAGCTTCGTCCAACCGATCGGCAAGGCCGAGATCAGACGCAACGCGGCACAGTGTGACTTTCGGTTCGGCCATCAGCCAGTCGAAATCGAGAACGGTCCGCCGTAATCTTTTCGTTTCCCGCAAGGCGGACAGCGTGTGCTGCAACCAAAGATACTGGCTCTTTTCTTTAGCAAAATCGTCGCGTTTGGCAAGCGACGCTGCAACGCTGAGTGGATTGCGAATCGCCACGACGTAGCTCACGTCCAAATCGAGATCCGCAAACACTGCTTTCCAAAAGGGGAGAAGCCGAGCGACCCGCGGATCTTTCATCCCGAACCAATCACTATCAGCCGTCTTCTGTCGAAGCAAATCACGCGCACGTTGCCGGAACGGCGCTACGGACTCCGCGCTGAGTCGTTCTTCAAAAAGTGGGTCGAGGCTGTCCCAGCTCACACCCATATGACCGAGCAGATCCTCATTAAGTTGGTAGACGTCCAAGTCCTCCCAAAATCCTTTTTCATTGATGCTGGGAAGTGCTGGCCCCAGGTTATTGCCAAGTTCGACACCTAGAACCATCAAAGCGCGAGCCGTCGCGCTCGTGCCACTGCGGTGCATACCCAGAACGACGATGAGGTGTTTCTTTGATTCGGCAACCATTATCGAATCCAGGCGAATCTCAAGCCCCGGCATTACTGACTAAGAGAATTTCTGGAATGCAGTTGAAGTCCACCACCCCGGTGGAAATACTGCCGGATTCAGGAAGGACATGAAACATTGCTGCATCGAGCAAGCGGTGCAGATAGGTTTCAGTGTCGCTCCTTAGGCCGACGATTCCGGCATTCAGAAAATACACTCCGGGATTGAGAGAGCAGGTGAAATGGAACGCGGCTTCATAGACGGACCCAGCCGGGACGTGTGAAATTGCTTCGCCAATTGAAGGTGCCGAAGCGGCACCGCCGAGTTCAACGCCACTGATGGTCTTTATCAGCATTCCGAAGCGCACCGAACTGGCAGCAGCAGTGAACGCAGCCTTATAGGTAAACTGGTAACCGCGTCCACGGATCAGTTTGTTTACTCGCTCACCGGCAACCGTGAAGATTGCGGGTTCCTCAATCATGACATCCTGGGGTTCGTATGAGATCGTGGCAGCCGGTCGCAGGGCCGGATCAAAGCTTTCATGCAACTCTTCGTCAGTCTCGAACTTTGGCTGTGTCGCCAGTGACGGCATCTTTCCCGTCGTATCGGCGGATTCCGTCAGCCGATCCCTATCGAGTATCTCTTGACGGATAAGGCCTCTTTTTTCCGCTGGAGCGTAAAGCAGTTTTTGATATCGTCCGACGATTTGCTTGGGAAGCCCGGTAGCGAGCCGCTCGCCACCGTCCAGCAAAATAGCCCGATCACAGAGCCCGACTACTGTTGCACCGGAATGTGAGACGAACAGGATCGTAGCCCCTTTGCTCTTGATGGTTTCGATGCGGGAGAAACATTTCCGTTGAAAAATTTCGTCGCCGACGGCCAGTGCCTCGTCCACGACCAGGATCTCGGGATCGACATTGATCGCAACAGCAAAGCCGAGCCGCACCACCATTCCACTCGAGTACGATTTCACCGGCTGTTCAATGAACTCGCCAATGTCGGCGAATGCGGCGATCGCATCGAAGCGCTGGTCGATTTCCTCTTGCGTCAGACCGAGCACGCTACCGTTGAGGTAGACGTTTTCGCGTCCGGTGAATTCGGGATTGAATCCGGCTCCAAGTTCAAGGAGCGCCGCGACGCGACCGGTGGTCTCCACGGTTCCAGTCGTGGGCGTCAGCGTCCCGCAGATGACTTGCAACAGGGTGGATTTTCCTGACCCGTTACGGCCGATGATGCCGACCGTCTCGCCCTTGCGCACGTGAAATGATACGTCGCGCAACGCCCAAAATTCGCGGTAGTAATTCGGTGTGACTTTTCCAAGCAGGCCCCGCAAACGCGGCATCACGGACTGTTTCAGGCGATCCTGAGGCCGGTCGTAGATTTGGTAAGACTTACCAAGCTCTCGCACGTGAATAGCAATCTCTTCAGACGACATCGGCGAACCCCTTACGCGTCTTCTGGAACCACCAAAAGCCGCCCCAAGCAATGCCGATGCTCACGGTAGAGTAAAGCAACCAACCGCCCCAATTCGGCATGAGGCCGAACAAGAGCACTTTCCTTCCCTCAACGATGACGAACGTGATTGGATTCAGGTACAAAAGCCACTGGAGTTGCTCCGATAACGCCGTGATCGGGTAGAACACCGGTGCCAAGAACATCATCACACTGGTCACGATTCCGATGGTTTGTGCGATATCGCGGACGTAAACACCAATCGCGGCCAAAAACCACGCGACACCCATCGTTCCCGCTATAAGCGGGGCGACAATGAGCGGAAACAGGATCAAGGTCCAAGGCAACTGATGCATCAGGATGAGTTGCGTGATGAAGAGAACGAGAAGGCTGATCGAGGCATGGAAGAGTGCCGACCCCATGGTGATCAAGGGCAATATTTCGAGCGGAAAAACAACACGTTTAACATAGCTGACGTTAGTGAGAATCAGCGCCGGGGCACGATTGGCGACCTCGGCGAAGAGGCCATGCACAATCATTCCGACAAACAAGATAACGGCGAAACTCGCATGGCTTTCGTCCCCTCCAATCCCCCACCGCGTCTTGAACACCACGGAAAAAACGAAGGTGTAGACGAGAAGCATCAGGACCGGATTGAAAAACGACCATGCGACGCCGAGGACAGAGCCGCGATAGCGCCCGATCACTTCACGTCGAACCAGTTGGTTGATCAGGCTGCGATTGCGCCAGAGGCTGGAGACCAGCGCGCGGGGTGTCGCCGGGTGTTCCTGATGAGGATTCATGAAAAATTGGTGCTTGGTTGCAAGAACACGCGGGAAACAGTCTTCCGCAAGGCTCGGAGTCCGCTAGTTTAAGCGGTAACCAGCGAAAGAGTCATCCAGTTTTGCTTCAAGACGCACGCTCATGATGCACCTAAGAGGCGGACGAAGTCCGCCTCAACGCGCCGCCAGGGCAGCGACGATCCGCCCCGCGGCAAGCCCATCCCCATAGGGTGAAACGCCACGCGCCATACTGCGATAGTGTACGGCATCGTCCAGCAGACGCTGCGCCTCAGCGACGATCGTCTCATAGACCGGGCCGACCAGTTTCACGACCCCGGCATCCACCGCCTCCGGCCGCTCAGTCTCCTGACGCAGCACCAGCACCGGTTTGGCAAGCGCCGGGGCTTCTTCCTGCACGCCGCCGGAATCGCTCAGGATCAGGTAAGACCGCTGCATGGCGCCGACGAAGGGCAGATAGTCCAGCGGCGGACACAGGATGATCCCGGGGCAACCGCCGAGGAGTGCTTCGGCAACATCTTTCACGTTCGGGTTCGGATGCACCGGGTAGAGGAACTGGACGTCGGGGTTGGTCTCGGCCAGGTGCCGGATGGCGCGGCAGATCGCGCGCAAAGGCTCGCCGAAGTTTTCGCGGCGATGGGCGGTGACCAGGATCAGACGCTTGTCCGGATCGATCGGCACACCGATCTCGGGGCGGCGGTCGGCAACGCTCAGCAGGGCGTCGATGACGGTGTTGCCGGTCACATGGATGGCGCTGTCGGCGACACCCTCCCGCAGCAGGTTCTGCCGGGCGCTTTCGGTCGGCGCAAAATGCCAGCGCGCCAGGTGTCCGGCGACGATCCGGTTCATTTCCTCCGGAAAGGGGTTGTCCAGGTCACCGGTGC
>Ga0247838_1002752_pt1 | contig 21719 bp, 21 predicted proteins | sample LaCruzMarch2015__5_FD_189097 | JGI IMG/M metagenome (GOLD analysis project Ga0247838, IMG submission 189097) | Freshwater microbial communities from meromictic Lake La Cruz, Castile-La Mancha, Spain - LaCruzMarch2015_15m | ecosystem: Environmental > Aquatic > Freshwater > Lake | place: Spain... | reverse complement strand
TCAAAGGGCGGATGCCGTTTTTGACGACGGCGGTGGAGTGGCAGTGGGGACAATTCATCGGGGCAAAAAGGCCATATTATAGCCTATTGACTTTTTTCAAATCATGACAATTGCTGGACTACCAAATTTTGCTGGACTAACACTGGCAATAGCAGCGCGAAAAACTACGGTGAAGTGGTTTGCTTGACTGACACCAACCCTGTTGGTACCGGTGAAGTCACTATCAACAATCCTGCTGTCAATGGTCACGGTTTGACTTATTTGGCTGACAGTGCCGAAGTTAAAGGCTTTGCGGTGGCTACTGCCAATCGTGCCCTTGAAGGCGACACCGATTTAAACGCACCTGATAACCTGCATTTCCAACCAATCACAGGTAACATGTATGTCATCGAAGATAATTCTTTTGGTGATGTTTGGGCCTGTTTGCCAGATGGCAAAGACCGTGACATTAAAACCGATGGTTGCGTGAAAATCTTGACTGTCCGCGATAGCAGCGCAGAACCAACCGGTTTTGAATTTACTGCTGATGGCAAAACGGCTTACGTTCACATCCAACACAGCAACGACAGTGCTTGTGCAGATGGTAGCAGCTGCGGCAAATATGATGACTATTTCACAGACGATTTGGTCAAAATCACTGGCTTTAAAATCAACGGCAAATAAGCCCGTCTGTTTTTAAGCTTTGCTAAAAGAAAAGGCCGCGCAATGCGGCCTTTTTTATTCCACTGGAGTTGTTCTGGTATCAAGTCAACGGCCATCCATAATAAATTCCGTTTATCACCACCCTATTCCGTGAGTGTTGATTCATTTGAAATCTTAGCTCGCAAGGCCGTAATATTTTTTTCTTTAACTCGATGCTAAAGTTTTAAAGCCTAGAAATCCGTATAGCCCAACAGTTAAAAATCCTTTGTATTTCAACACCTTGTTGATATGCCAACCAGCGCACTTCATTAATTTTTGTAAAAGCTTCACTAGTGAACCTAGTCGAACCAAAACATCTAGCTAAATTGAAGTAATTACAAAGCTATTTGCTGGAATTTTGTTTGACGGGAACGCTTGGATAAGGGTCCGCTTTAAAGTTGCCCCCCTTTCCAAAAACCGTTATTCTGTGTGCGGTTTTCTTCTATGTCCAATATCGCAATTCCTACCTCGATCTGAAAAAAATATTACCTGAGTAAGATTCCGCTTTGGATCATGCGATATTGTACTGCTAGATTGTCCGTTAATTCCCTCTCATTCATTGCCTTAACGGCAAAAAGTCACAAACTGACAGATGCACATATTAAGTGTTTAAATTTGGCAAGTTAGTTTCCCACCCATCAGTTCGGGCTTAATTATTGTTAATTTTGCGGCGGAACCGTTACGATTCCCCTGATAAAATACTGGCCTAAGCTGCCGTATTTGGAATAGGGTGTAAGCGTATTGCCTACGCCTTTAATTGCCAAATAGTATTGCCCTGCAGCAAGCGTTTTAGATAAAACCGCTTTGGTGTCAGCTAAAGGATCGCTTATTTGTAATAACTTACCATCCCAACGATACAATCTCGCTTGAATATCAAGATTCGCGCCTCGATATTTGCTGTTATAAAAAGCGTCCCAAGCTGGCGTAACGGTAATATTGGCAGGGCCAGCACCGACAGCAAATGAAAAATAATCCACATCGCTTGATTTTCCGATTACACCTTTATTCGATTTGTCGGCATTCAGCGGGTCAGTTTCAACTGTAGTCGCGGAAATATTGCCATTGCCATCAATAACCAAAGGTGTAGCGGCAACTAAGGTATTGCCATGATCATCCGCACTGTAGCCCAAATTAGCTTTAATAATGGCAATATCATCTTCTTTTTGGTTGGCGTCTGGGTATTCGCCCTTACTCCATTGGGTAATGTTAGTGTAATAGCTAGCCCCCATAATCGGTGCCCAAGAAATAAAACCCGAACCAATCCCAGCATAAAAGCCAACAGACGACGTTCCATCGTGGGACAAGCCTAAATTATGCCCCATTTCATGTGAAGCCGCCTCGGCAACAAAATGTGATGCCCCTGCACCTAAGTTATTAAAGTAAACTAATGCAGGAGATGCATACGTGTAAATCGATTGCCCCCAAACGCCAACATAGGCGACACCACCCGCGGTGGAAGAAGGCATTAGCACCCCATTTTTATCCACATTTTTGGTAATTAAAATCCTCCCGACAGTCGGCCCAAAGATTTTGGGCTCTTTAGTCGTAACATCGACATTAAACGGCATATAGTCTTCGGCTACACGATGCCAAATATCGGCAATACCATTAAGCTCGTCGGAACTAAAAGTATCTGGTGAACCATCTGTATCATAGGCTTGTGCATTAAATGCCGGCACTTTATTTTGATCATTCCAAGCAGTGCCGGTAATGTCCATACCAGTAAAGTCGAGATAAATAATTTTTTTGGCCCCAGGCCTACTATGTAATGAAAACGCGTCACTGGCACTAATCAAGGTTGGTTTTTCGATTTGACTAAAAACTTTGGTAATGGGTTGAGTCGGAGGTAAAAAACTATCCACAAATAATATACCGCCGTTATTGTCTACTTGCAGGTACTGAAGATCTTGATCGGTAAATGATAACTTTCGCAAAGTTTTAAGAGCCTTTTGTTGTGCTATTGATGACAACATATTAAGTTTGGTGCGAAGTTTGCTTTCAGGCAAGTCGCTTATTTGCAGAGCCACAGGCATCCCTAAACCGAAATGCTGAACATTTTTCCCAACAGCAGCCAATGGCAATAATGCGATGGCAACTACTGAAAACAGCTTTATCATGGATTTGTCGTATGTAGTCATAGTTTCTACTTTTGGTTATAGTTATTAATGAGTAAAATTAACAGGATTTTTCATTGCCCAAGTAATTATAGCTGGATTTTAGACGGGCGTATCTGCGAATAAACCACTACCGACACAGCAATCCGAGCACAGAAGTAATTTATGCTTACAATTTTAGCCTTGAGAATCGCTTTCATAATTGAACTTGGCATACAGTATAATGCACTGGTCGACTAATGATGTCCCCCCGTAACGCTAACTTAGTTTTCACCCAATAAATATTTACCAGTAAGGAAATAATTATGATACCCGTTATTTTATCAGGTGGTTCTGGCACTCGGCTTTGGCCCTTATCCCGCGGGCAATACCCCAAACAATTCCTGCCTTTGGTGTCTAAACAAACCATGGTGCAGGAAACCCTGCTTAGATTGGCCGGGCTTAAAGGCCAGCAAGCACCCATTGCCGTGTGCAACGAAAACCATCGCTTCATGATGGCGGAACAACTCTGGGAAATCGGTGTAAAGCCGGCGACGATCATCTTGGAACCCGTCGGCAAAAATACCGCCCCTGCGGTGGCGATGGCAGCCTTGTCGGCAAACTCACTAGATGATGTGTTGCTGGTGTTGCCTGCAGACCATGTCATCGACAATATCCCTGCTTTCCATCAAGCCATAATCCACGCCCAAGAATTGGCTATACAAGGCTTTTTGGTCACATTTGGTATTATCCCTACCGAACCGGAAACGGGCTATGGGTATATCAAACGTGCCACTACCCAATTGGGTGCAGCTTTTCAAGTAGAAGCCTTTGTGGAAAAACCCGATTTCGCCACCGCCACCGCTTATTTGCAAAGCGGCGATTATTTCTGGAATAGCGGCATGTTTGCGTTTACTGCCGCCAGTTTTCTAGGTGAATTGGAAAAATTTAATCCGACTATGCTCGACGTTTGCCGACAAGCCCTAAATGCGGCAAAAACGGATTTGGATTTTACCCGTGTCGATAAAGCCCTGTTCAGCACCTGCCCTTCCGATTCCATTGACTATGCGGTTATGGAAAAAACCGATAAAGCCGCCGTTATCCCCTTAGATGCTGGCTGGAATGATGTGGGATCGTGGTCGGCGTTATGGGATGTCACCGATAAAGACAAATATGGCAATGCCATCACTGGCGATGTATTGACTGTGGACAGCCATAATTCTTACATCCATTCTGAAAATAAACTGGTTGCCGCAATTGGCATCAACGATATGGTCATCGTCGAAACCGATGACGCGGTCATGATCGCCCCGAAAGACCGTGTCCAAGAAGTCAAAGACATCGTCGCGCAATTAAAAGACCTCCAACGCTGTGAAGCCGATGTCCACCGAAAAGTCTACCGCCCGTGGGGGCATTACCAATCCATAGATGATGGCGACCGCCACCAGACCAAACGTATGGTGGTCAAACCTGGCGGCAAATTGTCGGTACAAAAACATCATCATCGCGCCGAACACTGGGTCGTCGTTAAAGGGACGGCATTGGTGACGCGTGGTGATGAAAAAATCATGCTGACCGAAAATGAATCTACCTATATTCCTCTAGGTATTGTCCATTGCCTAGAAAATCCAGGTGTCATACCGCTGGAAATTGTTGAAGTGCAATCTGGAAGTTATTTGGGCGAAGACGATATTGTCCGCTTTGATGACGTTTATGGTCGTGTTTAAATCCCGCTACGCTTAGCCCGTGTAGTTTTTTATTGTGATTTTTAAGGAAAAAATAAAATGAGTAAAATAATTACCAAAGCCGTTTTCCCTGTTGCCGGTTTAGGGACCCGCTTTTTGCCAGCCACTAAAGCCAGCCCTAAAGAAATGCTGCCGATAGTTGATAAGCCCTTGATCCAATACGCCGTTGAAGAGGCTATTGCCGCGGGTATCGATACCATGATTTTTATCACAGGCCGTAGCAAAAATGCCATTACCGACCATTTCGACAAAGCTTACGAGCTGGAAAAAGAGTTGGAAGCCAAAGGTAAAACTGATTTGTTGAATATCCTTCGCAACATCGTCCCACCGCATGTTTCGTGCATTTTCATCCGTCAAGCTGAAGCGTTAGGCTTGGGGCACGCCGTTTATTGTGCGCGTCCTGTTGTCGGTGATGAGCCATTTGCCATCATTTTGGCAGACGATTTAATTGAAGATGCAGGCCGTGGCTGTATGGCACAAATGGTAAAGTTGTATGAAGAAACCCACAGTTCCATTTTAGGTGTTGAACGCATTAATCCGGCTGACACGGCTAGTTATGGCATTGTCAAAACAGGGGATTTTGTTGGTTCCCATGGCGTTGTGGAATCCATAGTTGAAAAACCCAAACCCGAACACGCGCCATCAAATCTAGGCGTAGTGGGCCGCTATATTTTAACCCCGGCCATTTTCGATAAAATCAAAAAAACCGGTCGCGGTGCAGGCGGCGAAATCCAACTGACCGATGCTATTGCCGCGCTGATGCACGACGAACAAGTGCTGGCTTATGAATTTGAAGGCAGACGTTATGATTGCGGTTCCAAACTTGGCTTTTTAATCGCTACCGTTGAACATGGCTTATTACACAAAGACCTTAAAGATGACTTTTTGTCATATTTGAAAAAATTAGTCAAAACCCATAAGATCGAAGCTTAATTGGCCTGATAGCAATTAGTGTGTAGGCTGGGATGAAGCGATAGCGTAATCCCAGCAATAGCGGCCTTAATTTGTAGAAGTGTTTCAAGTCCAGTAAGCCAGAAATAAAGTTGGATTAGCGGATTTCCGCGTGACTTTATCCAATTAGGTAAGCCGCAAAAAATAAACCGCCACAGATTCGCAACATAACTTAATTAATCCACTAAAAGCATTGTGTCCACGAAAGACACGAAAAGCACGAAAAAATAATCAAAAGCATCGTGTTGTGGTGTTTATTTTCGTGCTTTTCGTGTCTTTCGTGCACGATGTTTTTTTGTTCCAGGGAGATTATTTATTGCGAGTTGCCTTACAACGCATACAATATCAACGGATGATCCGTCAAGTCCTGATAAATGGCATCCAGTTGTTGCTTGCTGTGAGCAGTGATGGTGGCGGTGACGGCGATAAATTTGCCGTCTTTACTGGGGCGGGTTTTGATGTGGGTGTGGTTAATTTCCGGCGCGTGGCGGCGGATGATTTCTATCACCAAAATATCAATTTCAATATCATTTTTGCCCATCGCCTTGATAGGGAAGGAGCAAGGGAATTCAAATAAGCTTTCTTCACTCATGACAGGGATTGTTTATACGCTTGTAAAAGAGTGTTCATCGTGTGCCAAACTGACCCAAGCTTACCATCTCCGACCGCCAACCCATCCAATTCAACAACGGCGATAATTTCCCGGGTCGAACTGGTGACCCAAATTTCGCTGGCGGCTTGCAATTGCGCGATGCTGATGGCATCTTCACGGTAACTAATGCTGTGTCCGGCGGCCAATTCTAAAATCACATCACGGGTAATGCCGTGCAAAATCGCGTTGCTTTTCGGCGGCGTGACCAATAAGCCATCAATGACGGCAAATACATTGCTTGCCGCGCCTTCGGTGACATAACCTTCTTTGATTAAAATCGCTTCGGCACTGCCTTGATCCATGGCTTCTTGACGATGCAAAATATTGCCCAGCAAGGCGATGGTTTTGGCATGACAGAGTTTCCAACGGCTATCGTCCATAGTTACGGCTTTAATACCCGATAAGGTTCCGGTAAACGGTAGGATGTCGGAACACATGACAAACACGGTGGGGGCGACGCCTTCAGGAAAGGCGTGGTCGCGCTTGTCCGCTGTGCCACGGGTGATTTGCAGGTAAATATATTGGTTTTTGCCCGCGTCCAGCAAGGGTTCACAAATCGCTTGCCATTCGCTACGGCTGTGTGGATTGGTGATACGGACAATGGCAAGGCTATTTTCTAGGCGTTGCCAATGGTCTTGGGCTCGGAAAAGTTTGCCGTGATAGGCCGGAATCACTTCATAGACGCCATCGCCAAACAAAAAACCGCGATCCAATACCGAGACTTTAGCGTCTTCCAGCGGCAAATAACCACCATTCAAATAAACGGTTTTACTTGCCATCGTCGGATTTCTCAAAAGACATCAACGCGCCGTCGTACAAGCGGCGAAAAATATTGCCCGGCTCAACGGATTTAAGCGCGACCAAATCTTTGCTGATAAGCGGCTGGTCTTTCAGCGTGACATTGACAACTCCGAGTTTGTCACCTTCTTTAACGGGTGCGGTGATTTTTTTATTGACGGTAATGACCGCTTTCAAATCACTGTAGTGGCGGCGCGGGATGGTCACATAAAGGTCTTCTGGTAAACCTAAAGGCAAATTCTGCTCTGCACCTTTCCACAACCGTGCTTCGTTCAACGGCTTGTTGCCTTCGTACAAACGATGTGATTCATAGAAACGGAAGCCATAATTTAAAAGGCTTTGGTTTTCGTTAGCCCGTGCTTTGGTGCTTTTAGTACCCATGACGATAGAAATCAGGCGCATGTTTTCACGTAGTGCCGAGGCCACCAAGCAATAACCGGCTTCGTCGGTAAAGCCCGTTTTTACGCCGTCTACCGATTCATCGCGGGAAAGCAACTGATTACGGTTTTGTTGGGTGATATTGTTGTAAGTGAATTCTTTTTGCGAAAACCAGAGGTAATATTCAGGGAATTCTTTGATTAACGCCGAGGTCAACGCCGCCAAATCGCGTGCCGAAGTGTAGTGGTCTTCAGTTGGTAGGCCATCGCTATTTTTAAAATGGCTGTTTACCATGCCCAAACGAACAGCTTGTTGGTTCATCATTTCCGCAAAGGTTTCCTCACTACCAGCGACATGCTCGGCTAACGCGACACTGGCGTCATTGCCGGATTGGATGATGACCCCTTTAAGCAAGTCTTCGATTTTGACACGGTCATTGACATTGATGAACATGCGCGAACCAGTGGTTGACCACGCTTTTTGGCTTATGGTCGCCATATCGTCCAAGTGCAAACTGCCTTTTTTGATTTCATTAAAGACCACATAAACCGTCATGATTTTGGTCAAGCTAGCAGGGGCCAATTTCGCGTCAGCGTTATTTTCGGCTAGGATTTTTCCGGTATTGTGGTCTTTTAAGATGAAAGCAGTTGCCGAAACCGAAGGGGCAGGAGGAATAGTAAGTTCAGCTTCTATTGCCCAAGCTTCGAAGACGGCAAACTGTAAACCCAAAAATAGAAAAAAGGTAAGTTTTTTAAAGGATGTCATTGCTCTGTAGGGGTGGGTAGACTCGATAAAACAGAGCGTTATTGTATCACGGCGTTGATTGTTTGTTTGGTTTCAGTAATCGCTTTGGGGTTTTTAGGGAACGGTAAATTATCGAAGGTACAAAAGAATGGAATTGACAAAACTGCTTTAATTCATCGCCAGCGGGGTGATTTTGATCGCGCCTGTACCCGTTTGTTGGATACCCAATTCTTTGGCGGCGGCATAAGACAAATCCATTACGCGGTGGCCATGAAAAGGCCCGCGGTCATTAATGCGTACGATTACGCTACGTTGGTTTCTAAGATTAGTCACTTCAGCATACGATGACAATGGCAGCGTATTGTGGGCGGCGGTCATGGCATACATATCGTATCTTTCACCATTGGCGGTTTTTCTGCCATGAAACTGATGGCCGTACCAAGAAGCCATGCCTGATTTGCCGTCACGGAGGCGTGCAGATGTCGAGTGTCGGCGGTGTTTATTATGATGAAAACTGTGTTTGTGATGATGCCGATGGCCACCATGCCTAGTGGATGCTTCAGCGTTTGAAATTGGGTTGCTCAGAAAACTGCATACCATCATAAAAGATACTGCTGTTATGAGTTTGTTCATGGGATAGTCCCCTCTTGTTTAGGATAGATTCACTTAATTGAAAGACAGCCATAGCATATAAAGGACTGTGGTTATATCGGGTCAGACAATAAAAATTGTCTGTCACCGCCCAAAGTTCTTCGCCTTGCTCTTGTTTTAATTCAAGAATTTTTATCTTTTCGGCTAATGCCAAAGGCTGGGATATTTTCAAGTTGAGTGATTCTAACCTGGCAAGTCTTAAATCAGGCTTAAGCTGGTCATTAAGGATAGCTTGGTATTGTTCTCCTGTAGTCGTGGCGCGGACGGCAATCGCTTGCCCTGTTTGCCAATGGAATTGCATAAAATAGTTGGCGATGCTGGCTATCACATCGCCATTGTCCTGCCATATATCACGGCGATTATCATGATTAAAATCAGTTGCATAGCGACGGTAGCTGCTGGGCATGAATTGCGGTTTGCCCATGGCACCAGCATACGAACCTATCGGGTCTAATGGGTTGATATGCTCTTCACGACACAACAATAAAAACTGTTCCAGCTCGCTTAAGAAAAATTCACTACGCGGGGGATAAGCAAAAGCGAGGGTTGATAATGCGTCGATTATGCGATATTTGCCCGGATGCTGACCGTAAGCGGTTTCCACACCCAGAATGGCGACGATAATTTGTGCCGGAACGCCATAGCGGCGTTCCGCCTCGGCTAGGGCTTGGGCATTGTCTTGCCAAAACTTCACACCTCCATCAATTCGTGCATTGGTGAGAAAAATCTTACGGTACTTAAACCACGGCATCCCTTCGGCGGGTTTGGCGATTTTTTTTAAGATGTCGTCCTTGATGGCCGCATTGGCAAACAAAGCCCGAAGTTCCGCCTCATCAAATTGATGGGCGGAAACCATGTTGGCGATGAAGGCGTTTTTTACCTCGTCAGGTTTTGGCAGGGAGGTGCAGGCACTTAGGCACAATGTAAAAAACAGCAAGCCAATAGAAATATTTTGCTGCGTATTCCTTGCAGGTTTTTTAAACCTGAAATGTCGGGAAAGGACAAAATCCAACTGTTGTAAGGCAGCCAATATTGATACTTTCATTTGCGGGACAAGCGTTTTTTATGGGTATGGATGGACATCAAAATACCAAAGCCTGCCAGTAAAGTGACTATCGACGTGCCCCCGTAGCTGATCAGCGGCAATGGCACACCCACGACGGGCAAGATACCGATGACCATGCCGATATTGACGAAGACGTAGACAAAAAACGTGAACGCCAAACTGCTGGCTAACAAGCGGCAATAAGTGTCATGCGCTTGTGAGGCGATATACAGGCAGCGGGCGATAATCACCAGATACAAAATCAACAGGCTCACACAGCCGAACAGGCCAAATTCCTCGGCAAACACGGCAAAAATAAAATCTGTGGAGCTTTCCGGCAAAAAATCCAACTCCGATTGGGTGCTGCCCAGCCAGCCTTTGCCGTAGATGCCACCGGAACCAATAGCGATTTTGGATTGGATAATATGATAACCACGGCCCAATGGGTCAGCTTCTGGATTTAGGAACGTCAACACGCGGTCACGCTGATAGCCGTGCATAAAATGCCAAATAATCGGCGTGAGTGAACCCAGAGCGGTGATGATGCCGAAAATCAGCCGCCACGAAAGCCCGGCAAAAAACAACACTCCCGCACCGGAACTGGCGACCAACAAAGCTGTGCCTAAATCCGGCTGTTTGGCAATCATTAAGGTCGGCATCAAAATCAGCACCGAGGCAATTGCCAGTTGTTGGATTTTTGGTGGTAAGGTATGTTCTGACAAATACCAGGCGATCATCATTGGTGTGGTGATTTTGATCATTTCCGAAGGCTGGAAACGGAATAAACCTAAATCCAACCAGCGCTGCGCGCCTTTGCCGATTTCACCCATAATCAACACCGCAAGCAACAAAAACAAGCCCATGCCAAACAAGAGGGCGGAGTAGCGTTTAAATTGATAAGGATTGACGTGTGCTAGGGCAGTCATTAGCAAAAAGGCCAAACCGATGCGGGCGGCTTGGCGATATAAAACCCCCATGTCCTGGCTACCCGCGCTGTACAGAATGATAAAACTTAGCAAAGCGGTTAAAAATAGCGCGATAAACAAGGGAATGTCGATGTGCAAACGCCTGAGTATCGTGCCGATGACTGAGGGTGGTTCAAAATGTTCGGCGCGGGTTTCAGTTTTCATGCGCGGGCGTTTTTACGTTTTGCATATATTGTTTGATGACTTTCGCGGCAATCGGCGCGGCGACCGAACCACCGTGACCGCCGTTTTCGGCGATCACGGCGATGGCGATTTGTGGGTCGTCAGCAGGGGCAAAGGCGATGAACAAGGCATGGTCACGTAATTTAAAGTCAATCGCATGTTCGTTGTATTTGGCCCCTTGCTTGATGTTGAACACTTGTGCCGTGCCGGTTTTGCCCGCGATGTGGAAATTGACCGAACCCCCTATATTTTTTGCCGTGCCGCGTGCGCTATGCACCACATTGATCATGCCATCAATGACGCTGTTGATATTGGCTTGTTTGAGGGCGATGGTGGCTTGCGGCGGGCGTGGTGGTGGCGGCGCATTATTGGGCGAGACGATTTTGTCAACCAAATAAGGCATCACGACCTTGCCTCGGTTTGCCAAAGTGGCGGTAGCACGGGCCAATTGAAGCGGGGTGACTTGGAGGTAGCCTTGGCCGATGCCGGTAATGACCGTTTCGCCAGGAAACCAGAGTTTATTTTTTTGGCTTTGTTTCCATTCCCGTGAGGGCAATAATCCTGGCTTTTCCCCGACTAGGTCAATCCCGGATTTTTCGCCAAAACCAAACTTTTGCAGAAAATCATGCAGATGGTCTATGCCCAGCATCAAAGCCAGCCGATAAAAATAGACGTCACAGGATTGGGTAATTGCCGAATTTAAACTCACCGAACCATGCCCGCCTTTACGCCAGTCGCGGTATTTGTGGCTGGCCCCGGGCAATTGGTAATAGCCTGGGCAATGCAATTTTTGATTGGCACTGATCGCGTCGTATTCCAGCCCAGCCATAGCGACAAACGGTTTGATGGTCGAGCCGGGTGGATATAACCCCCGCAAAGCGCGGTTATAAAGTGGCTGGTCATTGGACGACTGCAAGGCTTTATAAGCGTCGTTACTGATCCCGACGACAAAGGGGTTGGGGTCAAAGCCAGGTCGGCTGGCAAACACCAACACGCCGCCAGTTTTTATGTCAATTGCCACCACCGCGCCGTTATAGGCTTCCAGCGCGTCATAAGCGGTTTTTTGCAAGTCAATATCCAGTGTCAGATAGAGATTTGCCCCAGGTTCAGGATTATTTTCACTAAGCGTGTTTAAAGACCGCGCCTGAACATTGGTTTCAATTTCGGCATAGCCCGTTTTGCCATGCAGGATTTGTTCATAACTACTTTCTATACCCAATTTGCCGATATGCGTAGAGCCGCGATATTCGGCGACGGGCAGCTCCTTCATTTCCGCTTCGTTAATGCGTCCGACATAACCGATGACATGGGCCGACAAATCGCCGTAAGGATAGTGCCTAACTAAATGGGTGTGGATATCAACGCCGGGGAAGAAAGGCCGCACGACCGCAAATTTCGCCAGTTCGTCGTCGTTGAGGTTTAATAGCAAGGGGATGCTGGTAAAGCGTTTTTGGCGTTTGCGTTGTTTTTCAAAAAAATCAATTTTGTCGGGCGGGATGTCCAGCAGCTTTTGCAGACGCTGCAAAGTGCCGTCCATATCACTGATTTGCTCAGGAATCAGGTCAAGGCTGTAAGACGGCGTGTTATCGGCGAGGATTTTGCCGTTACGGTCATAAATAATGCCACGAGTCGGCACTAGCGGCATGATTTTGACGCTATTTTCTTTTGCCATCGAAGCATAGTGTTCATGACCGACGATTTGCAGATAGATCAACCTGACAATCAAAGCGGTGCTGAGCAGGATGATGACGACAAAAGCCGCGACGATGCGCTGCAAAAATAGGCGGTTCTCCGCCGTGCTGTCATTCACCGAATACATGCGCGACATAGTTAGTCTTTGCTGACGGGTTTGGACAAACGCACAAAGCGCAACAGGGTATGCAGAATAGGCCAGCACAGTGTGCCGGTGAGTACCGGCCACCAGAAAGCTGCATGCAGTTGTGCCGGATGCTGGAGGTTTTTGATCAGGAACAACAACAGTTGCGACAACAACAGGCAACAAAAAATGAACAATTCCTGTTGCACCCAAGGAAAGCGGCGCAGGCGTTTGTGCAGTTTCAGGCAAATATAAATCACCAGCGAATACGCTAATGCGTATTGGCCCAATAATCTTCCGGTCAAAACGTCGGTAAACAAACCAAAAATCCAAGCGTGAAAAATTCCGACCCGTTCAGGAAAAGTGATGGACCAGTAAATCAACACCATCAACACCCAGTCGGGATTGTAAACCGCCAGGTCAAATGGCCAAGGGGCAATCCGCAAGCACATTGCAATCGCGATACTGAGGATAATGCGGCCAAAGCCATAGTCGTTATTTATGGGCATCTTCTGTACCGGCGGTTTCGGGCGATGGGGGTTTGGCGACCAACGGGACGGGCGTGGATTTGCTCCAGACGATCATCAGTTCGCGGTTGCGGTCAAGTTTCGCGGTGGGTGTGGCGGTGATGCTGGCAAAAGCCTTATTGGGCTGCGAGGTGAATTCATCAACGGTGGCAACCGGATAGCCTTGTGGAAAGGTGCCGCCCAAGCCGGAAGTGATCAGCAAGTCACCTGGGTGAATATCGGCATTACTGGGCAGAAACGGTAAAACGAGACGGTTGAGCTGACCACTGCCAACAGCTATCGTCAACAGGCCGTTGCGGTTGATTTGCACTGGAATCGCGTGGTTCGGGTCAGTAATTAGCATGATTTCCGAACTTAAGGGCAGCGCGCGGAACACTTGCCCGACTACGCCATTGGCATCAAGTACCGGTTGTTGGGGATGTACGCCAAAATGGGTGCCTTTGTTGACCACCAAAATGTGTTCGTAAGGCGCCATTTTTATCGACAACAGTTCGGCGATCAGCACTTGCTCGCCGAGTTTGAACGAGTTTTCCAACAAAGCCCGCAACCGGATGTTTTCTTTCTCCAAGGCTTCCAGTTTGAGCAAACGGGTTTGATGGATAAGCTGGTCTTCACGCAAACGTTCGTTGTCTTTTTTTAGCGCCGCGTAAGAACTCACCGTATCAGTGGTTTGCTCAATCAGTGCACTAGGTATATCCACCAAATGTTTCAAAGGTTCAATAAAAAACGACAGGGTGGCGCGTAAAAAGTCCAGTTGTTGGCTTCGCTGTTCGGTGACCAGTAAAGCAACCGAAGCCAGCACGGCAACCAGCAGGCGGGTATTGATAGATGGGCCAGTGGCAAATAGCAGTTTTATGGGGATATACCTCTGATGTACCAACAGTGCCGATGCCAGCTTTGGGGGCTGCTAAAACCGTTGCAGTTTTGCGCCTGGATTCTATTGATTTGACTTATTCTAGCGAAAATGTGGAAACACCCTTTTTATCAAGCATTTCCAACACCATGCCACCGCCTCTGGCAACGCAAGTCAATGGGTCATCAGCAATAAACACAGGCAGGCCAGTTTCTTCGGCAATCAAACGGTCTATATCTTTTAATAACGCGCCGCCACCTGTCAAGTAGATTCCACGGTTTGCCACATCAGCACCCAATTCTGGCGGCGTTTGTTCTAGCGCCACTTTCACCGCACCGACGATGCCTGACAACGGTTCTTGCAAGGCTTCAAGGATTTCGTTGCTGTTAAGGGCGAAGCTACGCGGCACACCTTCGGCAAGATTGCGGCCTTTGACTTCAATTTCCCTGACCTCACTACCTGGATATGCCGTGCCAATTTCCATTTTGATGCGTTCCGCCGTAGCTTCACCGATCAACGTGCCATAATTTCGGCGGACATAGTTAATGATGGCATCGTCAAAACGGTCACCGCCAATTCGGACAGAATTGGAATAGACAATGCCGTTGATGGAGATGACCGCCACTTCGGATGTACCGCCGCCTATGTCCAAGACCATCGAACCACAGGCCTCGTCAACGGGCAAACCTGCACCAATCGCCGCTGACATCGGTTCTTCAATCAGATACACTTCCCGCGCGCCTGCCATTGCCGCCGATTCTTTAATGGCGCGGCGTTCGACTTGCGTTGAACCGCAGGGCACACAAATCAAAATCCGGGGGCTAGGGCGCAGTAGTTTGCTTTTATGGACTTTTTCTATAAAAAAACGCAACATGCGTTCGGTGACGGCAAAGTCGGCAATCACGCCGTCTTTTAATGGACGGATGGCGGTGATGTTGCCTGGGGTGCGACCCAACATGCGCTTGGCATCCATACCGACCGCCGCGATGGTTTTGGAGCCACGGATTTTGTCTTCTTTAATGGCGACCACTGAGGGTTCGTTCAGGACAATCCCTTGCCCCGGAATATAAATCAAGGTATTGGCGGTTCCTAAATCAATAGACAAATCGTTAGAAAAAAGGCCGCGAATTCGTTTGAGCATTTGTACCTGTTCTTTAAGGGAATAAATTGTTACTACTGTATCAATCAAGCAGGTATTTGAGCAAGATATAAAGTATCATATTTAAGTTATGCTACTTACTGTCCACGAAATACACGACTCATTGAGCACGAAGTGAAAAGCACGAAAAAGATTTGTCGGTTCTTAGGCTCAGCAGCCATTAAATTTAATATCTGCATTATGACGACTGCCAGCCCTTCACTCTCAGGGATGCAAGCAAGGGCGCGTAGTCGTGGTGTCCGAAAAGTCTCATTGACCAATTTGTTTTATGCTCATCCCTTAGCAGTCATTAAATTAGCCGGGCAAGGTAATTCTGGTATCTTGGCCAATTTGGCTCAGGCAACCCTATTTACGAAGACCGAAGCAACTGTTTGGTGTTTTTCGTGCTTTTCGTGGACATTACCAGATAATCAGATTTTAGTTTTTACGGAGCAAATAATGTCGTTGACGGCGGATGATGTAAACAAAATCGCGCACTTGGCGCGACTGGGAATTGACAAACAGGACATCGGTTCCTATGCCAAAGATTTATCAGGGATGTTGGATTTAATGACCCAAATGGGCGACATTGACACGGCGGATGTTGAGCCGATGGCGCACCCTTTAGACCAGGTGCAACGCTTGCGTTCGGATGTGGTGACGGAAGCCGACCAACGTACGCATTTTCAAGCGATTGCGCCGCAGGTGGAAGACGGCTTGTACCTCGTGCCCAAAGTCATTGAATAAGGAAACCCATCATGCACAGCAAAACCATCCGCCAATTGGCGCAAGGCCTACGTTCTGGCGATTTTTCCAGCGTTGAATTGACGCAACATTTTTTACAACGCATCCAGCAATATCCAGAGCTGAACGCCTACATCACCATCACCGAGGACAGCGCAATACAAGCCGCACAAGCCGCCGATGAACGTTTGGCAACAGGCGATGCGGGTTCGTTGACTGGCATCCCTATCGCCCATAAAGACATCTTTTGCACTCTAGGCGTAAAAACCAGTTGCGGCTCAAAAATGCTAGCCAATTTCATCGCGCCCTATAACGCCACCGTCGTCGAAAAGTTCAACCAAGCGGGCGCAGTGACGCTAGGCAAAGTCAATATGGACGAATTTGCGATGGGGTCGTCCAACGAAACCAGCTTTTACAGCCCCGTGCGTAATCCTTGGGATACCCAAACGGTACCTGGTGGTTCTTCCGGCGGCTCAGCGGCGGCAGTTGCGGCAGGTTTGGCTGTCGCCGCGACTGGCACAGACACGGGCGGCTCGATACGCCAACCAGCGGCATTTTGCGGTATCACTGGCTTAAAACCGACATACGGACGCGTTTCCCGTTACGGCATGATCGCCTACGCCTCCAGCCTAGACCAAGGCGGCCCGATGACGCGCAGTGCCGAAGATGCTGCCATTTTGTTGCAGACGATGGCGGGTTTTGACGTTAAAGATTCGACCAGTGCCGATGTCGCCGTGCCGGATTATTTGGAAGGGTTAGACCAACCGTTGGCAGGTTTGAAAATCGGTTTGCCGAAAGAATTTTTCGCCGAAGGCTTGGATAACTCAATTGCCAGCGTCTTAGAAACAGCCTTGGCGGAATACCAAAAGTTAGGCGCGGAATTGGTGGACATTTCCATGCCCAATCTCAAGGTCGCCATCCCGACTTATTACGTTATCGCCTGTGCCGAAAGCTCGGCAAACTTGTCACGCTATGACGGCGTGCGTTTTGGGCATCGTTGCGAAAATCCAGCCGATTTGGCTGATTTATACACCCGTTCACGCGGCGAAGGCTTTGGTAAAGAAGTCAAACGTCGGATTTTGATGGGCACTTACGCCTTATCGGCAGGTTATTACGACGCTTACTATTTAAAAGCGCAAAAAGTTCGTCGCCTAATTAGCCAAGATTTCCAACAAGCGTTGGCGCAAGTCGATGTCATCATGAGTCCGGTCACACCCACCACCGCGTTTGGCATTGGTGCGAAAATGGACGACCCCATCGCCATGTATCTGGCGGACATTTACACCATCGCCATCAATTTGGCAGGTTTGCCCGCCATGTCCATCCCCGCCGGATTTAGCGGCGGCTTGCCTGTGGGTTTGCAAATCATCGGCAATCATTTCGCCGAAGACCGTTTGCTGAACATCGCCCACCAATATCAACAAGCCACCGATTGGCATAAGCAAACACCTAAACTATGAGGTAGCAACTATGGCGCAAATCACCGAGCTTTCGCAGTTAGACTTAAACGGTACATACAGCTATGCCGATTATATGACGTGGCAGTTTGAAGAAACCGTCGAGCTGATTCGCGGCAAGATTTTGTTGATGGCGCCTGCACCCAATCTGAAACATCAGCGAATTTCGTGCGATTTGTTACGCCCGATCAGCAATTTCTTGCATAAAAAACCTTGCCAGGTTTTCCATGCCCCGTTCGATGTCAGCCTGTATGACAGCCGCAAATCCAAACTCGCCGACCGGGAAATTTTCAGCGTCGTCCAACCGGACTTATGCGTGATCTGTGATCCGGCCAAACTCACCGTCCAAGGCTGTAGCGGCGCACCGGATTGGGTAATAGAAATCCTGTCGCCCAACAACTCCAAGCGCGATGCCCGCATCAAATTCGATTTGTACGAAGAAAACGGCGTGACCGAATATTGGCTGGTTTACCCTTACGAACAATCGGTTTACCAATTTGTGTTAAATGACGAAAGCCAGAAATACCAATTGCACGGCATGTATGCGCAAGACGGGTTGGCTGTGCCTTATTTGTTCCCCGATTTGCAGATTGATTTGGCGGATGTGTTTGCGGAGTGACCCGCGTTATTGCAGCAAAATGATGCTATGACTGACAGTGTCCGCATCGCCACCCGCCGCTATCAAGATCCGTTAGCGCGGGTGTGGTTGGCTTGCGCCGAACAAATTGGCTTCCGTGTAAAGCGCACGACTGAGACTTATGCTTCCAGCGACGGGCGCGGCACATTATTGATCGCCGACGAAAGCATATTCGACCCAGACGACTCGCTCGCGCAAATGATTTTCCACGAGCTCTGCCATGCCTTGATCGAAGGCGATGTGGGCGAAACCCGAGAAGACTGGGGTTTAAGTTACGGCATTGGCAATAATCCGTGGCGGGAACATGCCTGTTTGCGTTTACAAGCTTATTTAGCTAGCGGCGTTGGCTTGCGGGATTTTTTCGCCCCAACCACGGACTTTCGCGTCACATTTTGGCATAGCCTACCGGAAGACCCGTTCGCCGCCACCCAAGAAGCTGGCGGGCGGCGCGAACGCAGTTGCGTCGCTGCGCGTATCGGCGTATGGCGAGCCTCGCTAACGCGCTGGCAACCATTGCACCAAGCGTTGTTGGCGACTGCAACCATTGCGGCCGTCACCCCACGTCAACTTGTCAACGACCGCCGCACCGATTCAGACACCACACCATTGTTGTCGTTATGGGAAGATGCCACACCCGCACCCACACGGCATCCCGCAGGCCATGCACCCATCGCCGATTATTTCCCCGACCACAGTTGCGCCGATTGCGCCTGGCAGTTCACCGACGACCAAAAACGTCTTTGCCAGCACGCACCGGATGTGAAGCTACCAGACACCGCACCCGCCTGCCAACGCTGGGAACCCGCCGCCGAACTCGATTGCCTCATCTGCGGTGCCTGTTGCCGCGAAGCCTACGATGCCGTCGAAGTAGGCGATGACGAAGCCGTCAATCACCGCCATCCAGAATTAATCATCACCGACGGCAATCGCCGCAAACTCAAGCGTTCAGGCCCACGTTGCGCCGCATTGGTGGGCGGTCACAAAGCCCAAGAAGCTTACACCTGTTCCATCTACCCCGACCGACCACAAACTTGCCGTGATTTCACCCTGGGCAGCGAAAACTGTCTCGATGCTAGGCAGCGGGTGGGGCTATCGTTATAAAGTGGCAGTTCGTTAGGCCTTACCCTAAAGCGCATAAAACGCAAGGAAACTCAACGCTTCCGTGTCAAAAAATACCTTAGCGTTGCTCATGCGCCTCTAAACGGTCAAACTTAAAATCCGCAGGCAACCGCCCACGAAATTGGCGTAATCGCGCCAATAATTCAGCGGTATCGGGTTTCTTTTCTAATGCGAAAAGCCGTTCTCCGGCAATTTGGATTTCAATGTCGTCCCCTTCTTTCAGCCCCAAGGCTTCAACAACGGCGACAGGTAATCTTACCGCTAAGCTATTGCCCCATTTGGCGACTTGCATGGTGATCTCCTAAAAAATAGACATTGGATTATCGTATATCTTTATGGCTGAAATGTTTGTTGATTAGCGGTGTGGGCAATGCTTTTCTGCCCACTATTGCCTGACACCAAACGACACTCATACAAAATTATTCACCAGTTGTCACGTCCTCCAAATCATTCACCACCCCACCCAAACCAACGGATAAACACCCTCAGCCACATAGCGGTGAAAAGTCGAAAATGGCTAATCGGCAACGTGTTGGCAATAATCGTGTTTGACAGGGTTGTAATGCAGATAATCGGCGTGACGGTTAAAGTCCGATTGGTCACGGATTTGATGCTCCCAAAAACGGCGTTGCCAGAGTGTGGATTCCCGATGTTTGCGTTTGGACGCGTTCAGCCAATCGGCGCGGCGGTAATGCTCCCGACATTGGATACTGACTTGGCGTTTAATCAAACCCCAACGGCTGGAAAAATCGGCATCGCCTTCGGGCAACGTCCAAATGCTCGGCAACTGCTCCATGCGTTGCTCTACCTCCTGCATCCATGCAGTCGTCGGCAACTGCTCCATGCGTTGCAAAGCCACAAGGATGTGGCGAATGCAGAAAACGCAGGAGCGGTTTTCTGTCTACCTCTGTCTCTGGGCATCCAAGTCGAATGCAAGTGGTCGGGCAACAACACCCACGCATCAATGGTGAACGGTTTTTGCTCGCGAACAGAGCTGATCGCTTCCCGCAAAGCCACCCGCACAGCTTCATCACATAAAATCGGCTGGCGGCGGAAAGTCACAACCGTAAAAAAATAACACGCCCCTTAGGTGTTGGCGCGGCGGTAGTTGGACATGGTTTAAGTGGTTTGTGGTTTTGGTAGGGTGGGCAATACTTTTCTGCCGACCATTCGCCGCATAATCGGTGGGCAAAAAAGCGTTGCCCACCCTACACAACTTCATGGCCACAAAAGCTTTAATTTAATAAAGTAAATTGTTTTTGAAAGTGTTCCAAACATTCAGGTGAGATGTATTTTAGCGGGTTCTTTGAAAACAAGGAAAAGGCGATGTTTTTTATCATTTCGATTTGATATGTCTTTGAATTTACGACTCTCTTATATTCTCGCCCTATTATGTGGATAGAAATGTGTTCCCAAAGATGTCCCTGTATAACTTTGTAAGGAGGTTGTCTCATGGCTACTTTTATAATTTCATTCGATACTTGGCATTCTTTAGCTTTAGCGGAAAAACACCTGTCCTTAAATCTTCTAAATTCTTGAGTGCTTATAAGGCTAAACCCTTTACTATTTGTCAAATTAATACCACAGGAACTACCATTTTTCGGAAATAATGCCTTTCCATTTATTTGGCAAGCAACATCAAACGCACTAATTTTACCCATCCATTTTTGAGTGCTACGAAATGATTTCTCTACGCTCTGTTTAGCATTAATATCCCCAATAGTTATTTGATTTATAACATCTTTACACAAATTAGATGTCCAGAAATCGTTTTCCCAACTATAGCCATGAGTAACAAAAAACTTGTTGTGTTTAATGAGAGATGATGAAATGCCAGTTAAATCTTTATCAACAATTACTATAGAATTGTTGTTATCTATATTTTTTATTTGATCCAAATAATCCAAAACAGATTTTTTGTCACCAACTGGCTTTACCTTAATATTTTGGTAATTTGTAAGTTTTTTTATTAAGTTGTCATAATAGATGCTGTCGTAAGTTGTTTCCGAATCGCATTTCCCTTCTATATAAACAATTAATTCACTATTAAAAAATTTTGGATAATTCGCCAAACCACTTCTTGATCTTGTAAAGGTCATTTAATTACATCCTCCATGTTGATTATTTTATCGTTATGCCCACCAACAATATCTGGAGAATGTGTAGCAAAAATAATTTGAGAATTTGAATTTAACCTTGATATTGAAGAAGTTAAAGTTTCTTGCCACTTAACATGCAATGACAACTCAGGCTCATCTGCAATATAAATAACAGCTTTTTCCTGCTGCAAAAGCGCTTCACCGAGTATGATTAATAGCTGTTTTTCTCCAGAGGAAAGCTCTTCAATTGGTATAGTTTTTTTATTTTTTGTTTCAAATAACAATTCATTTTTCTCTGTAAGCGACATAGTTTTACTATGATACTCCCCATATTTTAGACCAGCAGTTAAGATAGAAAGCCTTACACAAAAAGGCAAACTAAACTATGGCAAATGTACGCAAGAACCACACAACGGAATTTAAAACCAAAGTGGCCGTCGAGG
>Ga0247838_1002748_pt1 | contig 21743 bp, 24 predicted proteins | sample LaCruzMarch2015__5_FD_189097 | JGI IMG/M metagenome (GOLD analysis project Ga0247838, IMG submission 189097) | Freshwater microbial communities from meromictic Lake La Cruz, Castile-La Mancha, Spain - LaCruzMarch2015_15m | ecosystem: Environmental > Aquatic > Freshwater > Lake | place: Spain... | reverse complement strand
ATTTTCGCCTACCCCGGGATGGGGCGCTTGGGCTACGAGGCGGTGCTGGAACGTGATTACCCGACGCTCGTCGCGCTGAACTTTGTCACCGCGGCGCTCGTGCTGCTCGGCAACCTGCTGGCCGACGTGCTTTACGCGGTGGTCGATCCGAGGGTGCGATTGGAATGATCACGACGACACCAGAACCTCTCGAGGTCGCCGCTAGTCCGATGGAGCGGTCCCTGCGCCGTTTTCGCGCGAACAAAATCGGACTCTGCGCCCTCGGCATGGTCGGCCTGCTTGCCGTCATTGCCGTGGCCTTCTTCGTGCTTGATGTCCTCGGTATTCCGTGGCCGATGGACCCCGATGCGACCAACCTCGAGCGGAAACTACTCCCGCCCGATTCGGTCAATTGGCTCGGCACGGACAATCTCGGACGCGATGTCTTCAGTCGCTTGCTCAACGGGGCCTACATTTCCCTGACGGTTGGATTTGTCGCGGTGTTCGTTTCGCTTTTCATCGGGGTGACGGTCGGTGCGGTGGCGGGTTATTTCGGCAAGTGGGTGGACAACCTCATCATGCGCTTCGTCGATGCGATCATGTGCTTCCCGACATTTTTTCTCATCCTCACGGCCGTGGCGCTGGTCGGTCCGAGCATTTTCAACATCATCATCGTGATCGGCCTGGTCAGCTGGACGGGTACCGCTCGTCTGGTCCGCGCGGAATTCCTCACCTTGCGCGAGTCAGCCTATGTGCAGGCTGCGCGGACACTCGGGCAGCGCGGCCCAAAAATCATTTTCCGTCACATGCTGCCCAACGCGGCGGCCCCGATTTTGGTCACGGCCGTGCTCGGGGTGCCGGAGGCCATCCTGGCCGAGGCCGGCTTGAGCTTTCTCGGCTTCGGCGTGCAACCGCCCCAGGCCACGTGGGGCAACATTATCGCCGACGGCAAGACCTACATTCTCGATGCTTGGTGGCTGATTTTGTTCCCCGGGCTTGCCATTCTCATCGCGGCACTGTCGTTTTACCTGACGGGGGACGCGCTGCGGCAGGCGGTGGAAACCCGATCGGAAAGACAATGAGCCAACCCATCCTCCAAGTCCGCAACCTCTGCATCGATTTCGTCCTCGAAGACCGCACGATTGAAGCGGTGAAGGATGCTTCCTTCGAATTGGCCGCCGGTGAGACCTTGGCCATCGTGGGCGAGAGTGGCAGCGGCAAAAGCGTGACCGCGCTGGCCCTCACGAGGCTGTTGCCTGTGCCGCCGGCGGTGATCAAAGGCGGGGAAATACTCTTCGATGGCGAAAGCGTCATGACGATGGACGCGGCCCGCTTGCGCAAGTTGCGCGGCGGAAAGATCGCCTACATTTTCCAGGAGCCGAGCACGTCGCTCAATCCGGTTTACACGGTGCGGAGCCAAATCGGGGAGGCGATCCGTTTGCATCGCCGCGATGTCACGGACGTCGATGCGGAGATCGTGCGCTGGCTCGACGCGGTCGGCATCGTCGATCCGGCGGCCCGCATGCACGATTATCCGCACCAATTGAGCGGCGGGATGCAGCAGCGCGTCATGATCGCCATGGCGCTGGCCTGCCAGCCGGACGTGTTGGTCGCGGACGAGCCGACCACTGCGCTGGACGTGACCATCCAGGCGCAGATCATGGAATTGCTGGGATCGTTGAAAGAGCGCTTCGGTATGGCCGTGATCCTGATCACGCACAACTTCGGGATTGTCTCGGGATTCGCCTCGCGGGTGCTAGTCATGTATCGCGGCCGTATCGTCGAGCAAGGCCTGACGGAAGAAATCCTGCGGCATCCGCAGCACGCCTACACGCGCGCCTTGATCGACTGCATCCCGCAGTTGGGCTCGAAGGCAAAGCGCCTGAAAACGATCGACCACGCGGCGATCGAGGCGGCTTGAGTCTTGCTTTGCGGCGGGACCCGATCTTGGATGCGCGGATGGAACGATCTTTCGGGCGGGCGGCGGACGTGTTGCGCCCGGTAACTTTCGAGCCGGGCATCGCGCCGTACGCGGCGGGGTCCGTGCTGGTTTCTTTCGGCAATACCAAAGTTGTCTGCGCGGCGACGATCGACGAAGCGGTGCCGCGCTGGATGCAGGTGCAGAAGGTGCCGGGCGGGTGGCTCACCGCGGAATATTCCATGCTCCCTTACGCGACCTTGGACCGGAAGCAGCGGGATATTTCGCGCGGCAAACTCGATGGGCGCACCACGGAAATCCAGCGGCTGATCGGACGGGCGCTGCGGGCCGTGGTGGATCTCGACAAACTGGGGCCGCGCACGCTCTGGGTAGATTGCGATGTGTTGCAGGCCGATGGCGGGACGCGCACCGCGGCCATCACCGGGGCCTGTGTGGCGGTGGAATTGGCCTGCCGTAAACTGATGGCCGAGGGGAAAATCAAGGAGACGGCTCTCAAAGAACGGATGGCCGCAGTGAGCGTCGGGGTCGTGGGTGGAGAGGTTCTTCTCGATTTGGATTACTTGGAGGACAAGGACGCCATGGTGGACATGAACCTGGTCATGACGCAGGGCGGGGAGTTTGTTGAGGTGCAGGGATCGGGGGAGGAAGCGACTTTTGGGGAGGAGGCGCTTTTTGAAATGCTGCGGGTCGGACGGGCGGGGATTGAAAGTTTGCTTGCCCTTCAGGACGGGATCCTTACTGTGTCCGCCTCTTAGGCGCGGACATGAAAAAAGCACTCATCACAGGAATCACCGGTCAAGACGGGTCGTATCTGGCCGACTTGTTGGTGGCCAAGGGCTACGAAGTCCACGGGATTATCCGCCGGGCCAGCACCTTCAACACGGCCCGCATCGATCACCTTTATCAGGATCCGCACGTCAATGGAGTGCGGCTCTTCCTCCATTACGGCGACCTCGCGGACTCGGTTAATCTGACCAAGCTCCTGTATCAACTGCAACCCGACGAAGTCTACAACCTCGGGGCGCAGAGCCATGTGCGGGTCAGTTTTGATATTCCCGAATACACGGCTGATGTGACCGGGGTGGGGACGATCCGAATTTTGGAGGCGATCCGGGAATCCGGCGTGAAGCCCCGCTTCTACCAAGCCTCGAGCAGCGAGATGTATGGCAAGGTGCAAGAGGTGCCGCAGACCGAGACCACGCCGTTCTGGCCGCGCAGTCCGTATGGCTGTGCCAAGGTCTTCGGGTATTGGGCCACGGTGAACTACCGCGAGAGCTACGGGCTCTTTGCCAGCAACGGCATCCTCTTCAACCACGAGAGTCCGCGACGCGGCGAGACCTTCGTGACCCGCAAAATTTCCCGCGCCGTGGCGGCGATCAAGCTGGGGCTGCAAAAGGAGCTTTATCTGGGCAACATGGATGCCAAGCGCGACTGGGGCTACGCTCCGGAATACGTGGAAGGCATGTGGCGGATGTTGCAGGCCGACGAGCCGGATGACTACGTGCTGGCGACCAACGAAACGCATACGGTCAAAGAATTTGTGCAGGAAGCCTTCGGTCACGTGGGCTTGGAGTGGGAGAAATACATCAAGTATGACGCCCGCTACGAGCGCCCCGCCGAGGTCGAGCTGCTCATCGGGGATCCAGCCAAGGCCAAGCGCCAACTCGGCTGGGAACCCAAGGTCCGCTTCAAGGAACTGGTCCAGATCATGGTGGACGCCGATCTGGAAATGCTTGAAGGCAAGGGCCTCGTCCACCAACATCAAGCCTAACCAAGAGAAGAAACCGAAATTTTATGTCCAGAGTTTGCACCGTCACCGGAGCCAAGCCCAAGCGCGGATCGATCATCCACCGCCGCGGCATGGCCAAGAAGAAGGGCGGCGTCGGCCGTCACGTCACGGCGAATACGCCGCGCTATTTTACCCCGAATCTCCAGGAGAAACGCATCTGGGTTCCCGAGCTCAAACGGTTCGTGAAGGTCAAACTGACCGCCCGTGCCCTGAAGACAATCAACAAAAACGGGGCTTACGCCACTCTCAAGAAGGCCGGAATCATCTGACCTTCTTCGTTCCCACCAAATACAGAAAGGAAACACACCACCATGGCATTCAGCACAGTCAGCAAAAAAAGCGGTAAAACCTACTTCCTCCACGCACGTCTCCAAAAGTTGCGCGGCGGTCAGGAAGTGACCCTCTATTACTTCGCGGGCGAGGCCAAGGAGGGCGCGATCGACGCCCTTCCCGCCGGCTACGAAGTCTCCGAAAACGAGCGCACTGGTCTGCCGCTCTTGAAGAAGATCCGCTAAGTCAGAGACATCTCTCCATCAAGGCGGCCCGGCAGCATACGCAGGGTCGCCTTTTTCTTTGCCAAGCTCCGGACCCGTTTCCCATGCCGACCCATCCCCTGATCATTGGAGGAGGTCTGGTCGGCCTGGCCACAGCCTGGCAATTGTTGCGATCCCGGCGCGTCCGAGCCCTCACTCTGCTCGAGAAGGAATCCACGGTCGGGGCGCATCAGAGCACCCACAACAGCGGGGTGCTCCACGCCGGGCTTTATTACCGGCCGGGCTCGCTCAAGGCGCGTCTCGCGGTCGAGGGAATCCGCGCCATGACCGCCTACTGCCGCGAAAAAAACATTCCGCATGAAATCTGCGGCAAAGTGGTTGTGGCTGTCGACGACGGCGAAGTCCCGCGCCTGCACGAACTCGAAGCCCGTGGACAGGCCAACGGCCTCACCGGGCTGCGCCGCCTCGATCGTGCCGGTTTGCTCGAGATCGAACCCCATGCGGCCGGCCAGGCCGCCTTGCACGTGCCGGAGGAAGGCATTGTCGACTACGCCGCCGTTTGCCAGTCCTTGCACGCAGACCTTCTTGCCATGGGCGGCCGCGTGGTGACCGGAGCGACCGTCACAGGTCTGAGCGAGACCCCGGATGGTTGGACAGCCGAAACCGGAGTTGGTGATTTCGCCGGCGACTTCCTCATCAATTGCGCCGGCCTGCAGAGCGACCGCGTCTGCCGCCTCGCCGGGCTCGATCCGACCGACCGCATCGTTCCCTTCCGCGGAGAATACTACCAACTCCGCCCCGAAGCGGCGCACCTCGTGCGCCATCTCATTTATCCGGTCCCCGATCCCAAGTTTCCTTTTCTTGGAGTCCACTTCACGCGGCTGATCTCCGGCCACGTCGAAGCCGGCCCCAATGCCGTGCTTGCCTTCGCCCGCGAGGCCTACCGCAAAACGCAGTGGAACGCGCGTGACTTGGGTGAAGCATTCACTTTTTCCGGACTTTGGAAATTCCTCGCCCGTCATCCGCGCATGGCGTGGGACGAAGGCCTGCGGTCGCTGAGCAAGAAACTTTTTTGTCAGTCACTCCAGCGTCTGGTGCCCGATCTGCGCGAGGAGGACCTTTTGCCCGGTGGCGCCGGCGTTCGTGCCCAGGCGATTTCTCCCGCCGGGGAACTGGTGCAGGACTTCCGCCTCGTTTCCGGCCCGCGCGCCCTCCACGTGGTCAATGCCCCGAGCCCGGCCGCCACGGCAAGCCTTGCCATCGGCCGCGAGGTGATGGAACGCATTGCGGCGTGACGAAATGCTCCCCAATCGCTACTTTTCCCTCGTGAAAAAGCTGCTGTTTTTGAGCCTGTTGGTTCTCCCTTTGGCCTCGCTGTGGGCCGAGTCGATCGAATTGCGGGACGGAACCAAAGTTGACGGGAAAATCCTCTCGGTCACGGCGGATACCGTCCTCATGGAAGTCCAGACCAGCCCGACGATTCGCGAGGAGAAGTCCTACCCGCGCTCCGAAGTGACCAAGATGCAGCGCGCCACCCAAGATGATGTCGCTTATGCCGAGGTGGCAGCCCTGACCGTTCCGTCCACCGCGAACAATCCCGCCGTCTATGACGCGCCTCTGGAGAGAGTGCGCGCATTTATGACCAATTACGCTTACAGCAAACATATGTCCGAGGCGCGCAAGTTGGCCGCGGCACTCGAATCCGATCGCGCGCGCGTGGCCGCAGGCGAGGTCAAACTCGATGGCGTGTGGGTTGCCGCGGACGCCTCACCGGCCGAACGCACCGAACTCGGCGGCCGCGTGCAGCTGGCGAAAATGAAGGAATCTTCCGACCCGATCGCGGCGCTGACTTCTTTCGAGGTTATCGAAAAGAACCACCTGACTTCGTCCGCTTTCCCCGAGTCGGTCAAAGTGGCCCGCGAGTCTTTGGTCAAACTTCGCGCCAATCTGCTGCGCGCCCGCGCGGACTTCGATCGTCGAACCCTTGAGCAGGAACAGGGATTGAAGTTGGCCAGCGTGGACCGCCGCCTTCAGATGGAACAGGGCATGGCTCAGGAAAAAGCTGCGGTGCAAGCCCAAGTCGAGCGGGCCAAACAAAGCGGCAGCAAGTGGACGCCCGTCCTTCTTGACGCCAAGCTGCTCGCGGATTTATCCACTCGTGTGGAAAGCGAGGAGGCCAGGCTGTCCAAGATCGACATCGAGACCCTTGCGGCCGGAGCAACTGCAGTCAATGAGGCCCAGCGACAACTGGCTGCGGGCGATCTCACTGCGGCGAAAGCCAGCCTTGAGCAGGCCCGGGAAGCTTGGCCGCAACATGTTCTGCTTGCCTCCTTGCTGGAATCGCTCAAAAAATCCGAAATCGAAGCAGTCCCAAAGGCTGCGAATACGGAGAAAGTGCCAGCCCAACCATGATCCGCTCTGCCACCGTCAAAAGAAAAACGAAGGAAACCGACATCGCACTGCGCTTCGTGGTGGACGGCACCGGCAAGGCGGAGATTTCGACCGGCGTTGGCTTCTTTGATCATATGCTCGAGCTTTTCACCAAACATGGACTCTTTGATCTCGAGCTCAAAGCGAAAGGAGATCTCAACGTCGATGCACATCACACGGTCGAAGATGTCGGCCTCGCGTTGGGCCAGGCCTTGCGCGAGGCGCTCGGTGACAAGAAGGGTCTTTGCCGTTACGGATGGTGTCTCTTGCCGATGGACGACGCTTTGGCCCGCATCGCCCTCGACTGCAGCGGGCGTCCGTATCTGGCCTACGAGGCACCCGACGAAGCGGGCTCCATCGGGGACTTTCCCTTTCAGTTGCTGGAAGAATTTTTCCGCGCTTTCTCCGTCCAGGGCGGCCTCAATTTGCATGTCGCCCTGCTCGATGGACGCGACACGCACCACATGGCGGAAGCAGTCTTCAAGGGGGTGGCCCGCGCTTTGGACCAGGCCACGCGGATCGACCCGCGGGTGGAAGGTGTGCCCAGCACCAAGGGACAGCTCTGACCCATGGTTTCCCCGCCACGTGTGGCCATGATCGACTATGGCAGCGGCAATTTGCGCAGCGTGGAGAAAGCGCTGCAACATGCCGGCGCCGAAGTTCGGCGCTGTGACTCGCCTGCCGGTCTGGCCGACTGCGCCGCGGTGGTGCTTCCCGGGGTGGGGTCCTTCGGCGATTGCGCGCGTAGTCTCGAGCAGCGCGGGCTGACCGGACCACTGTGCTCGTGGTTGGCCGAGGACCGTCCTTACTTGGGGATTTGCCTCGGCTACCAAATTCTTTTCGAGGGCAGCGAGGAATCTCCCGGCATCCCCGGCCTGGCACATTGGGCGGGTCAAGTAGTGCGCTTTCCTTCCCGCCCCGGGCTGAAGGTTCCGCATATCGGTTGGAACAGCTTGGGTCTGCGCAGCGCTGATCCTTTTTTCTCCGGACTGCCGGATCCGGCCTTCGCTTACTTTGTGCATTCGTTTTATCCCGATCCCTCGGAGAGCAGGATGGTGACCTCCTCATGCACCCACGGTGTCGAGTTCGCCGCCTCGTGCCGCCGTGGAAAAGTGCGCGGGGTGCAATTCCATCCGGAAAAAAGTCAGGCCACCGGACTGCGTATGCTCGAAAATTTTGTCGTGGAAATACGCGGAGGAAAATCCTGATGCTCCTTTATCCGGCAATCGATCTGATGGGCGGCCAAGCGGTGCGCCTGCGCCAAGGGCGTGCCGAGGACAAGACGGTCTATTCCGACGATCCGGTCAGCGTGGCCCTCGAGTGGGCGGCGCGGGGCGGTGATTGGCTTCATGTTGTGGATCTGGACGCCGCGTTCACGGGTGAACAATCCAATTTGGAACTCGTGCGCCGCATGGCCGGGGTGATCAGCATTCCCGTGCAACTCGGAGGTGGTATCCGCGACGAAGCAGCAATCAGCCGGGCGCTCGACGCGGGGGTGGCGCGCGTCGTGGTCGGAACACGGGCGGCGGCAGGGGATGATTTCGTGGCGCAGGCGGTCCAACGTTTTGGTGGGGACAAGATTGCCGTGGGCATCGATGCCCGCGACGGATTCGTTGCCGTACGTGGCTGGACCGAGGGCACGAAAATCAAGGCTTCCGATCTCGCCAAACGGGCCGGCGAGTGGGGCGTGGGGGCCTTGATTTACACGGATATCGCCACGGATGGAATGCTGCAAGGACCTAATATAAAAGCTGTTGCATCGATCGTGACCGAAACCAATGCGCCGGTCATTGCCAGCGGAGGTGTCTCGTCGGCCTCGGATCTTTGTGCCCTTGGCCGCATTGAGGGGCTCTCGGGAGCGATCATCGGGAAAGCGCTCTTTGATGGACTCATCGTGGGCCCGCTCCGAGCCGCGATGGTGCAGGTGGACCGATAATCGGGCAGTTTCGCCTTGATGTCTGTTAGTGCCTCTGCTCCCTTCAGCCCATGACACGAACCGTGCTCGTCGCTTCGACCCTTGGCCTTGCGGCCGGCTTTCTGGCCGCCTGCTCACCGGAGAAACCTCCGACCACCCAACGCAATCGTTATGGTTTTGGCGGCACGCAAACCCTTCCCCAGCAACCGCAACAACCGGGTGCGACTTTGCCGCCGTTGACCGGAGTGGATTCCAGCGCTGGCCTGACTGACGCGGCCCTCGTCAATCCGATCCCGAATCCGACCCCTGCGCCTACGCCGCCTCCAGTTAGCTTGCCGACTCCTGAAATTTCCTACGGCATTCCAGTCCCCGGAAAGCCCGGCTTCGTCACCAGTCCGCACGCGCCCCAAGCAGGATTCGTCGACGTGCGTGGTTTTCCGCCGGCCACCGAGGTTAAAGACCCCTACACCGGCCGGATCTTCCTCGTTCCCTGACCCGCAATTTTCCGGCGTGAGGTCCGCACCCCGGACTGCTATGTTTTGCCGGTCATGCCAAATCTGCCCTCTTCCGTTGCCGTTTTCGGTCCGGGCTTGATGGGCGGATCTCTCCTCATGGCCCTGCGCCAGCGCAGTCCGCAGACCAAACTCGGGGTATGGGCGCGTCGGTCCGAAGCCGTCGAGGAAGTGCGGTCGCGCGGACTCCTCGATTTCGGCGGAACCGATGCCGCAGGCGTGGCTGCCGATTGCGACCTCGCCGTCCTCTGCCTTCCAGTGGAACGGCTGGCGGAGGTGGCCGCGGCAATCAAAGATGCCCTTCCGCCGCGCGCGGTGATCACCGATGTGGGGAGCGTGAAAAAATTCGTGGTCGAGGAAATGGAGGAGACATTTGTCCGCCACGGAAATTTTATTGGCAGCCATCCCATGTGTGGATCGGAGGCTGCCGGTTTGACCGCGGCCAATGCGGATCTTTACCAAGGCGCGCTGTGTGTCGTCACCCCGACCCCGCGTTCGAGACCGGAGGCGGTGCGCAGTGTCGCCGCTTTGTGGTGCTCGGTCGGCGCGCGGATTCTTGAGATGGAACCGGCGGAACATGACCGAGCCGCGGCCTCCATCAGCCATGTTCCCCACCTGATCGCCGCGCTTCTGGTCGAATTGGCTGCTCGCGGCAATGCGGAAGCCCGGCAACTTTGTGCCGGTGGATTCCGCGACACCACACGTATCGCTTCGGGCTCGGCCGACCTGTGGACCGGTATTCTGGCTTCGAATCGTGCGGAGGTGATCGGCGCTCTGCGCAATTTTTCCGATTCGGTCGAAGAAGCCATCGAAATCATGGAGAAGAACGACACAGCTTCTCTGCAAACCCTTCTCGCGCGCGCCGCAGCGAACCGCGCCGAAATGTTATCCGTCCCGTAGCCGTGGAAATCCGTGTACATCGCGCGCCGCGCATCGAGGCGGATATCCGGGTTCCGGGAGACAAGAGCATCTCCCACCGCTCCGCCCTGCTCGCTGCGCTTTCCGATGGAACCTGCCGGCTGCGTAACTACCTTCGCGGCGAGGATTGCCTCGGCACCTTGCGTGTCCTGCGCCAATTGGGTGTGGTCATCGAAGAAGAACCCGATGGCACTTTCATCGTCCATGGTTGTGCCGGACGCTTCGTGGCCACGGAGTCCGACTTGGATTGCGGAAATTCAGGAACAACGATGCGCCTGATGTCAGGTTTGCTCGCGGCCCAACCTTTTCATTCGCGCCTGACCGGCGATGACTCGCTTTCCCGCCGTCCCATGCGGCGTGTGATGGAACCCTTGGGCCTGATGGGCGCGAAGCTGCGCACCGACGGACAGGGGGATTGTCCGCCTCTCGTGATCGAAGGCAGCGCAAGTCTCCAAGGGATCGAATACCGGCTCCCCGTGGCCAGTGCGCAGGTCAAAAGTTGTGTTCTTCTGGCCGGGCTTTTGGCCCGGGGGAAAACAACCGTCGTTCAACCGGTCGCCACGCGCGACCACACCGAGCGCATGCTCGAATATTTTGGTGTTCCCGTGGAACGGGAGGGAGAGCGTATTTCCGTCCTCGGGGGTAATTTGCCGCAGGCGCGTGATTTTCAAGTGCCGGGGGATATTTCGAGCGCGGCATTCTGGTTGGTGGCCGCAGCCGCGCAACCGGGCGCAAATATTGTGGTTCGCGACGTCGGTCTGAACCCCACGCGAATCGGCCTGCTGGGCATCCTTCTCCGCATGGGTGCGCGCCTTCGCGAGGAAGAGCACTCCAAAGGCCCAGGTGAGCCCATCGGAAAAATCGAGATCGTTGGGGCGCCCTTGCGGGGAACATCAATCGGGGGCAAGGAAATCCCGAATGTGATCGATGAAATTCCGGTGCTCGCCGTGGCCGGAGCCCTCGCTTCCGGAACAACAACGATCCGCGACGCGGGTGAATTAAGGGTCAAGGAATCCGACCGCCTGGCCGTCGTTGCGCATCACTTGGCCGCCATGGGTGCCGAGGTCGTGGAAAGCCCGGATGGTCTTGTCATTCACGGCGGGCGTCCTCTGCGCGGAGCGCGGCTGAGCAGTCATGGCGACCATCGCATCGCCATGGCCTTCGCCATCGCCGGCCTCTTTGCCGAGGGCGAGACGGTGATCGAGGATACTGAATGCGTGGAGACCTCCTATCCGGGTTTTGCGGAGCAATTGCGGCGGATGACCCATGAATAAAGCCGATACTTCATCTTCCACGGTAGTCATAGCGATTGACGGTCCGGCTGCCTCCGGCAAAAGCACCGTCGCCCGCGCGCTTGCCGCCCGACTCGGTTACCGCTTCCTCAACTCCGGCGACCTTTACCGCGCGATCACTTGGAACTGCTTGAGTCAGGACGTCGACTGCCGCGACATCGGCGCGGTCGCCTCGGCGGTTGGCAACTCGCACGTCGAGATTGGTTGCGACGGCACGGATTACTATCCCATCGTGGACGGCACGGATTCCCGGGCTCACTTGCGCGAGCAAGTAGTCAATGCCAACGTTTCACCGGTTTCCGCCGTCCCGGCTGTGCGTTACATCCTGTCCGCGGCGATCCGCGCCCACGCGCAAGGCCGTCAGACGGTGGTGGAGGGGCGCGATATCGGCTCGGCCGTCTTTCCCGAGACTCCCTACAAATTCTACATCGATGCCCCGGTGCAGGTTCGCCAGCGCCGGAGACGCGACCAGGGTCAGACGGAAGAAATTGCCAAACGTGATTTTATCGATTCCACCCGTTCGACCGATCCCCTGACTATTGCCCCCGGTGCCACCGTGATCGACTCCTCCACTTTGGATGTTGCCGGTGTGGTCAACGCGATGCTGGAGAAGTTGCGCGAACAGGGATTAGTGGTTGGTATCGGCATCTTGCCGATGATGTCAGGAAGTCATCGGCAAGATGCCGATACCGCTTAGGCATGCAGCAACGAATGACATGCTGGTATTTGCTTGGCTACTCGCTGAGCAAGGCCATGGCCAAGACCTTCTTCCATTACCGTGTGGTCGGCGCGGAGAACATGATCGAAGAAGGTCCCTGCATTATCGCGGCCAACCATTGCAGCTACCTGGACCCGCCGCTGGTCGGGGTCGCCTGCCAGCGAGCCATTCACTATCTGGCGAGGAAATCCCTGCTCGATATCCCGGTTCTGGGTCCGATTCTCCCGCAACTCAACGTCATCCCCGTCGACCAAAAGAACGCTGACCGGAGTGCCCTCATGGGTGCGATCCGCGTGGTGAGAAATGGTGGTGCCGTCCTTATTTTTCCCGAAGGAAGCAGAAGCCCGGATGGAAAGCTGCAACCGGCCCAGCCCGGCATAGGAATGATCGTGGCCAAGACCGGTGCCCCGGTTGTGCCGGTGCGCGTCAGTGGATCGTTTCAAGCTTTTCCCCGCGGAACGCCCATCCCCCGCTTCGTCCCGGTGACGGTCACCATTGGTTCGCCTGTCCTCTTCGAAAAAACAGACACCGAGGACCGCACTTTCTACCAAAAAACAAGCGACCGCATCATGGATGCAGTCGCTGTACTCTGATTGAAATTTTGAGAGTAGTCACTTTGCAACTTCTGCGAATTCTCCGATGACGTTGGTAAATGTGTTTCCCACCTGCCGCGCTTGCAGAACCGATCCATCGCCGCCTTTACGAAAGACAATAAACCCCTTGTCGCCGTAGGGTAGCGACTTGGAGTCGAGAGGCGTGCCCCCGGAAGAGGAATTGGTGAAGTTGGACGAGCTGAATAGGACGGTCGTATTACCGTTCGTCTGGGAAGCTAGGTAGAGAATAACAGCCCGGCCATCAGTGGCCGCCCCGGGACTGAGCGAGTCCAGGGTGGCAGTAGGAGGCACTGTAATACCAGGAGCACTGAGAAGTTTGGCCATGTCGTTTGTCGCCAAGTATCCCGGAACTGCGTTGGTGATCCAGCCGGCCCAAGTTTTGTTTGGCATGTCGCCGGGCCACCCGATGTTGGTGTCACCGGTGGTTGTTGCGTCCATGGACATCGTGTAGGCAATTTGGTGAAGCTGCTTCATATTGCTCAGGGTTTGTGTCATCTGCCCCCGAGAAAGCGCTCCGGTAACAGCCGGAATGGCGAGCGAAGCCAAAATGGCGATGATCGAAATAACGACCAACAGTTCAATGAGGGTGAAGGCTCGTAAGGAACGGCGGAATGATTTCATAGGATAGAAGTAAATAATGCAGGTTTAAGGCTTGATGCAACCACTAATCGGCTACAAACGCAAGCAAAGCCAGCGGCGGCAACTTGATTTGAATGGAATGGTCACGGCCTTGCCAGGGAATGGGCTCAGAATGGACGCCACCCATGTTGCCGCCGTCGCTGCCGCCGTAAGCTTCGGCGTCAGTATTGAGGATTTCGCGGTAATGGCCCGCCTTCGGCACGCCAATGCGGTAACCGGCTCGGACCACCGGGGTGGCATTCATGGCAAAGACGAGGCTCTGGCCACCGGCCGATTTGCGCAGGAAGGCAACGACGCTGTTGTCGGTATCGTGGAAGTCGATCCACTCGAAGCCGTCGTTGGTGTCGTCGAGTTCGTAAAAAGCCGGGTATTCTTTGTAAATGTGGTTGAGATGTTGGACGAGTCGGCTGAGGCCGGCGTGGAGGGGGAACTGCTTGAGGTGCCAGTCGAGGCTTTGGTTGTAACGCCACTCCTCCCATTGGCCGAACTCACCGCCTTGAAAAAGAAGCTTTTTGCCGGGGTGCGCCCACATCAGCGCGTAGAACATCCGCAGGTTGGCGAACTTTTGCCACATGTCTCCCGGCATTTTGCCGAGCAGGGCGCCTTTGCCGTGCACGACCTCGTCGTGGCTCAGTACGAGGACGAAATGCTCGTGGAAAGCGTAGAGTAACGAGAAAGTGATGCTGCCCTGGTGGTAGCGCCGGTAGATCGGATCCAAGCTCATGTAGTTGAGGAAGTCGTGCATCCATCCCATGTTCCACTTGAAGCCGAAACCAAGACCACCGAGGTAGGTCGGGCGCGAGACACCGGGCCAGGCAGTTGATTCCTCGGCGATGGTGATGATCCCGGGAAAACGCTCGTAGCTGACCTCGTTAAAGCGCTTGAGAAAATAGATCGCATCGAGGTTTTCGCGCCCGCCGAAACAATTCGGCACCCACTCGCCGCCTTCGCGCGAGTAGTCGAGGTAGAGCATCGAGGCCACCGCATCCACCCGCAGACCGTCGATATGATATTGGTCGAACCAAAAAAGCGCGTTCGCGATGAGGAAATTCCGCACCTCGTTGCGTCCGTAGTTGAAAATATACGTCCCCCAATCGCGATGCTCCCCCTGCCGCGGATCGGCGTGTTCGTAAAGGTGTGTACCGTCGAACATGGCCAACCCGTGCGCGTCCTTCGGGAAGTGGGCCGGCACCCAGTCAAGAATGACTCCGATTCCCGCCTGGTGGCAATGATCGACGAAGTGGCGGAATTCATCCGGATTACCGAACCTGCTGGTCGGCGCGTAATACCCTGCCACTTGGTAGCCCCAGGACCCGTCGTAAGGATGCTCGGCCACCGGCATCAACTCGATGTGGGTGAAGCCCATCTCCAGACAGTAGGGAATGAGCCGCTGGGAGAGTTCGATGTAGCTGAGGGGACGATTTTCTTCCTCCGCCACGCGCTGCCATGACGCGAGGTGCACCTCGTAAATGCTGATCGGCTTTTTGAGCCACTCTTGACTGGCGCGATACTTCATCCAGCTTTCGTCCGACCAGGCGAATCGCCCGAGGTCGTAGACGATCGACGCGGTTTGCAGTCCGTGCTGACCGTAGAAAGCGAACGGGTCGCTCTTCAGGCAGATCTCCCCGTGGTATCCCTTGACCTCGAATTTGTAATGTGCGCCCTCTTTGATTCCCGGAAGGAAAATTTCCCAGATGCCACTGCCGAGCAGTTTGCGCATGGTGTGCACGCGGCCGTCCCAGTTGTTGAAATCACCGACCACGCTGACGCGTTGCGCGTTGGGTGCCCAGACGCAGAAGACCGTGCCTTCCACGCCGTCCACTTTGGTGAGATGCGCGCCGAATTTCTGGTAGAGATCCCAGTGGTTGCCCTCGGCATGCAGGTAGACGTCCGTATCGCCAAGAATGCGGCCGAAGGAATACGGGTCGCTGGTTTCCCACTCGTTGCCGTCATAACCCTTCAGGCGCAAGTTGTAAGAAAACTCCGCCGTGCCTTTGGGGAGGACCGCTTCGAAAAATCCTTCCGGATGAATTTTCACCGCCTCAAACCTGCGCGTCTGATTGGCGGCGTCGACCACCGTGACCGAGGCCGCATCGGGCCGGAAGACGCGCACCGCGAGAAAGTCGCCGCTGCGCCGCATGCCCAAGGTGTGGAACGGGTCGGCGTGGCGTGCTTCGAGAAAAGCGGCCAGCTCTTCAGGCAGAACGGTGGACTTCGGCATAGGGAGGAGGCGTCGATCACGCCATGACAAAGCAACAATTATCGGGCACACCCGTGGGCGGCAAGGGCCGTTGTGGCGGAGCGCTGGGTCGATCCTCGAGGCAGGGCGGGACCTCGGGACCCGCAGGGACCCAAATCAACCCGCCCCGCCCGCCGAGTTGGCGAGGGCCGCTTCGTCTTCGGGGAGGAATGGCTTGAAGCGGTTTTTGTCGATCGCCTTCATGAACGCTTCATGCGGCGAGACGTGGCCCTGCTGCAATTGCGCCCAGATGGCATCGTCCATGAATTGCATGCCCTGCGCTTTTCCGCTGACGATCGCATCCTGCAACTTCTGCGTGGCGCCTTCACGGATGATGGCGGCCACTGCACTGTTGACCACGAGGATTTCATTCACCGCGATACGGCCACCGCCGTCCTGACGTTTGAGCAGAAGCTGCGCAATCACGCCGCGCAAGGACGCGGCCAGCATGGTGCGGACCTGCGATTGCTGGTCCGAGGGGAAGACATCGATCATACGATCGACCGTCTTGCGGGCATTGTTCGTGTGGAGGGTTCCAAACACGAGCAGACCGGTTTCCGCGGCAGTCAAGGCAAGGGAGATCGTCTCGAGGTCGCGCATCTCGCCGACCAGCACGATGTCGGAATCTTCACGCAATGCGGCCTTCAGTCCGGCGGGGAAGTTGACCGAGTGCTCCGGAACCTCGCGCTGGGTGATGATGCTTTTCTTGTTCGAGTGAACGAACTCGATCGGTTCTTCGACGGTCACGATGTGCCGGGAGAAGTTCGTGTTGATGTAGTCCATCAAGGCCGCGAGCGTGGTGCTCTTCCCGGAACCGGTCGGGCCGGTGACAAGGACGAGGCCGCCGCGCAGGTGGCCGAATTCTTTGATCACCGGGGGCAGAGCCAGTTCCTCGAGTGTGGCGATCCGCGTGGGAATCAAGCGGAAGACCGCGCCGAGGCCGTGCACCTGTTTGAAATAGTTGCACCGGAAACGGCTCTCCTCATTCATCTCATAGGCAAAGTCGAGGTCACCCTTATCCTGGAAACGTTCCCAGTTTTTCGGCGTGCAGATCTCGCTGAGCATGTAGTTCATCTCTTCCGCGGTGAGGATTTCTTCGCGGATCGGGATGACATCCCCGTGACGGCGGATTTTCGGCGGTTGTCCCTCCGCAAGGTGCAAATCGGACGCCCCTGCGTTGATCAGAACTTCAAATAATTGGTCGATGTGGGCCATGGGGTCAGAGTATGCCGCAGATTTGTTTCATCACTTGTTTGTCCTCCGATCGCGAGACGGCCTCGTCGGCCGTGATGACTCCTGCGTGGTAAAGCGAAGACAGCGAGTCGTCCATGAGTTGCATGCCAAGCTTCTTCCCGGTTTGGATGATGCCGGGGAGCATGAAAGTTTTGGCCTCGCGGATGACGTTGGCCACCGCAGGGGTGTTCATCAGGATTTCGATCGCCAGTGCACGACCCGCCCCGTCGGCGCGGGGCACGAGTTGCTGCGACACGATCCCGCGCAGTGATTCGCTGACCATGATGCGGATTTGTTCGCGCTGGTCGACGGGAAAGACGTCGAGCAGACGGTCGAGCGTGCGGGCTGCATTGGCGGTGTGAAGTGTGCCGAGAACCAAGTGACCGGTTTCTGACGCGGTGATGGCGAGCGAGATTGTTTCCAGGTCGCGCATCTCACCCACCATGATGACGTCCGGATCCTCCCGCAGGGCGCCGCGCAGCGCTGCCCCGAAGGATTCGGTGTGGGTGTGCACCTCCCGCTGGTTTACTTGGCAACCTTGCGGGGTAAAGAGGTATTCGATCGGGTCCTCCAAAGTGATGATGTGTTCATGGCGGGTGCGGTTCACTTCTTCGACCAGCGAAGCCAAAGTCGTGCTCTTCCCGCTACCGACCGAGCCGGTGACAAGAACAAGACCGTTCTGGTATTGGGTCAGCATTTTGAGCTGCGGCGGCAAGCTGAGTTCGTCCATCGTCCGCACGTTTGTCTGGATGATGCGGAACACGAGGTCGTAGCCGAGACGGTGGCGCACCACGCTGGTGCGGTAACGTCCCGCTTCGTTGGTGTAGGCAAAGTCAACGTCACCGCGTTCCAAAAGAAGTTTCTTCTGCGCATCATTGAGGAAGCCCATGGCAAGATGCTCGGTGTCGGCGGCGCAGAGGTTGTCGGCCTGCAGCCAGATCGGTTCGAGCGTACCGAAGCGGCGCCAGGTCGGCGGGATGTTGACGCTGAGATGGATATCCGAGGCCCCCGACTCTTTGCCGATGGCCAGGTATTGATCGACGTGGCCGAGGGCATGCACGGCGGAGGGATTTTCCTCGATGACTTCGACTGTCGTTGTGGCGGGGGAATCGGACACGGCGGGCGGGAATTTCTACGGCTTGCGGCCCGACCGCAAACTCAAAAAAAGAGGGACCAGCTGGCTGGCGACGGCGGGGAGGAGTTTGAGCAGGGTGGGGACCCAGAAGACGGCGCCGGCGTTTGGTGCGCCTCCTGCTCCTCCCGCCCGGGCGCGGCTGCTTCCCGGCCGGAGGAGACGCGCAACGGCGAAACCCGCCACGGAGGCCCCGGGCAGCCACCATTTCCAGTCCCGCGACACCTCGCTGCGGAGTTGGTTGAGGGGATTGGCCGCTCCGGCCAGATCATGGATTTTCTCTTGCAGCTCCCGTCCGGCGGCAGCCAACTCGCGCAGGTAATCTTCGCGGTTCATGAAAGTTTTTGCACCTCGCGGCGCAAGGCCTCGCGGGTTCCCGGAAAGAACGGTTTGGTTGCGCGTCCGCGCAAAACAAGAAAAAGCACAACGGCCATCACGGCATGCAGCGCGCAGAGCACAAAGAGGGCGGCGACCCATCCGCCGCCAAGCGAGCCGACCACCACAATGGTCAGCCCGAGGAGTAAAAACAGATAGGCCAACACGGATGCCACGACGAGTGCCACGCCGAGCAAGCCGAGGAGGAGGGCCTGTCCGCCGGTCTCACGCAGTTCGAGTCCGAACAAACCGGTGAGGGCTTGCAAATAGCGGACCAGCGCCGTGGTGAAACCGCCGGCCGCGGCCTGCAGGCCGGGCGGTTCCGACGAGCCGGTCGATTCCGCGCCGGGTGATGGGTTCATGCGCCGCGTGATCAGCGGCGCATGATGACGCCAATGATGAAACCGGCAGCCAGGGCGATGCCGACGGCTTGGAGCGGATTTTCCCGGATGTAGTCCTCGCCGTCCTCCGTGAGGGTGCGGGCGCGCCCGGTGGTCTCCGACCAGACTTGGCTGGCCCGTTCGCGATATTCGCCGGCCCGTTCGTTCAGAGTGCCGCGCAGGTCGCTGAACTTCGCCGCGGCGGCATCTTTGAACTCTTGGGCTGCTTCGGTCGCGTGGGTCTTGCCGCTTTTGAACTTGTCGGCGGCGTGTTTGATTTCTTTTTCGCTCATGATTTTCCTTTCGGTTTGAAGAGGTAATTATCGCAGACGAGGCCGGTGCTGGCAAGTGCCGGGGCATCGTTTTTCTTGAAGCAAACGTATCCTTGGCGGACAAATTGCCGCACATGACCGCCGCCGAGACCCGCCAAACCGACCACCTGCCGCCTGATCTGCGGGCGCGGGTTGATGAAATCATCACCCATTACCCGGTCTCCAAGCGCAGTGCCGCGGTGCCGCTCCTTCACCTGTGGCAGAACCACTTCGGGTATGTTGACGGCGGCGGGGTGGACTGGATCGCGCGGCAACTCGACCTCGAACCGATCAATATTCTCGAGCTGGTCACTTTCTATCCCTGGTTCCGCCAGACTCCGCCCGGCCGGACCACCATCCGAGTCTGCCGCACCTTGTCCTGCGCCATGGCCGGATCCCATGAAGTCCGCGATGAACTGCTGCGCTGCGCCGGTGCCCTGGACGTGCCGGACCACGGCCACGGCGTGACCAGCCCCGACGGCAAATACACCATAGAGTTCGTCGAATGCCTCGCCAGCTGCGGCACGGCGCCGGTCGCGCTGGTCGGCGACAAGCTGGCGGAGCGCATCCAGCCGGCGGATGCCGGGAAAATTTTGGAGGACAACGACCGGAGCCACCGCAAGACGGTCCGCGCCCCGCACCCCGCGGAGAAGCGCATGATCCTGAAAAATGTTGCGCGCGAGGATTATGACACTTCTCTCGACTGCTATCGCCGCCACGGCGGATATGAGTCGTTGAAGAAAGCTCTCAAGATGAAGCCCGAAGAAATCGTGGCCGAAGTGAAAGCTTCCAACCTGCGCGGTCGTGGCGGGGCCGGATTTCCGGTCGGCGTGAAGTGGAGCTTCATCAAGCGCGAGGATGGCAAGCCGCACTACCTCGTTGTCAACGGCGACGAATCAGAGCCCGGAACATTCAAAGACCGCTACATCCTGCACGAAGATCCGCATCAGCTTCTCGAAGGTATGATGATCGCGGCTTGGACGCTCAAGGTGCATCTTTCTTATATCTACATCCGCTGCGAATTTCCCGAAGCGGCCCGCATCGTGGAAAAAGCCATTGCCGAAGCCAAAGCCGCCGGTTTCATCGGCAGGGACGTCTGCGGGAGCGGTTTTGACTGCGATATTTTCGTTCATCAAGGCGCCGGAGCTTACATTTGCGGCGAGGAAACAAGCCTGCTCGAATCGTTGGAAGGCAAGCGTCCTTACCCGCGCATCAAGCCGCCCTTTTTTCCTGCGGTCTTCGGTCTCTACAATTGCCCGACCATCGTCAACAACGTTGAGTCGCTCTGCCATGTGAAGCATATCCTCGCCATGGGCGGTGAGGCTTTCGCCAAACTTGGTTCACCCGGCGATGGCGGCACGCGCACCCTTTGCGTGAGCGGCGACGTGCAAAGGCCCGGCTACTACGAATTGGGTTGCGGGCAGGTTACGGTCGGCCAGCTGATCAACGAGATTTGCGGCGGCCTGAAACCCGGCCGCAAACTCAAGGCGATCATTCCCGGTGGCAGCTCGGCCAAGGTCCTGCGGGCCGGAGAGAAATTTCCGATGAAGCGCAAGGGGCCGGACGGCTCCGAGCAGACCGTGCAGGTCGACCTGATGGATCTCGTGCTCGATGCCAGCACGCTCGCCGCCGCCGGTTCGATGATCGGCAGTGCCGGTGTGATGATTCTCGACGACTCGCGCGACATGCTCTGGGTGCTCAACAACATCAACGATTTCTACGCCCACGAAAGCTGCGGTCAATGCACCCCGTGCCGCGAAGGCAGTCTCTGGATGTCGAAAGTCACCACCCGTATGCTCAACGGCGACGTCAAGCCGACCGATGCGACCCAACTCGTCGGCATCGCCGACCACATTGCCGGCCGCACGGTCTGCGCCTTCGGCGAGGCCTGTGCCTGGCCGACCCAGAGTTTCATCGGCAAGTTCCGCGAGGAATTTGAACCGCGTCCCGCCGGGGCGAACGGCAACGGCGTCAACGGACACTAAAGCGGACTGAAAAAAAACTTAAACCGCTCTAAAGCTGATACTCCGGGAGCACGTAAACAATCCGCCCGCACTGCTCGCAGGAGACGACCGTGGTGCCGAGTTTGGCATCGCGTAAGGTCGCTGGAGTAACGGTCATGTGGCAACCGGAGCAGTGGTTGCCCTCAAGAGGGACGATGGCGCGACCAGCCTTGGTCAGAAACAACTTTTCGTAGAGATCGAACAAGTCCTCGTCGCCGGCTTTCACTTCCGCGGCGATCGCTTCGCGCTCCACTTTCAGTTCGTCGGCCCGGCCCTGCAGGACGCCGACTTTGTCATCGGCGGTTTTCATCAGGGCGGCGACGCGGTTTTTTTCCGCATTGAATTTGGCCTCGGCCGCAGTGATGGCCGGCTTGAGATCTTCGGTCTCCTGCATCAGTTCGAGTTCACGATCCTCGATGACAACAATGTCTTGCTCGGCCCGCTCGATTTCGTGCTTCAGCGCGGTGTATTCCTCGTTTTTGCGCGTCTCCAATTGCTGGGTGCGGTATTTGGCGATTTGCGTGCGTTTGGCGTCCGCCTCAACCTCAAGGCGCTTGCGCTCCACCTCGATTTCTTTGGCGCGGGTTTTGTCGCTTTCCAGCTTGTGCTGCGCGCCGGCGAGCTCCTTCTCCAAAAAAGATTTTTCGCCCGGCACGGCATTAATTTCGTGGAGAAAGGTTTGCAGCCGTTGGTCTCGCTCCTGCAGGAGGAGAAGTTTCTCCAGAATTTCCACCATTGAGGAAGTTCTAAGCGCGCCGGGCGCGCCCGGCCAGCAGGAACTTGTCCTTGGGGTCATTTCGTCTGCGGTTGGCAAGCGACTGCAGGTTCTTA
>Ga0247838_1002741_pt1 | contig 21813 bp, 7 predicted proteins | sample LaCruzMarch2015__5_FD_189097 | JGI IMG/M metagenome (GOLD analysis project Ga0247838, IMG submission 189097) | Freshwater microbial communities from meromictic Lake La Cruz, Castile-La Mancha, Spain - LaCruzMarch2015_15m | ecosystem: Environmental > Aquatic > Freshwater > Lake | place: Spain... | reverse complement strand
CACAAATCAGTCCGGATGGAAAATGGCTGGCTTTTGTGCGCCGCGTGGATACCAAATCGGTGCTGTTTGTGCAAAATCTGGCCACCGGCTTAGAATATCCGGTATATCGGAACTTGGACAAAGACCAACAAGAAGCATGGACCATTTTTGGTATTTACCCTGGTTTCTCCTGGATGCCTGCACCCCGCGATAATAAATATGGCATCGTAATTTGGGCAGGTGGAAAAATTAATAAACTGGATATCAATCTGAGCAACCCAAGTTCGTTTGAGGCTACTGCCGATGCTGTAAAACTTTCCAACATTCCATTTTCTTGCACCGTAAATTCCAAAGTGGCCGAAACCCTGCGTTTTGAAAACAAGGTGTTTGAGCAAGAATTCACGGTGCGGGCAGTGCGGCATGCTGTTACCTCCCCCGACGGCAAAACCCTGTTGTTCAATGCAGCGGGCAAATTATACCGCAAATCGCTGCCCGATGGCAAACCGGAGTTGTTGGTGAACGCAAACTATGGCGCTTGTCGGTTTGTAGGCGCCTCGGCAACGGATCCAGACATGCTCGAATTTGAGCCTTGTTTTTCACCCGATGGTAAAGAAGCTATTTTTGTAAGTTGGAACGACCAATATGGTGGCGCTTTATGGAAAATTAACCTCCAAACCCGCGCATTGAAGCAATTACCGGTACTGGGTGGCATTTTCCGCACGCCGCAATATGCACCGGATGGCCAGTCGATTGTATTTCGGATGCAGGAGGGCGATGATGAAACAGGACCTGCACGTACCGTAAAAACCGGTATTTTTCGTTTAGACCTCACGCGTACGCCCGCAGGAGGTTTTTATGAAAGCCTGGAGCCAATTTTTGACGAAGGAGAAAACCCGCGTTTTTCGGCCGATGGCAAACGGATATACGTCAATACCGGCGGTTATTTGTTTGGCGCACTGGATAAAGCCTTCGTTTCCTTTGATTTAAATGGTCAGGACCGTAAAGTACTGTTTAAAAGCAAATATGCCAACCAATGGGCGCCCTCACCGGATGGTAACTGGATGGCATTCACCGAATTACACAAGGCTTACATCTGCGCGATGCCGCATTCGGGCCAAACGGTTGATTTGAGCGCCGATATGAAATCGGTACCAGCCACCCAGGTTTCCAAAGATGCGGGTTACAACCTGCATTGGAGTGGCGATAGCAAAAAACTGTTTTATACCCTGGGCGAGGAATATTACAACATTGATTTGAACAATCGTTTTGCCTTTTTACCCGGTGCGCCAGATAGTTTGCCAGGTTTGCCCGAAACAGGCTTGAAAATCGGTTTAACCCTTAAAGCCGATCAGCCAGCAGGGGTGTTGGTGTTTGACAACGCCCGCATCATTACGTGCGAAGGCGATCAGGTAATCGAAAATGGCGTGCTGGAAGTGACCAACAACGTGATTTCTTTTGTCGGTAAAAAAGCAGATTATAAAAACCGCAAAAGCGAATCAAAAGGCTACAAAATCATCGATTGCAAAGGCAAAACAATTATGCCCGGCATCGTGGATGTACACAGCCATTCGGGCAACTTCCGCTATGGCCTCAACCCGCAAAAGCAATGGGAATATTACGCCAACCTGGCTTACGGGGTAACCACCATGCACGATCCGTCGGTGAATTCTGAATCGGCATTCTCCAATGCGGAAATGTTGAAATCAGGGCGTATGCTCGGACCGCGTTTATTCAGCACGGGTACCATATTATATGGTGCGGAAGGCGATTTTAAAGCCACCATCAATAACCTGGATGATGCGCGCAGCACCTTGCGTCGTACACACGCCTGGGGTGCTTTTTCGGTGAAAAGTTACAATCAGCCGCGCCGCGAACAACGCCAGCAGGTCATTGCTGCCGCCCGCGAACTGAAAATGGAAGTTGTGCCAGAGGGCGGTTCCTTCTTTTACCACAACCTTACGCAAGTAATGGACGGCCATACGGGCATTGAGCACAACATACCAGTTGCACCTTTATACGAAGATGTGATGCAGTTTTGGAAACGCACACGCAGCCACAATACGCCTACTTTGATTGTTTGTTATGGTGCGGTAAACGGCGAATATTATTGGTATCAAAAAGAAGATATCTGGAAAAAACAACGCTTGTTGTCGTTTACGCCCCGTCATATATTAGATGGTCGCAGCCGTCACCGCGAAATGATTCCGGAAGAAGAATACGAAAATGGCCATATTCTGGTGAGCAAGAGCCTGAAACGCATGACGGATAATGGCATTAAAATCAATTTGGGATCGCATGGCCAAATCCAGGGCATTGGTGCGCATTGGGAACTGTGGATGTTGCAACAGGGTGGTATGAGCAATTTGCAGGCATTGCAATGCGCAACCATTAATGGTGCCATTTACCTGGGCCTCGACAAAGAAATTGGCTCCCTTAAAACGGGCAAATTAGCTGATTTTATAGTAACAGATAAAAACCCGTTGGAAAACATCCGCAACACCGAAAGCATCCGGTATGTGTCGGTCAATGGTCGCTTGTTTGATGCGAATCAATTGAATGAAATCGGGAATTATGATCGGAAGCGGTCAAAATTCTGGTTTGAACTTCCAGGCTCACAGTTGAATGGTGCAGCGGGTATGACGCATTCTTGTACGGAGACGCGTTGTGTTTGTGGGCATTAAATAAAAAGACTCCACCGGGAAACCGGTGGAGTCACGCATTTTATCACTCAAGCGTTACAACGCACTTACGCGCGCTGAACGTTAACTGCATTCATGCCTTTTTTGCCACGAGCTGTTTCATACGTAACAACGTCGCCTTCGCGAATGTTGTCGATGAGACCAGAGACATGTACGAATATCTCTTGGCCAGTGGCGCTGTCAACGATAAAACCAAAACCTTTGGCTTCGTTGAAGAACTTTACGGTTCCTTTGTACATTGTAAAAAAAATTTAAAAAATTTAAAAAAGGGCTTAATGCCAATGCAAAAATATGCAGCTTTTTTATAGTTAGCCAATTTTTGATATAACATTAACATATTGAATGAATCACATACATATCTTATCTATTATTTTCGCCTGTTTTTTCATTCTGACGACTAATTCAACCCGATATTATGAAGCAATTATTACTTCCAATCCTGTTTTTTATCACATTAACTGCTGCAACTGGACAAAACGATTTTAAAGTAATTGGCTATTTACCCTATTACCGCTTTAGTTGGCTGAATGACATTGAATTCGAGCGATTAACCCATGTAAATATTGCATTCGCCAACCCCGATTCTTTGGGTAATTTTTCTGTAGGCGGGGTGAGCGTTACCAACGCAGTAAATAAGGCCCATGCCAAAGGATGCAAAGTATTTATTTCGCTTGCAGGCGGCTACCTTACTCCGAAGCAGGACGACACCTGGGACTACCTCACCTTGCCAGCAAATCGGGCTTTTTTTATCCAAAAAATCATTCAATATGTGCAATCAAAAGGCTTTGACGGGGTCGATATGGATTTAGAATGGCAATTTGTAAAATCCTGGTACAGTCCGTTCATTTTGGAACTCAAAGCAGCCATGGCACCCCTGGGTTTGCCCCTGACGGCCGCCTTGCCTGGTGAATATCGTTATCCCCAAATCAGCAATGCCGCGCTGGCTGCTTTTGATTGGGTGAATATGATGATTTACGACCGCACCGGCCCGTTCAATCCCGCTAATCCGGGCCAACACGCGCCTTATTGGTGGACTGAAGATTGTGTGCAATATTGGTTGGATCAAAATGTACCTGCGCAAAAATTGACCCTGGGTGTACCTTTTTACGGCTACGATTTTGGCGTAAGTCCTGTGGAGGCCCTAACGTATCGTTATATCGTCAGCCTCAACACCGCCAATGCGCAACTAGATCAGGTGAATGATACCTATTATAATGGGATCCCCACGATCAAAGCCAAAACGCAACTGGCACTGGATCAAGTTGCGGGCGTTATGATTTGGGAAATTGGACAGGATGCTTTCGGAACCAATCAAACCTATTCCTTATTACGCGCCATTGACGAATTGGTCAACCCAATCACGGAAACCCAGGAAGTGGCGCAATCCTCCCTGCGTTTATTCCCAAATCCGGTTGGCGATGTACTCACGGTGGCGATGGAGTCGGGCATACAAGGAACGATTTTAATAAAAGACATACAAGGCAAATTGGTTCAAAGTTGGCAAACGCAGGGCGAAACCCAAGTACAAATCCCAACGGGTGCCCTTCCGGCGGGGTTTTATGTCCTGGTTTGTCATAATTTAGAAAAGATACAAAGTACTAAATTCATTAAGCAGTAAGGCAAAACGGGTGTTTAAGTGTACATTCGGAGCGTTTTGTACGTTTTTGGCCAAAAACGCTGCGCCTTTTCGCCGGATGCTTTAGAAATGGACAAAAGCATATCGTTGTAAGGCTTTACCTTTGCACTCCAATAATAAAAATCAAAATATGGAATATATCGGCGAGCACCTTTTGCCTGGAAAATTAGGCCACCTATTTGTGGTGCTTTCATTTGTAGCTACTTTATTGGCCGCTGGCGCCTATTATATGGCTACCCTGCGGCGCAATACTTTGGAAGGCGACCAGTGGCGCAACATCGGGCGTTTTTCTTTTATATTGCATGGATTGACCACGCTGGGTATCATTGGTACCCTTTTTTATATTTTGGTAGGAAAAATGTACGAATACCAGTACGCCTGGTCGAACATTTCGGATGACTTGCCCACGCAGTATGTTTTTTCTGCGTTTTGGAAAGAGCAGCAGGGCAGTTTTTTGCTTTGGAGTTTTTGGCATATTGGTTTGGGATTGGTATTGATGTTGCGTGCCGGCAAATGGGAGGCGCCTGTATTGGCCGTGATTGCGCTTGCGGAGGCATTTATAGGGTCGATGTTGCTGGGCTTGTATTTTGGTGATTCCCGATTGGGTGCCAGTCCATTTGATTTGCTGCGCGATACCATGAATGCGCCTATTTTTGAAACGGCCAATTATTTAGAGAAAATTAAAGGCAATGGGTTAAATCCGTTGTTGCAGAACTATTGGATGACCATCCATCCGCCCACCTTGTTTTTAGGATTTGCGTCTACGATTGTACCCTTTGCTTATGCGGTGGCCGGTTTGTGGTTGCGGGATCACAAAGATTGGTTGAAACCGGCCTTGCAATGGGCCTTGTTTTCGGGCGTGATTTTGGGTACAGGCATCTTGATGGGCGGCGCTTGGGCGTATGAGGCCTTGTCATTTGCGGGATATTGGGCCTGGGATCCGGTGGAAAACACTTCTTTGGTGCCATGGTTGGTATTGGTTGCGGGCATCCATACCAATTTGGTTGCACGCGCCACGGGTTATTCGACCCGCAGTACGTATGCCTTTTATTTGTTGAGTTTTATCTTGGTGTTGTATTCAACCTACCTCACCCGGAGCGGGATTTTAGGGGATACTTCGGCGCATGCCTTTACGGAAATGGGCTTGGGCTTGCAATTGGTGTTGTTTATCACCAGTTTTTCCATTTTGGGCGCCTGGTTGTGGGGATCGCGGTATAAAGGCGTTCCAGAAGCCAAGCCCGAGGAGTCGATTGTTTCGCGGGAGTTTTGGATGTTTATTGGATCTTTGGTGTTGTTTTTTTCCGCAACCTTGATTACTGGAGCTACCTCTTTGCCTGTGTACAATAAAATCATGCAATACTTCAATCCGAAGTTTGTTGGCGCGGCCTTGGAAGATCCGATGGCGCACCACAATCGGTATCAATTGTGGATTGCGGTATTTATGGGCGCTTTGACGGCCTTTGCGCAGTTTTTGCGGTACAGCGAGCGCAATTGGAAGGTATATCGCAAAAAAGTGGCTATTCACCTGGGTATTTCAGCAGCGATTGCGGTGGTTTTAACCCTTTTGAATGCGCAGTGGATTGATATGAGTGCCTGGCAGTTGTACACCTTGTTATTTACCGCCATGTTTACCGTGGTGGCCAACGTGGATTACCTGATCAGTATTTTGAAAGGCAATATAAAACTAGCGGGATCAGCGGTTTCGCATGTTGGTTTTGGCGTGCTGATTTTGGGCATTATGAGCACAGGGTTGAATAAAGCCTGGATTTCATCCAATGCATTTGCGATGGAGGGCCTCATTGAAGGCATGGGAAGTGAGCAGGAAGACAAGAACATTTTGTTGCTCAAAGAAGTGCCGATGCCGATCAAAGATGGCTACGAGGCCATGTATTTGAAGGACACGGTAGTGCGCCAGACCCGCACGTTTACGGTGCAGTTTAAACGCAGGGACAAAAATGGCAATTACAATGGGGAGCAATTTACCTTATATCCCAATGTAATGTACGACCGGCAATTTACCAAAGTAGTTGCCTCCAACCCATCGACCCAGCACTATTGGGATCACGATATTTTTACCCACGTTTCCTCCTTGCCCAAAGCCGAATTAGATCCGGAATTTGCCAAAAAACAGGAAGATAGCCTGCGTTTTGAAGCGTACACTGCGAAAGTAGGAGATACTTTATTTACCAAAAAACACTATCTGATTGTAGAAGATTTTACGAAAGCCCCCGTGCATCCGGAATATCAGCCGGAAGACGGTGATTTAGCATTTGGCTTGAAAGTCTCTGTACATACACTGAATGATCCGAAGTCGTACGACGCCGCACCGATGATGTATTTCCGGCCTGGCAAAGGCGTGTTTGCACTTAACGGCAATGTTGGGCAAGCGGCCATCAAAATACGGCTGACCAAAGAAACGATGGACCATGTTTTTGAAACAGAGGAGGCTTTAAAATATACATCGTATCCTTTGGCGGCAGGTCAAACCATCCAATTTAATAACCTTACCGTCCAGCTTGAGAAAATCGAACGCAAGGTGAATCATCCCGGTTATCACCCACAGCCGGAAGATATTGCGGTTGCTGCGCAGTTGAATGTTACAGGTCTCAAAGGGCTTGTTGGTACAACACGTCCTGTTTACCTGATTCGGGGTAACCAGCCTTTCAGTTTGCAGGATGAACTGCCTGTTATCGGACTTCACACTCGTTTTGAGAACATAGATCCTAAAACAGGGGTCATCACGGTAGGCATCGCCCAAGCCACCGAGGCACAGCAAAAGTTGCCACTTGAAATTGCCGAAAATGCCTCTCGTTCGGATTATATCGTCTTGGAGGCCATCGTTTTTCCGGGCATCAACTTTGTTTGGTTGGGATCGATCATGATGCTCATTGGATTGGCGATCAGTTTTTGGCGCCGGACGCTTGAAAAAAAACGTCAGGCATCGCTGGACGCTCAGGAAAATTAAAATATCAAATTTGCCAGCATAGATGGTAAACGGAAGTAAAAGGCTAGGATTACTTTAATCTTATCGTTAAGATTAAAGTAATCTTTTATTTATTTTTTGAAAACAATATAATTCCTGTAATTTTACGGCAGTTTCCCTACCCAGGCTCATGATTGGCCTAATCCTTGCGCGTCCTCCTCAAACACGCTATTTCGACGCATAATAATTTCCCATCTTCGTAGTGTAGCCCATTTTGGGTACTGAAAATTGTCAAAGCACGTCGGGCTTCAATCCTTGGTACGTTCTTTGCTGTACCTGACTTGAAAAATGTAATTCCTTGGTAATCTACGGATTGGGAAATCCTATCCAGCGTGAACAACACATTCCAAATACTAAACAAGGCGCTTGTGAACAATTTATTACAATTGCGTGCAATTATTTATATCTCTATGCTTTGCTTGGCAGGACAGGTGAAGGCACAGGATATACACTACACCCAGTTTCAGAATTCGCCCCTCAATTTGAGCGCTGGTTTGGCCGGTGTCTTTGGTGGAGATGGGCGTGCGGTGTTTAACTACCGCAAACAATGGCGTTCTGTACCCGTTCCCTATACTACATACTCAGGTAGTATCGAGGGGAAACTTTATTTAAACAAAGGGGTATACAGTCGCTTTCTGACGGGTGGCTTATTGATCAATCAGGATGATCAGGGAACCCTGCATTTGAAATCAACTTTAGTCGGTATTCCGATCGGATTGACCCTGCCTGTTGGGAAGGCCAATTACTTAACCGTTGGCGTGATGCCTGCGTTTGGGCAACGGAAATTTGACACCAAGGATATCACTTTTGATGAGCAATGGGTGGATCGTACGTTTAGTTCGAGCAACAACCCTTATGAGGATCAACTCCTTGCCAATACCAACCTGAAATATTTTGACCTGGGAGCGGGCGTGAATTACCGGATGCAGTCGACCAAGCGACGCGACCGGCTTGACTTGGGTGTGGGTATGCAACACATCAATCGACCTAACCACGATTTTTGGTCTTCCAGCCTGAGCAATCCGGGCACCACGCGTTTGCGCAGCAAGTCTACCTTTTACGTGTTGGGTTTGGTACAATTGCAAAATAATTTTGATTTGATCGGCAGTATGATGTGGCAAAAACAAGGTGGTGCGCGGGAGTTGGTTTACGGCGTGAGTGCGCGTTTTCACCTGGTACAAAAGGAATACAAAGAACTTGCCCTGCAAGTTGGTATCAATAGACGGCATTACTACAGTGATGCCATCGTGCCCCATGTTGAGTTTTTATGGAAAACAATTACCGTAGGGTTGACGTATGACGTGAACTGGTTGCCCAAAAGTAGTTTGTTGAATACCGAGCCACCGGCGAGTAAGGTGATTACGGGTGGCAGAGGCGGACCAGAATTGGCCATTATTTACCGGTTCTATACCGTAAAACAATTGCCCAAGTTCAAGTCTTGCCCAATTATCTAGTTTTCCGATTTTTAATCCTTGCTTGCCTTTTTCCTAAGTCCCAGATGCTCATCAAACGTACCTGATTCGAATCTTATGTCAAAATCAAAGTCGATACTTTTACTTTCCCTTTGTTTGCTGCTTGCAAATACCATTTGGGGCCAAGGCGGATTTTCTGAACAAATTTCCCGCGATCCGAACCGCGCAAACTCCGTAAAGTCTTTGCAAGAGGGCGCGGACAAAGCGATGAAAAACGGTGATTATTACAATGCCATGCACCGTTATGGGTTGGTGATTAAGTCAGACAGCATGAATGTGGCGGCATGGTATGGATATGCGGAGGCCGCAACTGAAAACTCTTTGTTTCAACAGGCCGCAAAAGTATATCAGCACCTGTTAGACGCCAATTTAAGTTTGCCCAAAAAAGAAAATCCGCGCTTGTTACTGGCCAATGTCCAGTACCGATTGGGGCATTATGCCGATGCTAAAAACAGTTATCAAGCATATCTCGCAACCGAAAAAACGGTGAGCGCAGGAAAGATCGATTCTGTCCAAACGTTTATAGAAAATTGCGATTGGGCGATTGGAAATGTGGTAAACCCTAATATTTTACTGCAATCCGCCCTCATGTTGATTGATACGCCGCCCATTTATGATTCTGCCTATGTGGCGATCGATATGAAGCATGTCAATTCCATGTATTCGGAATATGCACCCATTTTGAAAGGTGACACCTTGTATTTCTCCTCCAAGCGCTTTTTAAATGAAAAGGACCGGCATTACCCGAAACGGCATTTGACCAAATTGCTCAAAACGGATTTTTGCGCAGACGAGCATGCCTTGGTAGAGAGTGAAATAAATGAACCAGATGTACACACCGCTTTTGTTACCTTCAATGAAAAGGAAGACCGGATGTACTTCTGTAAATGCAAGTATGTCAACACCTTTGACATCCGTTGCGATGTATATCGGAAAAAACTTAATGAAGCGACTAAACAATGGGGCGTCGCAGAAAAATTATCTGCGAATGTAAACATACCCGATTATACGACTACCGAACCTGCTGTTGGACGCGGTGCCGGGCAAGAAGAAATCCTGTATTTTATGAGTGATCGGCCGAATGGGGTTGGTAAAAAGGATCTTTGGTATAGCAGAATATTGGGCGATAGTTTGACGCCTGCCATCAACTTGAAAGCCTTGAATACGCCGGAAGACGATGTAACACCTTTTTACCATAATGGAACCGGGTATTTGTATTTTAGTACCGATGGCCGCCAAACCATGGGTGGATTGGATGTGTACCGCAGCAAAGGCATTGGTGGTAACAATTGGACTGAACCAGAACATTTGTTGGGTCCGGCGCAATATAACACGCCGATCAATACAGGCTACAATGATGTATTCTTTTCTGTTAGTGCGAGTGGTTCGACCATTTTGATGGCATCCAACCGCCGCGGTTCGGAGAATACTTCAGAGGATGCTTGTTGCTATGATCTGTATAAGGCCGCTTTGTTGAAGCCGAGTTTGATTGCTGTGACGTTTAATAAAAAGACCGGAGACTCCTTGTTTTATACCCGCATGCGCCTGGTGGAATACAGCGCTACCGGTAGTATCGTGCGCAAAGATCAATACGATGTAGCAGGTGCTTATCGTGGTTTCAATTTAGCGCCCGCTAAAAAATATGCCATTATTGCAGAAAAAGATCGTTTTCGGAGCGATACCGTGTATTTTGAAACACCTAAAGTTAATTGCCCACAAGAGCAGGTGTTGAAATTGTACCTGGCTCCCTGTGAAGTTAATTTGATCGTGTCGGTGTTTGATAAGAATTCGAAGGCTAAATTGATCGATTGTAAAGCCAAGTTTTACGATTTTGGCATGGACCAAACGGGGCTCAATAAAATGAGTACGCCTCAACTTTCGGCGGCTCCTAAGGATAACCTTTTCCCATACAAATTAGAATTTGACAAAAACTATAAAGTTGTCATTTCCAAAGAGGGTTATACCACCGATTCAACCAGCATGATTTCGACCACAAGGTTGTTCCGAGATACGACCCTGCGTGATACGGTTTATTTGGAGCGCGGACTAATGTTTTATGCGCACACCCTCAATGCATTGAACCGTGATACCCTATATGGGGTGAACTATTATTTGACGGATTTGGCGACGGGTAAAATTATAGACAAATTTGTAAGTCCCGACAAGGTGAATTATCGCCATATGGTGACTTATGATAATCGCTATCGGATCACGGCCACCAAAGAAGGTTATAACCGGGATTCTGTAGACTTTACGACGTTGAATTTGCCCCCGGTTGCATTTCAGTCCATTACACGGGAATTGAAATTGCGCCCGATCACAATCGATTCTTATTTGCCCATACGCTTGTACTTTGACAATGCAATTCCAAGTGCGGTGAATTTTGATAAAAGTCCACAACGAGAGTACCGTGCAACTTATGTAGATTATATCCGTCGGAAGGAAGACTTCATGAAATTGTACACGGATGGTCTTACGGGCATGGAGTTAAAGAATGGTCAGGATTCGATCGATTATTTCTTTGAAAAAGAGGTGCGTGCAGGTTGGGATCATTTAATGGCTTTTTCCGAGGTGCTGTATGAAATGATGTCCCGCGGCGATACCATCGAAATTACTTTGAAGGGCTATGCCTCTAAGTTGGGCAGTGATGCCTACAATAAAGCCTTAACCGACCGACGGGTTTCTTCTGTTTATAACCACTTTGAGTTGTTTGATGGTGGTATTTACAAAAAGTTTGTAAATAAACAATTGTTTTTCAAACGCGAAGCCAATGGTGAAGCAATTTGGCCCTTGAACGTAAGTGATAACGTAAAGGATAAAAAGCGCTCTGTTTACGACCAAAATGCTTCCAGGCAGCGTCGTCTTGAAATTATTGGGGTAAAAACCAATGGTAAACGACAAACGATTGGTGTTGAGGTAAAAGTGCCGAGTACCACCCCACGCTAAATTAAAATAAGCATTCCATAAATTGCTCTATATGAAATACGGCCTTTACCTGGCGATTTTTCTGATAACGATGCTCCAATTCCAAACAGGTTTTGGACAAGGATTGACGTTGTCTGTCTCTGCTGTTTCTCCAAGCTGTTTCGGTGCCGCCAATGGCAGCGCAACGGTACAGGCTGCTGGAGGTGCTACTCCTTTTACCTACAAATGGAACAACGGCCAAACCACCCAAACTGCCCTTAACCTTGCCGCAGGTACTTACACGGTAACGGTAACGACGGCAACGGGCCTTACCGCTTCGGCCACTACGACCCTGAGCCAACCTGCCTTGCTGGTTGCCAAAGTGAAAACAACCGATCTACTTTGTAACACTGGGCCGGAAAATGGTACCGCTGTTGCATCTGTTCAGGGCGGAAAATCGCCTTACACTTATTTGTGGAATACGGGTGCAACCACCAAATCGATTCAAAATCTTGGACAAGACACCTATACGGTTACGGTTACGGATGCAAATGGATGTACCAGTTCGGATTTTGGTTTGGTTGCAAAGCCTAGCCCCATTTTGGTTACCATCACTATTAATAGCCCTTCATGCAACGGCTCCAATGGCAGTGCAACTTTAAATGCTACGGGTGGAACAGCACCTTATACATACGTGTGGAAAAGCCTCGAAGGTGCCACCGGTGCTACGCAGAATAATTTAGCCCCCGGTGCTTACCTGGTTTCTGTGTTTGATGCAAATGGTTGCGAAAAAGAACTTACGGTAAAAATTGCGGGCCAGGGCGGATTAGTCGTGCAATTGGCCTTGTCAAAAGCGGAATGTACGGGTATCAACAATGGTACGGCTGCGGCAATTATTACCCCCTTTGGGTCTTATAATTATAGTTGGAACGTTCAACCCAATGTGAATGCTCCTCAAATAACCGGTTTAGCGGCAAATACACAGGTTACCGTCACGGTAACCAATCCTGCTACTGGTTGTACCGGTTCGGCTACAGGTGTTATTGGCGTAAAAAATGAGGTGAAATTAGCCGTTACAGATACCGATATTGCTTGTGGACAGGATAAGAATGGAACAGCCACTGCACTAGCTTCCCTGGGTGTTGCGCCTTATTCCTACACCTGGAATTACAACAACGCTTTTTTTGCAAATGGACCCAGCATTAATAACCTGGGAGCAGGAAGCTACCCGGTTACGGCTACCGATGCAAGAGGTTGTATTGCAACAAGTGCTGCCAATATTACGGCACAATCTAACCCAATAGTTGCATTCCAATTGAGTACGGTTGAATGTACCAGCAATCAAATTAATGTTCAATTCCTGGATCAATCTACCGATCTGTTAAGCCCATTGGTGAGTTGGGTATGGACGGTAAATCCGGATGGTGGAACACCTTTTGTTTTGAATGGCAAGAATCCGCCGAATATGCAATTCCCGGAAGGTCAAACTGGGACCGTTAGCCTGACCATTACTTCTGAGAAAGGATGTACGGCTACTTTAACCAAGCCTTATAAAATTGAAAGTGCACCTACTTTTGATGTGTTGGTGCAGGCGCCAGGATTTACCTGTGACGGTAAGCCCGTAAACATTAAAGTAATTGGCAATCCGATTTATACCTACACTTGGACCCCCGTTCAAGGACTTAACTTGACCAATGCGCCTTTCGATGTAGTGGCTGATCCGGATGTAACCACACAATATATACTAACGGTGCAATCTGGCCAATGCTTGGGCAAAGATACCGTGCTGATAAAACGTTCGGTACCGCTGAATTTACAAGTTGCCACAGATAGCATTGTTACCTGCAGTCCAACGGTTACCTTAAGTGCAACTGTGAATCCTGCTGCAAATGCTACGATCCAGTGGTTTAATGGCACGACACTGGTTGGAAATGGTGCAAATGTCAACGTTTCAACGGCAGGAGGCACCATTAAATATACTGTTGTTGCGACGGACGATAATGGTTGTTCTGCATCGAAAAAGGTTTCTGTTACCGGCCTGGGTATCTCCAATGTCAATATCCAATTAGAGGCGGCTGGAAATATTTGTGCACAACTTCCAGTTACGATCAAAGTAACCGGTCCAGCAAATTACACCTACACCTGGACGCCTGCTTCGACCTTAAATTTGGCAAATGCGCCGTTTACGGTAATTGCCAATCCGAGTGTAACAACCACTTATACGTTAACGGTCAACAACGGCATTTGCGACAGCATATTCAAGGTAACGGTTGCGCGTTCCAACACCCCAATTGGCCTGCAAGTAAGCACCAACAACCTGGAAACTTGCGACGCGATCAGCAACATCATCGCTTCGGTGACCACCACCAATGCGGTAACCTACCAATGGTTCAACAGCAACGGGGTAGTGGTAGACAACGATGCAGTTTTGAATATCGCCACAGCGGGTATCAATACCTATACGGTTGTAGCCACGGATATCAATGGTTGCACGGATTCCGAAAACGTAACCATCAAAGGTTCCGCGATTGAAAATGTGAGCATTAATGTGCTCAATGGCGGTGCAAATGCATGCGTCCCCGGTACAGACACCATCAAAGTAACCGGTCCAGCCAACTACATCTACACCTGGACACCTGATGCGACCTTGAATTTGGCAAATGCGCCGTTTACGGTATTAGCTAACCCAAGTGTAACAACCACCTACACATTAACCGTCAACAACGGTATTTGCGATAGCATTTTCAAGGTAACGATTGTTCGTACTAATTCACCAATTGGCCTGCAAGTAAGCACCAACAACCTGGAAACTTGCGACGCGATCAGCAACATCATCGCTTCTGTAACCACGACCAATGCGGTTACCTACCAATGGTTGAACAGCAACGGAGTGGTGGTAGACAATGATGCAGTGTTGAATATTGCCACAGCGGGCACGAACACCTACACCGTGGTTGCCACCGACATCAATGGTTGCACGGATTCCGAAAACGTAACCATCAAAGGTTTCGCGATTGAAAATGTAAGCATTAATGTGCTCAATGGCGGTGTAAACGCGTGCGCACCGGGTACAGATACGATCAAAGTAACCGGTCCGGCAAACTACACGTACACCTGGACGCCTAATGCGACTTTGAACTTGGCAAATGCGCCGTTTACGGTAATTGCCAATCCGAGTGTAACAACCACTTATACGTTAACGGTCAACAACGGCATTTGCGACAGCATATTCAAGGTAACGGTTGCGCGTTCCAACACCCCAATTGGCCTGCAAGTAAGCACCAACAACCTGGAAACTTGCGATACAATCAGCAACATCATCGCTTCGGTAACCACGACTAATGCGGTTACCTACCAATGGTTGAATAGCAATGGGGTAGTAGTAGACAACGATGCGGTGTTGAATATCGCCACAGCGGGCACGAACACCTACACCGTGGTTGCTACCGACATCAATGGTTGCACGGATTCAGAAACCGTAACCATCAAAGGTTCCGCGATTGAAAATGTAAGCATTAATGTACTTAATGGCGGCGTAAACGCGTGCGCACCGGGTACAGACACAATTAAAGTAACCGGTCCAGCAAACTATACATACACCTGGACACCTGCTGCGACCTTGAATTTGGCAAATGCGCCATTTACCGTATTAGCCAATCCAAGTGTAACAACCACCTACACATTAACCGTCAACAACGGCATTTGCGACAGCATTTTCACGGTAACTATTCAGCGTTCAAGCTCGCCGATTGGCTTGGAAGTGAGCACCGATTCTCTGATAACTTGCGATGCGATCAGCAACATCATCGCATCCGTTACGACCACCAATGCGGTAACTTACCAATGGTTGAACAGCAACGGAGTGGTGGTAGACAATGATGCAGTGTTGAATATCGCCACAGCGGGCATCAACACCTATACCGTTGTAGCCACGGATATCAATGGTTGTACGGAATCTAAACCCGTATTTATCAAAGGAGATGCGATTGAAAATGTAGATATTATTTTGCTCAATGGCGGCGTAAACGCATGCGCACCGGGCACAGATACCATTAAAGTAACAGGCCCGGCGAACTACATCTACACCTGGACACCTGCTGCGACCTTGAATTTGGCAAATGCGCCATTTACCGTACTAGCCAACCCAAGTGTAACTACAACGTACACATTAACCGTAAACAACGGCATTTGCGACAGCATCTTCACGGTAACAATTCAGCGTTCGAACACGCCGACGATTGGCTTGGAAGTGAGCACTGATTCTCTGATAACTTGCGACGCGATCAGCAACATCATCGCCACGGTAACCACCACGAATGCGGTAACCTACCAATGGTTGAACAGCAACGGGGTGGTGGTAGACAATGATGCAGTATTGAATATTGCCACAGCTGGCATCAATACTTATACGGTTGTAGCCACGGACATCAATGGTTGTACGGAATCTAAACCCGTATTTATCAAAGGAGATGCGATTGAAAATGTAGACATTACTTTGCTCAATGGCGGCGCAAACGCATGCGCACCAGGCACAGATACCATTAAAGTAACAGGCCCGGCCAACTACATCTACACCTGGACACCTGATGCGACCTTGAATTTGACCAATGCGCCATTTACCGTACTAGCCAATCCAAGTGTAACTACAACGTACACATTAACCGTTAACAACGGCATTTGCGACAGCATCTTCACGGTAACGATTCAGCGTTCGAACACGCCGACGATTGGCTTGGAAGTGAGCACCGATTCTCTGATAACTTGCGACGCAATCAGCAACATCATTGCATCCGTTACGACTACCAATGCGGTAACGTTCCAATGGTTGAACAGCAACGGAGTGGTAGTAGACAATGATGCGGTGTTGAATATCGCCACAGCGGGCATCAACACGTATACCGTTGTAGCCACGGATATCAATGGTTGTACGGAATCTAAACCCGTAAAAATTATCGGAAATGGCGTTGAAAACATAAATATTCAGGTGCAGGCCAATACCGACCCCTGCGCGCTCAATCCAATTCCAATCAAGGTAACGGGCAGTTTAACGTATACCTATAACTGGACCAGTAACCCAACGCTCGATTTAAGCGGCGCTCCTTTTAATGTGATCGCCAATCCAACACAAACGACCACGTATTTTCTTCAGGTAAACAACGGCAATTGTACCCGCAACTTTGAAATTCCGGTCGTGGTGAATTTCCAACAGATTAACCTGACGGTATCAACAGACTCGGTTGTAACCTGCGCACCAACCACTACAATTAGTGCAAATGCAAGCAGCAACGTCACGTACCAATGGTTCAACAGCAACGGCGTGGAGGTTGACAAAGATGCCTTGTTGAATATTGCCACGGCAGGCTCCAATACCTATACCGTGGTGGCCACCGATGTAAATGGTTGTACGGAATCTATCCCAGTGGACATTATCGGCAATGGTGTTTCAAATGTAAGTTTGGATATCGTATCCGGCGGAAATCCATGTGATACTTTGCCCGTTTTGATCAAAGTAATTGGAGATCCTAATAATTCTTACCTCTGGATTCCAAACGCAAGCCTGGATCAGTCGCAAGGCGGCCCATTCAGTGTACTTGCAAACCCAAAAGTAACCACCACTTATTTCCTTCAGGTAAGTAACCTGTTCTGCGACAGTACATTTACACTGACCATCGAACGCAATCCTCCTGTATCGGTGCAAGTTTCTACCAAAGTAGAAAACACTTGTGCAGCGGTCAGCAACATTACAGCCAGTTCAACGGGCGGTGCAAATGTTACTTATCAATGGATTGACGCGGCGAATGGCCAAGTGGTGGACCAGGACGCCTTGCTTAACGTACCCAGCGCAGGAACCCATAATTACACCGTAATTGTAACCGACGGTGTAACTGGATGTACCGCTGCTGAAACCGTAACGGTAGTAGGACAAGGGGTGGATATTACCTTAGACACTTCTTTACCGGATAAAGAATGCGAAGGCAAGCAATTGCAGGTATGCGTGAATAACCTTGATCCAAACGACGTTTTAACCTATAATTGGACGGGAACTTTCGGTGTCAATATTAGCCCGAACAACGCTGATTGTGCTACGATTACTGGCCCTGCCGGGGTGTACACGCTTACGCTGGTGGCAACCAACCAGTTTAATTGTGCGGATACCATGCAGGTGCCAGTGGAATTTGAAAAATCAATTTCATTGGAAGGCGCCATTAGTCTTGACTTGTGCAATATGCTGAAAGTAGGATTTTTGAATACTTCGGGTGTGGCAGGTACCTGGACTTTTGGTGATAACAGCACTTCCACAGAGCAAAGTCCGACCCACACTTACGGCACAGCAGGCACTTATACGGTTGTATTCACACCCGCCCAAACCAGCAATTGTATTGCACCTTTTGATACGGTGATTAAAGTGACCAATATCCCATCGCCGCTGGCAAACTTCACCAGTACGACGGCCTCCTGTATCAATAATGCGGTGGTAGACTTTACCGACAATTCGATCTTCCAATTCCCGGTAGTTGCCTGGAGCTGGAGTTTCCCGAATGGTCAGCCAACTACCTCTAATTTGCAAAACCCAAGTGCACAATTCAGTCAGGACGGCAATCCTTTGGTTACCCTGGTGGTTACCGATGAGCGCGGTTGTACCAATACCATCACCAAACCATTGGAAATCGACATTATTCCAATGCTGCTGGAAGACTCCTTGAAGTTTTGCTTAGGTGCTTCGGTGCAACTCAATCCGAATTTGAGCACCAACTTTGAATATACCTGGAGTGCCAATCCTGGTGATCCAAATTTGCAGGTGAACAATCCAAATCCGAGTGTTTCGCCCTCTGTACCAACGATATACAGTGTAAATGTCAAAAATGGCTTCTGTAGCACGGACTTTACGGTGTTTGTTGATCCGCAACCACAGGCCACCGTTGATATTGTGGGCAACAGCAAGGATACCGTGTTGTGTAATCTGACGCCCATTACCTTGACGGCCAACAGCAACAATGCCGCGACCTTAAGTTGGTCGAATAACCTCAGTTTTAACCCGATTTTGGGTACGGGCCCTGCATATACCTTGCAAACCCTCGATCCAAATTACGTATTGTATGTAAAAGCCGGATTGAATGGCTGTGATGCCATTGATTCTATTGTGGTGCGCAACCAAACGGTGCAACTAGAGGTAGGTGCTTATGATAACTTCATTTGTAATGGCGCTGGTACCAATTTGAACCTGATCAACCTCGTTCCTGCGCAAAATTTGACCTATACCTGGTCGCCCAATTTACCGGGCATCAATAACCCATTTGTGAACCCAACCCTCAACACGACCTACACCGTTACAGCTACCAATGCCGCAGGTTGTACCGCTACAGCAAGCATGTCGGTGGGTGTTGCAAGCATTTCAGTCGATGCAACGGTGGTCGGTCCAGATAGCATTTATTTGGGACAAACAGCCACTTTGTTGGCAACATCTACCAGCACAGGTGGTGTGGTGAGTTATCAATGGATTCCAACGACTGGCCTGAGCAATCCGCTCGCAGCCGAAACAACGGCAAGTCCGACAGAAGATAGCACCATTTACACGGTGATTGCCCAGGTAGATGGCCGCTGCCCGGACACTGCCCAAGTTGTGGTTTACCTGCGCAACGAGATTTGTATTGAGCCTTATATCTTTGTTCCGAATGCATTTTCGCCCAATGGCGACCAGCACAACGACCTGTTTATTGTACGGTTTACCGATATCACTGAACTGGAATTCCGGGTGTGGAACCGCTGGGGAGAAATTGTGTACCAAACGACCGATATTAATGCGGCAGGATGGGATGGCAGTTATAAAGGCAAAGATGCGACGCCTGATTCTTATGCGTGGTATGTGCGCATCAAATGTGGTGACGGCAACGACTTTGTACGACAAGGAAATGTTACGTTGTTTAAATAATTAAGGTTTTTTACGCCGTATGGTGGTTAATGTATAAATCCCGAATTTTGGTGAAAACTAAAATTCGGGATTTTTTATCTATTACACACTACTGGACATTTTTCACGCAGATGCAACGCAGATGCATTTTCGCAGATTTTACGCAGATTTTTCTGCGTAAAATCTGCCCTTTTTCAGTGTAACATCTGCGCGAAATAAAATGTCCAGTAGTATGATCCATTACCATGAATATTCGGCAAAAGAGTCCTAATTAACAGAAAAAAGATACCAAGGCTACCCAAATCAAGCATAACACCTGAGGCCTCCTTTAGTCCCGTATAAATGCGTAAATTTTATTGACGGGGCGACTTTTTCAGTCACCCCGCCAATAAAATTTACACGCCACCACGAATCCTTGATAAATTTTTACAGGCTCTTAAGTATTAAAAAAATTTCGTGTAAATGCACGAATGCCTATGCGTTATCCTGTACAAATGTTCGACTTCTCCGAAGTCGTGAGGGGGTTCGGACATTGTATCTTTTCTACAAATGTTCGACCTCTAGCGAGGTCGTCGCGTTGCCCAATGATTTATTGATTAAAAACCATCTCCGCGCGCGAGCGGATAAAAAATCCCGAATTCTGGTTTCCACCAAAATTCGGGATGATGCATATTTTATACGAAGTTGCCTAATGATCGTACTTGATCAAACCAGCGTGTTTTTATTCAATCAAACCGCGGCCTTCTTTCACGATTTTTTCCTCTTTCACCAGTTTCTTCATCAGGCGGTCCAGGATACCATTGATAAAGTCCTTGCTTTTGTCGGTGGAGTACACCTTGGAGATTTCCACAAATTCATTGAGGGTAACCTTGGTCGGGATGGTTGGGAAAAACAACAGTTCACACAAAGCCATTTTAAGCATAATCATATCGAGAATGGCGACCCGGTCGGCATCCCAGTTTTTCAGGGTAGGCTCAATATGTTCCAGAAGGGTATGGTCTTCCTGACAGGTTTTGCGCAACAATTGTTCGCCAAATTCGCGCACAGTTTCGTCGGCAGGCTCAAATTCCTTGTAAAACTCACCTTGCGTTGGAAGTGCTTTAATCGACTTTTTAATCGCACCAACCACCAGCGATTCATCATCCTGCCAATTGTTAAACCGATCTTCCGACATTTCGATAAACACGTCATGGTTTACGAGGGTACGATACAGTTCGAGCAAAATTTTGTTGTGATCTTCCGGTGCCGGTTCGGCAAGCGTCAAATAAGCCTTGTATTCGGCCGTTTCATTAAAAGCCTGGTAGAGGGTGCGAATATGATCCTCATCCAATCCTTCATTGAAATTGTACTTTTCCACCAAATTCAGAAACTGAACGTGGTTCGCAAGGGCTTGCGCGGATGGGTTGGTGTATAAACGCGGGGTAAATGCTCTGTCATCGTCTGATGGTAAATGCTTGGCAGCACGGTTTGCAGCACTTTTCTCTGCATACTGTGCAACTTTCAACATTACGTACAGCTGAAAAATATACAACTCGTATGCTTTCCAGATGCCATCGTTGTATGATTTCATAACATTCGGGAAACTCAATTGCTCATCCCGGTTAAGCATATACAACAATTGCATTACTTTAATGCGAACGCTGCGACGACTTAGCATAATATTTCAAAGGACTTTTGTGGCAACACTGCCTGTTTAAGCCGCAAAGAAAAGAAATTATTCTCACAACCCAAAAATCAATTTTAACAAATATTACAACTGCCTCAATTGCTGCGTTTTATATTTTTATTAAACGCTGCGTAACCGTCCCGGCGTTCGTATGCAGCACACAATGGTACACGCCCGACGGTAACTTTGTCAAATCGGCCTTGTACGGGGCGCTGCCTTGTTCCAGTTCGGGAGACTGCCAGCACAATTGTCCGGTAGCACTGAAAATTCGGATCAGCACCGGTGTGTTCAGTTGCCACTGAAACGTAAGTTGATCGCTGGCCGGATTGGGTTGGATTTGAAACCCGAACGGCTGCGCGTTGGGGGAGGTAGTGGCAATGAGCGCATCCCGGGCAACCAAGATATCGTCTAATTGCAGGATGTAGTCATCGTACGAATCATGCAAAAAGGCCACATACACGGTTTTGCCTACATAATCCTTTAACCAATAGCGGTGGGGCTCCATTTTACCCTGGTAAAGATCTTTTCCTTCTACCTGGGTGATTTTGAAATAGGCCGTATCGGT
>Ga0247838_1002737_pt1 | contig 21849 bp, 16 predicted proteins | sample LaCruzMarch2015__5_FD_189097 | JGI IMG/M metagenome (GOLD analysis project Ga0247838, IMG submission 189097) | Freshwater microbial communities from meromictic Lake La Cruz, Castile-La Mancha, Spain - LaCruzMarch2015_15m | ecosystem: Environmental > Aquatic > Freshwater > Lake | place: Spain... | reverse complement strand
CTGTATTTATTCAGCAAAATATACTTCAATTGTTGATAATAAGTGGTTGTGCCTTAGCCCAACCAGGTGAATTTACGCAGCGTGCATTTCTGAATGGAAAAATGGATCTCTCGCAGGCTGAGGCTGTAGCCGATTTAATAGCATCTACGTCAGCTGCTTCGCATCGCATGGCAATGAATCAAATGCGTGGTGGGTTTTCGAATGAATTAATAAAACTTCGAACACAATTACTCAATTTTGTTTCGTTGGTTGAGTTAGAACTCGATTTTTCGGAAGAGGATGTTGAGTTTGCAAACCGCGATCATTTAAAGCAACTTTCTGCTGATATTGAACAACTTATTACTCGTCTGGCAAATTCGTTTATTGTTGGAAATGCACTTAAAAATGGTATTCCTGTGGCTTTAGTTGGCGAAACCAATGTAGGTAAATCCACACTTCTAAATGTGCTTTTGAACGAAGATAGAGCTATAGTATCTGATATTCACGGAACTACGCGCGATGTAATTGAAGATATTATTTCGATTAAAGGAATTAATTTCCGATTTATTGATACTGCCGGCATACGCAATACCAAAGATAAAATTGAGAATATGGGTATTGAACGCACCTATCAAAAAATTGAACAAGCTAGCATTGTGCTTTGGATTCTTGATTGTACTGAGCTTAGCGAGCATATTGAATGGTTAACTGAGCGTATTCAAAAACGTGCTGCTGGTAAAAAAGTAATTTTAGTGTTTAATAAAATAGATAAAATTGCCGAAGACGAACGCGATGTTTTAACGCATCTTTTTGATCAGTTCGATGGAGAACGTATTTATATTTCGGCTAAAAACCGAATAAATACCGAAGCGCTTGAAAATGCTTTGATAAATGCGTCACAGTTGCCCGAAATTCAGACCGACGATGTAGTTGTAAACAATGTACGCCATTTCGAAGCGCTTGAACATGCCTTGCAAGCCATTAAGCGTGTTTCGGAAGGGCTTGAAAATAATATTTCAGGCGATTTTTTATCGCAGGATATACGCGAATGCATGCATTTTCTCGGCGAAATTACCGGACAAATATCAAACGATGAAATTCTAGGAAATATCTTTGGTAAATTCTGTATCGGAAAATAATCCCGAATTTTCACTAATCACAATCAATTACCATTGATACTAAAAGCCCTGATAAACAGGGCTTTTTTAGTATTTATAACTATTATTTTTAATCAATGATGATGCTTGTAAATATATTTTTTGTACCTTTGTTGTACCTCGACAGTTATAGAGGGAGTCCAAACTAAAAAAATGCACACATGAGTGCACACTTTTGGACTATGGTGTAATAAGATAGATTATAATAGACTAAAAAAGAGAAATCATGAGTAAATCATTAGTAGTAATGAGAAAAGTTTGTGAATGGTGTGGCAGCGAATTTGACGCATTTACTAAAAGTACAAAGTACTGTTCACACGTATGTAACTGCCGAGCATATAAAGCAAATGCTCGACTTCAAAAAAAAGTTTCTGTCGAAAAAGTAACAGATGAGATTATCAAAAACAAGCCAATTGAGAAATTCAAAGACAATGAATTTTTAAAGTGTGCTCAAGCAGCAGTTTTATTGGGAGTTTGCAAGCAAACTATCTATAATCTTATATATTCCAAACAACTCAAAGCGGTTCGATTATCAAGCCGAATGACTGTGATAAGGAGGAAGGATATAGATGAACTTTTACAGATAGCAGAGCCATTCGAAAAGCAACAAAAAGCAGAACCAAAGCCTTTGACTGAATTTTATTCCTTAATTCAAATCTCGGAAAAATTCAATGTGAAAACAAGACAGATATGGGCTATTATTACTCGGTATAAAATGCCAACTATAAAAATTGGTAGATTTACTCATGTTAGTCAAAAACATATTGATAAGTATTTTTTACAAAAAAATAAAACAACCTCTTATTCAAAAAATGCTGTAAAACCTACTGTAGTTAAAGAGGATGTGCCTTATTATTTACCTCGTGTAGCTAATCAAAATTATCTTACCAACTAAAATCTTAGTATTATGGGAGTCACATTAAGAAAAAAGCCAATTAAAGGCGGCTTACAGCAATCATTATATTTAGATTTTTATCCAGCTGTTAAGAATCCGGTTACTGGGGAATATTCCAGGCGTGAGTTTTTGGGTATTTACATACTCACAAAACCACTCAACGAATTTGAAAAAGAGCTTAACAAAGAGAAAATTGCAAAAGCTGAAGCAGTTCGGGGTTTAAGAGAAATGCAGATTATCAATGAAAAATTCGATTTTATTGATAAATCCCTACCAAAACAGAACTTTCTGGCCTACTTCAAGGAAGTGGCTAATAAAAGGAGCGATAACAATTGGGAGGTATCATATTTGCATTTTCTCAATTTTACAAAAGGCGTTTGTACATTTGGTGATGTTACACCTGAGCTTTCAAATCGTTTTAGAGAATACTTACTTACTGCCAATCAAATTAAAAGCAAAAAGAATCCTACAAAGCTTGCTGTTAATTCTGCATTATCATATTATGGTAAATTTCGGGCATTGTTAAAGCAAGCATATAAGGAGAAAAAATTAACTTCAAATGTCAATGACTTTATTGAAGGAATCAAAGAAGAAGAAACCTCCCGAGATTTTCTTACCATTGAAGAAGTATTCAAACTTAATGAAACACCATGCGAAAGCGATGTAATTAAAAAAGCTTCTTTGTTTTCTTGCCTTACCGGTTTAAGATTTTCGGATATCGAAAAACTAACTTGGAGCGAAATTCAAAAGGACGTTGCTGGTGATGCTGTAATTCGCTTTAGACAGAAGAAAACTAAAGGTTTTGAAACTATGCCACTTAATGAAGAAACTTTCGAATTAATTGGAAGCACTGGAGAGTCAAGTGAGAAAGTCTTTAAAACACTTAAATACAAAGATACACAGGCGCCATTAAAAAAATGGCTCAAAGATGCAGGTATTAATCGAAACATTACTTTTCATTGCTTCCGCCATACTTACGCTACTTTGCAGCTAGAAGCCGACACCGATATTTACACGATACAAAAAATGTTAGGACATAAAAAAATTGAAACTACTCAGATTTATACGCATTTACTTGACAAAAAGAAAAAAGCCACTACAAATAAAATCAGTATTACACGTAAATAATCATTACACCTATGGAATCAAATATTAATCTACCAGTAACGATTACCGATATTAAAGAAATTGACTTAACAGAATGGGGTGAAATGGACGATATACCCGGATTTATCATTAAATGTGAATCAATGAATAATAATCTGCTGAAAGCAATTGAACGCTTTGAGCTTATCCTAAATCGTAAAGAATCAACGCAAGAAGATGTTTATTATTTCAAAACTCTTGATTTTGATTTTAAAATGTTTTCATTTATACCTGCTGCGATCAAAATAAACGAAGAGAAATGGTATGAATACAATTGTAAAGCAGAAGAGCGTTTAGGGTTTTTTAGAGTCCAGCTCTTTAAATTTTTAGGTTTTGTATTTAGAAAGCATATAAAGTCTAACAATAATTACTATCCAGATGATGTTGTCGAAGCAGACGAAAAAAAAAGAAAATTCTTCGAACTTCTTATTAGCAAACATTTTGAAAAATCAATTATTGCCTATTGTAATTTTCATAACAACAAAGTAACGTATGAATGGTACAATAATAAATATAATTTCAAATCAATTATTATTTTAAATTTTGAAGGTTATGTGTACTTAGAAAAACTATACGACAATCTATTTGATTTTTTTATTCGTTTTCCATTTCAAATAATTAATAAATACACGCCTCGAAGTATTGGGTTTAGTTTTTTAGAGCGCAAATGGTTAGCAGATAATGAACCTGATATTTTAAAAAAGAAACATATATTTGCCGAAGGTATGGCCCAATTAGAATTTAGTCTATTAGGAACTAAAGACATTTTCTATGCCTTTAACAAACATGAATATCCAAGTGAAATAATAAAATACAAGAAAGCTATCCAAGTCCTTGATGATCAAATTAAACATTCGGTTTTAGACCATATAAAATCGGATAACAGTAAATCTACGGATGAAAATATAAGAAAGGAGTCAAACGAAGTAAAAATCAACATTGACCCTAATCAAGATAATAATAAACGTAAATCAATTCAAAGCGAAAAACTGAAACTTGATGATTTCTTTAAAGACAAATCAAATACTATTCTAATATCCCAAATTCAAAATGAATTTCAATCATATGCAGGAAAGAGTATGGCAATAGTTTTATACTTGCTGTTCACGAAGTACGAATTAATTAATATTTTTCCCAACTCAAAAACACAATCAAGAAAACACTTTGTTTCACTTCTTAAAAATTCACCTGATTTCGATGGCATGTTTGCAATAAATAAATGTTTCCTATCAGGAACTGATGAAATTTCAGTCTCACAAAAGGATGCACTTTACATAAGTATTAATGAAAAAATTGCTCAAATGATAAAAAAATAAGTTGTTATGTTGTTTGTTAGTTGTCTAACAACTACAAACAACTGATAATCAACTACATACGATATTTATACATTTACTTTTGCACCATTGTTCAACCAGTGGTGCATTTTTATTTTATGCCCACATAAAACACAAGTTTTATGCAGACAGAAGAATTATCTTTTGAAAAACTACCGCAAGCGGTTAGTTTATTAATGGCAGAAGTTTTAGAACTGAAAGCTTTAGTTATTGAAGCGAATAACAATCGCAAAATCACTTCCAAGTCCCGGACACCTATTGGCATTGAAGAAGCTTGCCAGATTACAGGCAAAGCAAAACCAACAATCTATGCTTTAGTTCGCACACGAGTACTCCCAAGCTACAAGGCAGGTAAAAAACTTTATTTCTACGAAGACGAGCTTCTTAAATGGATTGAAAGTGGCAAAAGAAAAACGAATTCCGAAATGAGAGATGAAGTTTTTGAGTACTCACAAAAATCAGGGAGGAGGAAATAACCATGTACCATAGAACAAATAAATACATGGAATGTCTTGACACATTCGTTGCAGACTGCAACAAACGTTTTTTTAATGTTGAAGAAACTAATAAAGCTATTCGTAAAGTTGAAATTAAACTTGATTCTATTCAGGTGCAGGTTGATAAACTAAATCAAATGCTATCCAACCCCAAAAAGTCAAATCCAACAGGATTAATCGACAATGCTGAGTTCATTCATATAATGAAAATCAGCAATAAAACTTCTCAAAACTGGCGACAGAATAACGTTATTCAGTACTCTTTAGTAGGCGGCAAAGTGTTTTATCGTATTTCGGATATTATTGAATTATTTGAAAAGAATTTGCGTAAAACTACAACGCTATGATACAAGAAACAAATAATTCAAACATTCAAAAACCCTTGGGCACATGCGAGCCCAGGGGTTCAGAAGAAATTCTAATAAATCCAACTATTGACTTAAAATCAAAAATGAATATAGATATTCAAAAGAATTCAACAAACCCCTTCCCAATGTACGGAATGCCCGAAGTTCTTGCCGACCTAATAAATGACAGTGTAAAAGTATATGCCAGTCCTTTAGAATACTTTGCATGTACACTACTTGTAGCATGTGGCGCTGTGGTTCGAAAAAAAGCAGTTGTAGATGATGGTAAATACAAAAACTATCCTCAATTGTGGATGATGTACATTGGCTCCTCAGGTATTGGTAAAGATATGCCACTTAAAATTGCTTTTAAGCCAATTTATGAACTAGACAAAATCAGTCATGAATTATATATCAAAGAAATGATTGAATGGAAGTCTGCTGTTGCTATTGCCAAAAAAGAGAAAACAGATTTACCGGCAATGCCTACACTCAAAATGATACTTATTGATGATGCTACCCCTGAAAGTCTCTATCCTTGCTTACAACAAAATGGTGGTCTTACACTTCTTAGAGATGAATTAAGTGGATGGTTTGCTGATTTCGGTAGATATGCCAAAAGTGGTGAAGTACAACGTTATTTATCTATGTTTACAAATGGCACTTTTACAGTTACAAGAGTAAGTAAAGAACATGTTAGAATTTCCGACCCTTATTTTTCATTAGTTGGGGGCATTCAACCCGAAATACTACCTGCAACTTTAAACGAAAACCAACTAAAAGAAAATGGATTTGCTCAAAGAATTCTTTTTGCGTTCCCTGATGTAGCGAAGCAGCCATATTATAGCGAGGCAATTCCAAATCCTGTTTTTGCCATGAGGTATAACAAACTGATTGAACATTTACATGCAGTGAGTTTTGGTACATTAACTTTAGCCGACGATACTAAAAAGGTATATATTGATTTCGTTAACGAAATGGTTAGGGAGCGTAACAACACCGATATTCCATATCGACACGCCTTATATTCTCGTTTCCGTATGCATGTACTACGTATTGCTTTGACAATCGAATTAGTAAAAACCTTCCCAAATGGATTAAATAAGGATAGAACTATTACTAGTGAAACAATGAAATATGCTATCGACATTTGCAGATATTTTATAACATGTAGCCTTAAAGTTGAAAAACTTGCAAATCAGCAAAACGAGAAAAGTAAGTTTAATATGAAACAACATGCAAAAGACCTTTTGGCAAAAGGTTATACTCAATTAGCAATAGCAGATATAACCGACTTATCTCAATCAACGATTAGTCGATTATCTAATTCTGAATAATGAATAATGAATATCGTTGTTTCGCCTTGCAGCTCAACAACTTACGAGTAAATTCATTATTCACACGTTCACTACACTATGTTTCGCTTCACTACTCAATGAATAATGAATACTTGGCTAAACTTCACACATTCAGTTTTTTACGCCATTATTCATTATTCACTATTCACTGAACTAATTTATTTATCAATTATGTACGCACAACCATATTTACAAAAATACAAAGGTCTATCCACCCGGCACACCTGCCCCCAGTGTGGAAAGAAACAAAGCTTTACGCTTTATTTCGATGGAAACACGCACCAGCCAATTAACAAAAAAGTCGGCAAGTGTAATCGCGAAAGCAAATGCGGGTACCATTACACCCCGAAACAATTTTTCATTGACAATCCGCTACCTCTTTCTCCTCCCCTTGGGGTAGGTCGGGTGGGGTCAAATCTTCCTCATTCTACAAATGTTGTTCAACGTACTTCCCCCTCTCCACATGGAGAGGGGTTAGGGGTGGGGTCTATCGGCACAATCCCTTTCACCTATGTCGAACGTTCAACAAGTTACAATAGCAACTTTGTTCGCTTTTTATTTGAGATTCTTACAGATTCTCAAATTCAATCCATAGTCGAAAAATACGCTTTAGGAGCAACCAAAAATCAGGAAGTAATCTATTGGCAAATCGACACCAAACAAAAAGTACGAACAGGAAAAATCATGCAATACAATCGCCTTACAGGCAAACGTATTAAGCATGAAAGCGGTGCAATTGATTGGGTACACAACAAACTCAAAAAATCAGGCACATTGCCCGAAGATTATAATCTTCAACAATGTTTCTTTGGCGAACACCTGCTTGCTTTGCAGCCCGAAGCAATTGTTTGTATTGTCGAAAGCGAAAAATCAGCTGTCATTTCAGCAGCTGTTTTCCCCGAACAGATATGGCTTGCAGCTGGCAATATCAACGGAATTTCCGTTGACAAATGCCAAATCCTAAAAGGGCGAACTGTCATTCTCTATCCCGATTTAAACGCATTCTGCAAATGGACAGATAAAGCAAAAGAAATTCAGAAACAATGCGATTGCATTATTTCAATTTCAGACCTTTTAGAAAAAGAAGCCACACCCTATGCTAAAGCACAGGGTCTTGATATAGCCGATTTTTTAATAAATCAGCTCAGAACTCCCCTCTCCTCAAGGAGAGGGGTTGGGGGTGAGGTACCACCAATTCAAAGTCGTTTCACTCCCGAACTGGAATCAATGACAGAAGCAAACCCAGCATTATTACTATTAATCAACAAATTAGATTTAATTGAATACTAACAAATTATAAATTTAAACTACCATGACATACTCAGAAAAACGCCTAGCAAAACAAATTCAGCTCGAAAAAGACAACATATATCTTGTAAAACAAATGTTCAAACTTGCAGCAAACAAGTCCGAAATTCTAATCCGTTTAAAAGTGTATTTAGCTAAATACCCTCGCAATCGAAAACCTAAACAAGTACCAATACACATAACACGATTAGTCAGATATCTCGGTGTAAACCGACGAACTATTTTTTTACTTCGAGAAAAACAGTTCATTACTCACTATGTGACATGGGACAATCGTGCTTATGATTGCGTGGAAGTCATAAAATTCATTAAATCACTACCAAATAATTAGTTGTGGATGCGGTTTTGACATAAACTGTCAAAGCCGTACTCTATTTTTGCATAATTTTTTATTGATTATTTACAATCAGCTAAAGCTAATTGTCAAAGCCATTTCACATTTTTTCTCTATCTTTGCCCTTCGCAAATCTCAAATCTAAATTTATCGTGGTAAATACAAAAAAATACACTTTTTCATTTACAGGAGCTTCAGCGTTAATCACTGAAACATTGGTAATTGCGGAAGAATACCACAAACTTAGCGACTGGAATGCAGTTCAGTTTTCTTTGTCTGATAATAACCACTTAAACAAGGTCAAAGAAGGTACTTTTAAAAGAGAGTTTTCCGAAATTAAAAAAAGATTATCTTTACTCACTCCCTACCAACTTCAATTAATGATTCAAGGAAGCTACGAGGACGCAAAATCTATGATTTTGCTTTCTCTCGTTAAGGCATATCCTTATGTTTTCGATTTCATTATTGAAGTGCTGCTAAATAAATACTTATTATTCGACAGAACACTGTTAGACAGTGATTATATCCGATTTGTAAATTCAAAATCTTTGCAGCACCCGGAACTAGAAAATATTACTGAAATTACTTCGAAGAAAGTCAAACAGGTTGTATTCAAACTATTGGAGCAAGTTGGACTTATTACCAATATAAAAAATGGCATTATATTAAGGCCATTTTTAAGCAATCAGGTTTTAAAGGTTGTACTTGATGATGAACCGGTTTATCTTTCTGCTTTTCTATATTCAAGTGAAGAAATCAAAGTATTAATTGAAAAATCAAAAGATGACAACTAATACCAAATACAACGCTCCCAAGGAGTTCGACAACCTGTATAAAATTCTTTCAAGTCCTAAGTTCCTTAAAAAGGAAGGCTTAGGAGGTGAATTGCCTTTTTTCATACATTCGTTTCCAGTTCAAAAATTGGGTGAAGTGGAATCAAACACAGAATCACTAATTAAAAGACTACAAAGTGAAGGAGTTGAAATCATTGAAATCAACCTCTACTTATTGTGTATTGACATACTCAAACGGGAAGATATATTCGATAAAATTACAGCACAGGAACAGTCATGGCCTAACAAACAGCGTTTATTACGAATCCTGAATGGACCACTTAATATAGATTCGGTTATAATACCCGATATACATAAAAGAGTAGCCGATGCCAATGCTAAAATTTTATTACTTTCAGGCATTGGAGCAGCATTTCCTTTTGTCCGTTCGCATACTATTTTGAATAATCTTCAAACTTTAGTAGGCAATATTCCGCTTGTAATGCTCTTTCCAGGCACTTACAACAATCAATCATTAAATTTATTTGATAGCATTAAAGACGAAAATTATTACAGAGCGCACAACCTCAACGAATATAAGATTTGATATGATACAAAAAGAACTTTATCTCAAAGACATTAATCGCCCCATTGAGGGAGTTATAAAAGCTAATGACGACAGGCATTTACTTTCTGAGTTGGAAGAATATGTACTTACCAATGAACTCTTAGGGGTTGCAAATCGTAATAAAATGCTCCCCGGCTTATTCGAGGATTTATCCAAAAGCAACTTTAACAGTAGCGTTTGGATTTCAGGTTATTTTGGTTCGGGTAAATCGCACTTACTCAAAATGCTTTCATTGGTGTTGGAGAATAAAGAAATCAACGGTCAAAAATGTGCTGAAATATTTGCAAATAAAGCAAAAGATGATTTTGAGTTGGAAGGAAATATCAAGCGAGTTGCCAAAATACCAACAAAATCTATCTTGTTTAATATAGCAGCTAAGTCTGATGGCATTACTGGAATGAGTTCTACTATCGACCCTGTGCTAAGTATTTTCTTGAAAGTCTTTAATGAGATGTTGGGGTACGACCCACTTAATCCCGAAATTGCAGAGGTAGAAAGGCATTTAGAAAGTATCAATCAATACGATTTTTTCAAATCGGAATACCAAAAGCGTTTCAATAAAAGTTGGGAGAAAGGTCGTGAATCTATCTTTTTGAACCAACACGAATTGGCTGAAATCTATGCTGAAATTAAATCTATTTCGTCAGAAGATGCCGACCGTTACATTGATAATCTTATCAACAATTACAAATTGGATATTGATGGTTTTGGCGTTATGGTTATGAATCATATCAAATCACAACAACCAGGCTATCGCCTTGTTTTTTGTGTGGACGAAGTGGGTCAGTTTATAGCCGAGAATGTAAAACTAATGCTTAGTTTACAAACCATTGCCGAAACATTATCAACAAAAACGAAAGGACAATCCTTTCTTATTGTTACTTCACAAAACGACTTGAATGCAACTATTGGTGATTTGGGAGCTAAACAGGCGCACGACTTTTCACGCATTCAAGGACGTTTCTCTGTCAAAATTCCGCTTACTAGTGCCAATGCCGATGAAGTGATTCAAAAACGCTTACTTCAAAAGAAAGATGATCCTGCTGTAATGTTATCCAACATGTACAGCAACGACCAAAATACAATCAAAACCATTCTCAAATTCAATGATGGTTCCCGTCAATATCAGGTGTATCGGGATGCTGACCATTTTGTAAATACATATCCTTTCCTTCCTTATCAATTCGATTTGTTTCAGGCAGCTATCAAAGCATTGTCCGAACACAATGCTTTTATCGGTAGTCAACAATCCGTTGGGGAACGTTCAATGTTAGGTGTATTTCAGACCGTTGCAAAAATGTACGCTGAAAAAGAAACCAACAGTATTGTTTCTTTTGCTCACATGTATGAAGGAATTAAAGACGTACTTCAAAGCAATATCCAAAGTGACATTCTTCAGTCCGAACGAAGTATTGATAATGAGCTGGCTAAAGAAGCCCTCAAAGCACTTTTCTTAGTCAAATATGTAAAAGGGTTTAATGCTTCTGTTGGCAATATAGCCATTCTGCTTTTACCTCGTTTCGATATTGATTTAGGTGCATTTCATAAAAAGGTGCAGGAAGCCTTAAACTTATTGGAGAGCCAAACATACATACAACGTACTGCTAACGACATGTACGAGTATCTTACCAATCAGGAAAAGGATGTAGAGAATGAAATCAAAGGTACGGAGATAGACCCCAACGCCCCAAGCGAATTATTAGTTTCATATCTTTTTGATGAAATTATCCGTGATTCAAAAGTGAAGTTGGACACCAACAACCAACCTTATGAGTTTGGGCGTAAGTTGGACGATATAATTATTGGTCGTGAAAAAGATTTTTACCTTAATTTTATTACGCCTTTCAATGCCAACTCCATTACAAAGGCTAATGTGAGTATGTTTTCGGTGGGTCGCCCCAACGATTTAATCGTTTTCCTACCTGACAGCAAAAGGCTTTTTGAAGAACTGATATTAATCAAAAAAACCGATAAATACATTCAGCTCACCAATTCTCCTTCTTTGGATATTGCCAAACAACGTATAATTCAAGACAAAGCAACTCAAAATGCTGAACGGAAAGGAACTATCCTCAATCAGCTAAAAGATAGTTTTGGAGATGCTGTAATGTATATCAATGGCTCTGAATTGACTGATATTGGAAGCCGTGACCCTAAAATAAAAATCACACAAGGCTTGCAACAGCTTATCAAAACCATTTACACTAACCTTAAAATGCTTACGGCCGATTATACCGAAGCGCTGTTAGTCAAATTAATGCAAAGTCAGGACGATGTATTATTCAAAGATGATATGTTGGAAGTGGAAGTAGAAATACTAAACCGCATACAACGCAACAAAGCAAATCACGAACGAACTACTATTAAATCCCTGTTAGATTATTTCAACGCACGTCCTTATGGTTGGTATCAGGCTGCTGTTTTGTGTATTGTTGCTAAATTGTACAAGCGCAATAAAATAAGCCTTAAACAGGATGCAAACACCCTTTCCGATCGCTATGCTTTGGAAGCTTTACAGCGCAACAATCAATATAGCACCACAATTATTGAATTGGAAGAAGAAATTGCTCCTTCAATAATTCAAAAACTAAAAAACTTTCACCAAGAGTATTTCAACGAACCAAATTTAGGTAACGAACCGAAAGAAATCTCACGTCTTTTCAAACTTCGTTTGGAAAAAGAACTCAAAGATTTAAGCGATATGTTTGGCAAACGCATTCGCTTTAAATTCTTGGAATCGCTGGGCGAACCACTCAACCGCTTAAAATTATTGGTCGAAAAAGAACACCTTTACTTTTTTACGGCTTTAGACCAGTATCAGGATAATTTGTTGGATGACAAAGAAAATGTGATTGAAGCTACTAAGAAGTTTATGAATGGCACACAACTTTCAATCTTCGAAAAAGTGTTGACCTATCTCGAAAGCAACAATGCCAACTTCGATTATATTGGTAGCGATAATATTAAAGCATTAAAAAATGTAGCTGCCAGTACTGCTCCTTACAAGGGTTCATTAATGCAGGAAGCCAAAGAGGCATTGGATAATATCCAAGCCGAACTTTCAGAGAAGCAACAAACCGAAAGATTAGCTGCCAAAGAATCTATCCAAAGTTCAATCGCTAAACTGAAACAGTTTAACGATTTTACCAAACTGGACGAAAAACAACAAGCCGAAATTATAGCTCCTTTAGAACGTAGCATAAAAGAAATTGAGCAAGAACGTTTTATTGGTAATATCCGTTCAAAAGCTTACAATACCAACATTGATGTATATCAACGGCAATTGGAAAAAATGTTGTCATTGGCAAATCCGCCATTGCCAACTCCAAAAACTGCCTTAGGCGTGGTGGGTGAACCAACACCACCAGTCTATTCTACTCCAAAAATTACTTTTGTTCGCAAAGACAGTGTGAAAATTAACTTCAAAAAACCTGCATTGGAAACCAAACAGGATGTGGAAGATTATCTCACAGCACTGAGAGAACAATATTTCCGTATTATTGACGAAGACAAACGCATATCATTATAATGAACACCAACTCCCTCAAATCCTTCGCAGCCGAAGCCCGCATAAAACTCATAGACCAGGTTACCCGTAAACTCGAATTTGTGCTCACTCACGATACTGCCGAGCTACGTGGTAAACAAACCGAGATTGCACAGCTCAACGACAAAATCAAACAAACCAGCCGTGAGCAAGTCATTGAAACAGTGGCTTACACATGGTTCAACCGCCTAATGGCACTGCGTTTCATGGATGCCAATGGTTACACACTTCCCAAAGTGATTACACCATTGCCCGGAATGTCCAACCCCGAAATACTGCAAAACGCCCTTGCGGGTCATATCGAAGCCGATATGCACCTCGACCGCCAACGCCTCAACGATTTGTTGGACGGGCGTACCGCCTCAGCCGATGCACATACCGAAGCATACAAAATGCTGATTGTGGCTGCGTGTAACCAATGGTACACCGCCATGCCCTTTATGTTTGAGCGTATCAGCGATTACACCGAACTACTCTTGCCCGACGACCTGCTCAGCGATTACAGCATTGTAGCCGATATTCGCAATGGAATGACTGACGAAGATTGCCAACAGGAAGAAATACTCGGTTGGTTGTATCAGTTCTATATTTCTGCCGAAAATGCACGTCTGATTAAGTCCAAAAAAGCCTACGCCAAACACGAACTAGCACCCGCTTCGCAGCTTTTTACGCCCAAATGGATAGTAAAATATATGGTGGACAATACCCTCGGGCAACTGTGGTCGGAAATGAATCCTTCCACTTCCATTATCAAACAGTTGGAGTTTTACATTACACCTGCTTACAAAAACCAGCTTACACCTCGTACCAAAAAGCGACTCGAAGAAATCAGATTCTTTGATCCTTGCGTAGGTTCGGGGCATATCCTCGTGTATGCGTTCGATATATTTTATCTCATGTATGAAGAACAGGGATATAACAGTTCCGAAATTCCTGAACTGATTATTAAACACAACCTCTTTGGTACGGACATTGACGAACGTGCTGCACAAATAGCCGCTTTTGTGCTTACCATGAAAGGCCGCCGTAAAAACAGCCGTTTCCTAAAGAAAAATATTACTCCCAACGTTACTTTCTATCAGGATTTTGAAGAAGATTCCAAATTCTCCAATGCCAAAGCCATTGGTTCATTAATCAATGTGTCGCCCGAAGAAATGAACGCCTTCAAGGTGGAAACTGGTTCTATCTATGCCGAGCAACAACAGAAACTGAAACAACTCTACACCTTCTTGGGGCAGCGTTACGACTGTGTAGTAACCAATCCACCTTACATTTCTTCGTCACGCATGGAAGGCTCGTTGAAGCAATATGTAGAAGCGAAATATAAAGATACGAAATCCGACCTTTTTGCAGTTTTTATAAGTCGTTCAATAGAGCTATGTGAAATAGATGGATTCGTGGGCCTAGTTACTCCTTTTGTATGGATGTTTATTAAATCATTTGAGGAACTTCGTAGATTTTTGATAAATAACAAGTATTTAGTCAGTCTCATTAGACCTTCATACACGTCGTTTTTTGATTCAGCAATAGTGCCATTATGTACTTTTACATTAAGAAATTCCTTAAAAGATGGGTTAAGTACATTTTTTGATTTAGGGTATCTTGGTTCTGCAATTGAACAACCAATAAGACTGAAAAAAGCATTTTCTAATCCAAATGATATAAATGTTGATAATAAAAAAACAAAGTATATTATTAATCAAAATGTATTTATAAAAATCCCTGGTAGTCAAATTGGATATTGGATAAGTAATGGAATATTTAAATCTTTTGAAAATGATAAACTAAATTCAGTTGCTGTCGCTCATACAGGCATGGCTACTGGTAGAAATGATTACTATTTAAGAAATTGGCATGAAATAAGTTCAAAATTTAAGGATGTTGTGAATTTTAAAGACCATTCAAACAAATGGTCTCCTTACAATAAAGGTGGTGCATTTAGAAGATGGTATGGTAATAGGCAGTATGTGGTAAATTGGTTTAACAATGGTTATGAATTACGTAATACTTTACACCCTGATGGTAATAGAGTTTGGGCGCATAATTTTAATCTTGATAAATTATTCAAAAAGCATATTGGCTGGTCAGATATAACTTCTAGTGGTCTTTCCTTTAGAATGTATGAAGATGGTTTTATCTTTGATAGTTCTGGTACTGCTGCATTTGCACATGATGATAAATATTATTATTATATATTGGGTTTGCTAAACACTCAATTTATTGAAATTGTATCTAAGCTATTAAACCCTACATTGCATTTTACTCCTGGCGATTTTGGTTCATTACCATTTATATTAGCTGAATCAAAATTACCTATTATTAATGCTCTTGTGGAAAGATGTATAATAATATCTAAGTCAGATTGGAATGCTCATGATTCCTCATGGGATTTCCAACAAAACGAACTAATCAAACAGCAAATTGAATCCATAAAAGTTGCCTTTGATAGCTATAAAAAAGAATGGTCAGATAAGTTTTACGAACTTCACCGAAACGAAGAAGAACTCAATCGTCAGTTTATCGAAATCTATGGCTTGCAGGATGAACTTACACCCGATGTGCCATTAGAAGAAATCACCATTTTACAGGAAGAAGGCAAAATTGTTAATGGTCAGTTAGAAATACAAACTGCACCAGTCATGTTGCAGCTTATCAGCTATGCAGTAGGTTGTATGTTTGGTCGCTACAGTCTCGATAAACCCGGACTTATCCTTGCCAATCAAGGCGATACAATAGAAGACTACAACCGCATACTGTTCGGCTCTGACCTTCCCCCTTCGGGGGAAATGAAGGGGGTCGCTCTTGCCCCCCTCTCCTCAAGGAGAGGGGTTGGGGGTGAGGTGGATTCCGACAACATTATCCCAGTCCTCGATGGCGAATGGTTTACTGATGATATTGTTGGTTGTTTCCGTGAGTTTCTAAAAGTTGCTTTTAGTACAGACCAGTTAAATGAAAACATTGGTTTTATCGAAGATAACATACCGGCTAAAGACATACGCAAATACTTTGTAAAGGACTTTTACAACGACCATATCAAGCGGTACAAAAAACGTCCTATCTATTGGATGTTCAGCAGTCCCAAAGGTCATTTCAAAGCCCTTATCTACATGCACCGCTATCAACCCGATACATGTAGCATATTGCTCAACGATTACTTACAGCCCTTTATCAGCAAACTCGAAAGTGCCAAGCAAACACAAACCATGCTCAGCCTTCGCGAAGACCTCTCGCCACGCGATAAAGTAGCAGCCAGCAAAGAAATAGACAACCTTCAAAAAATGATAGACGATTGTAAAACCTACGAACGTACCCTCTTCACCCTTGCCACCCAAAAAATCAGCATGGACTTAGACGATGGCGTAAAAGTAAACTATCAAAAATTCAAAGAAGTATTGATACCAATTAAAGGATTGGAAAAAGAGGAGGAATAAATTATGCCCTGAAGGGGCAATATATCATTAACCCAATGGCAACGCCTTGGGATATGAAAATAATAATACAAGTAAGATGGAAGAGAATATAAACACGGATAAAAAATCGCTGAAGTTTCTGAAAGGCAGAAATACCGATTGGGACGAGTTGGCAAAAGACTGTGTAAGTTTTGCTAATGCTCAGGGCGGTTCTATTTATATAGGAATTGAAGACAAGGACAGTCTGCCTCCAGCGAACCAGAAAATCAGTGACCGCAATTTGCCCGATCTATTACAGAAGAATATAGCTCAACGCACAGTAAATGTCGGAGTTGCCATTACCATTGAGGTTGCCGATAACGAATCTGAATTTCTGAAAGTTCAGGTTTTCCGCAATGCTCAAACCATTGCTTGCACCACCGATGGCAGGTACTACATACGTGTACACGATGAGTGCAAACCCGTACCTCCCGACGAAATGGCAAGGTTGGCTGCCGATAAAAATGCTTTTGTGTGGGAAGAACAAACCACTAAACGCATTCCTGCTACCCAATTCGATGAGCAAAAACGCAGAATATTTTTGGTTGATGTTCGAAATTCAAAAAGAGTCAGTTCATTTATCAGGGAGATGAGCGATGATGAAATTCTGGACTTCTATTTCTTTCAGAAAAATGGCTATCTCACCAACCTCGGTATTCTATGGATAGGCAAACGCAACGACAGGGCTACTTTGTTGTATCCGCCGGCCATACAAATAATCCGCTACGACGACAAAGATGAAAAAGTGTGGAAGTTATTGCTCGACGATTATTTTTCGAATCCCAAAGAACTCTTAGAACGAGTGTTGAACGATGTTCCCGATTGGCAGGAGAGTATTGAAATATCAGAAGGCATGTTTCGTAAAAACATTCCATTCTTTCCTATCGAAGTGGTGCGCGAATTAGTGGTAAATGCTCTGGTTCACCGCACATACACCACACGAGGCGACATTTTTATAAATATCTACCCCGACCGTTTGGAAATTCACAGTCCTGGCAGGCTTCCTTTTGGGGTAACTCCAAAAAATATACTGAATCAATCAATCAGAAGAAACGAGCATATATCCAAAGCATTTTACGACCTTGGCTTGATGGAACGTGAAGGTAGTGGATACGATTTGGTGTACGCTCAGTTGCTGGGTAGTGGTAAGCCATTGCCTATTGTAAATGAAACAGACGAAAGAGTTACAGTAATTGTAAAAAAACAATTTGTCAGCAAAGAGGTCGTTCGTTTGATGGATAAAGCCAGTACCGAATTTTCGTTAAAACAGAAAGAACTTATTTCGTTGGGTTTATTGGCTCAACAACAATCATATACCGCTGTCGAAATTTCAAGCATACTTAATCAGAATGAAGAAGTAGGGCTTAGAAACTGGCTTGGGCGACTGGTTGAATTAGAACTAATTGTCAAAACTGGAAAAGGCAAGGGTACACAATATGCCGTTAATCCCGAATTTGTACGGAAACTAAACTTTAAAGGCAAAACCAATCTGAAAAACATTGAGGACTACAGGCTGGAAGAGCTGATTTATAAGGATTTAAACGCATATCCCAACAGCGGTTTTGGCGAAATACACGCACGTATTGGAGTGGAAATCAATATGCATAAGGTGCGGAGAATCCTAAAAAAAATGGTTGATAATCATTCTGTTAAATCAGTTGGTATTAATCGTTGGGCGAAATATTCTATTGAGTAAAAACTTGTTAGAAAAACGATAAATGCTCAATAGAATGCTCAATAGAAATAAGAATAGCAATTCATTATATTTTAAGCAAAACATGTAAGAAAATGAAGAAATGCTTTAATCCTGCTTTAATTGGCAGGTTACAACACAAAGGGTTAATTAATTATATTGATGGTCGGGATTTAGTTGTGCCGATTGATATAGTAAACTAAATAAATACCATGTCCGAACTATTCACTATAAACGAAAAAGTACAAGCTGCATTGGAAAAGATTTTCCAACAGCACCGCTTAGTCTTTTGGTACGATGATAAAGCCGAAATGTCCGAGCTATTTGAAAGTATTCAAATACCCGGTATTGAGAAACTGAAAATCACAAACAATGAATTTACGCTCAAACATAAACTTTTGGTTGAACAACCAAAACAACGCTTTCTACTTTATCAAGCTTCTAGTAAGCTTATTGATAGCGAGAATTGGCTCTTAGATTTATTGATGTCTAACTATGAATTTCATACCGAAGCTTCTTCGTTATTCCTTCAGGAGTTAGACTTACCACAAGAATTTAAAGGCCTGATTCAATCACACGAAGAGTTTTTCGGTAATCAGAAACGAGTTTCCGACCTCAAAATAGTATTAGAAAAAGAGGATCGCGAAAGCCTAATCCGCTTGAAAATGCTTTGCGTTATATGTACTTGTGAACCCGAATGGGAAAAAGTGCTTTACGCACTCTTTACCGAAATTCAAAAAAATAAACAGGACAAATACAAAACCATTGATAAATTCAGACTCTCTGATTTTTTATGGCAAACCATTGAAAAGAAATACGGTTACAAATCGGGTAAACCTACAATAAAAGATTTTCTTGTTAACCTTGTACAAGACAATCTAAAGCGTACTATTTCGGGTGGTAATCCACTTCTTAATAAAGATGCTTATCTTTTTGTAAACGGTTGGAAAGAGAATACCAAAGCCAATGTACTATTTTCAGAGTGGAGCAAAACATTAGAAAAAGAACTTAACATTGAATCCATTATAGGTAAAACTAATGTAGAACAATTGATTGAATCAGATGCTTTTTCTATCGTTGATAAAAAAATCATTATCTACATTCGGGATGGCATTATAAATAACACCCTGAACAATGTTACTATTCAGGAATGGATTGATAGACGAAAAGTAAAATTCTTTTACAAAGAGTACGAGCAAATTTATTGGGCATTGAGTTACGCTTCTTTGCTTTTAGACGAAATACGGAAAGCCGACTTAACTATTTCAACACCTTTAGTTGGTTTCGAAAAGTATAAAAATCAATGGTTTAATATCGACCGTTTGTATCGAAAATACATTGTTACCAGCACAAAAGCCGAACACCTCGACATACTCAAAGAACTAACTATTCAGATTGAAAAAGCCTATGGCAACTCATTCTTATTGAAGTTAGGCGACAATTGGCAAAAGTCTGTCGATAATATGAAGTCATGGAAAATAGATAAGCTAAAAAATCAAAGTGATTTCTACAATCATTGGATAAAACCCTATGTAAAAAGTGAGAAACGTATTTTTGTAATCATATCCGATGCTTTCCGTTTCGAATCTGCTGTCGAATTACGAGAAATCATTTTGCAGGAAGATAGATATACCGCCAACCTAAATGCTGTTTTAGGCTGTTTACCCTCATACACGCAATTAGGGATGGCTTCCTTGCTTCCACACGCAGCATTAACATATAACGACAAAACAGATACTGTTTTTGCCGATGGCGTTAGTTCTCAAGGTACACCCAATCGCAGTAAAATCCTGCAAAAAGAATATGAAGGGAGTATTGCTATTACAGCAGAAGATTTCCTTAAAATGCACGCAAAAATTGATGGTCGTAATTTTATAAAACCTTACAATGTAATATACATTTACAGTAATATAATCGACAAAACAGGCGATGACAAAACCTCTGAAAATAAAGTTTTCGAGGCAACAGAAGACGAGTTCAACAACTTCGTTAAACTCATAAAACACATTGCCAATATGAACGGAAACAATATAATTATCACTTCCGACCACGGATATATTTATCAGCAAAATCGTTTGGACGAAACCGATTTTACTGATTTCTCTCCGGTTGGTGAAGTTTATAAAAGCAGTCGCCGTTTTGTTATTGGTAAAAACCTGCAAACAAATGATTCAGTAAAAAAATGGATAGGTGCAGAAGTAGGTTTAAAAGATGACACCGAAGTATTAATACCAAAATCAATCAACCGAATGCGTATATCAGGCGCAGGAAGTCGCTTTGTACATGGTGGTTCTAGCTTACAGGAGATTGTAGTACCCGTTCTGGAGATAAATAAATCCCGAAAGGATGATGTTGGTAGAGTGGATATTGATATTATTAGTGGTTCGTCAAACATAACCTCTAATACCTTTGCAGTTAGTTTCTATCAAAAACAACCCATTGCAGACAAAGTCCTTCCACGTCAAATAAGAGCAGCTTTTTATACGGGAGCTGACAAACTAATTTCTGACTTAATTACATTAAGTTTCAATAGTTTTGAAACCGATGCGTTGGCTCGTGAAAAACGTCAAACATTCTTATTAAATGCCGAAGCTTCACAGTATAACGGTCAAGACGTTTACCTAAAAATGGAAGAACAAATTGAAGGCACAAACCAATACAAACTTTACAAAAGCTACACATTCCGCATGATGATAGCTTTCAGTAGTGAGTTTGATTTTTAAATCACTATCAATCAACTGTCAACTATCAACTATCAACTAAATATGGATTCTCTCGATATTAAACTCAATCAATCCTTCTCTGGCAAAGTTGTCAGAAAGGATTTAACCAAACACATTAAAGAAGGAGCTAACGTTCCTGTTTATGTGTTGGAATATCTATTGGGTATGTATTGCGCTACCGATGACAATACAGCCATTAATGAAGGTGTTCAGAAAGTAAAACAAATACTGGCTGAAAATTACGTTCGCCCTGACGAATCCGAAAAAATCAAAGCCAAGATTAAAGAAAAAGGACGATTCAAAATCATTGATAAAGTTTCGGTTAAGCTCAACGAACGTGCCGACCGTTACGAGGGTATGTTATCAAACATTGATATTCGTAACATTATTATTGATGACAGTTATATCCGAAAATACGAAAAACTCTTAGCAGGGGGGATTTGGTGTATTCTCACTATTGAGTATTGGTACGAAGAAAGTTCCAAAGGTTCACCGTTTAAAATCGTTGAACTAAAACCAATCCAAATGCCCGAAACGGACATTTCAGATTTTATTGCTCACCGCCAAAATTTCAGTTTAAATGAATAGAGATTATATAAGTTAGTTTGTTATTGATATTTTATTTTGAAATTAGATAAGGCACAAGCGAGTACCATAACTAAATCACGGAAATCATCTATA
>Ga0247838_1002728_pt1 | contig 21893 bp, 23 predicted proteins | sample LaCruzMarch2015__5_FD_189097 | JGI IMG/M metagenome (GOLD analysis project Ga0247838, IMG submission 189097) | Freshwater microbial communities from meromictic Lake La Cruz, Castile-La Mancha, Spain - LaCruzMarch2015_15m | ecosystem: Environmental > Aquatic > Freshwater > Lake | place: Spain... | reverse complement strand
GGGTCATTTTGTGCAGCGGCTTGATGGGGACCCGTGGGTCCTCGCCGCGGTACTCGATCAGAAAGACCCGTCCGCCCGGTCGCAGTGCGCGGCGGATGCCCTGCATCATCTCGAAGGGGTGGGCGAACTCGTGGTAGGCATCGACGAGCAGCACGGCATCGACGCTATCCGACGCCAGTTTGGGGTCATCCTCTGCGCCGAGGACTGGGGTCACGTTGGTGATCGCACGGCGCTCCATGCGCTTGCGCAGGACATCGAGCATCTCCGGTTGCACGTCGACCGCGTAGACGCGACCGGTGGGGATGTCCGCGGCGATGCGGAAGGTGAAATAACCGGTGCCGGCGCCGATGTCGGCAACCTCGGCATCGGGCGCGAGCGCCATGCCTTCCACCACCCGGTCGGGTCTCTCCTCGACGTCTCGGGCACTCCGTTCTAGCCAGGTGGCGCCCTGGTGGCCCATGACTTGGGAGATCTCACGGCCGAAATAGAATTTGCCGATGCCGGCGCGGCTGGGTGCGTGGATCCTGTAGCGGTTGTCGGCAGCGGGCGCGGGCTGCGCAAGCGCGGGTAGCGCTGCGAGCAGGCACCAGGCGACGATCAGCGTAAGCGGATGCCGGTGTTTCATTGGGAGCATTCTCCGCGGTGTTAGCCCGACTTCGACTATTCGACCCAGGATTCCGCCATTTTGGCTCCTGATGGTAGGGTAAGTGCCTGAGCAAGCGAGACCATGGCGCGCGAAAACGGCTGTAGTGCCGACTTTGGTCCTTGATCCGGGCGGCGGTATTTCTGACACTATTTGGCATGTTTCTGCGATCCAAGACCCGCAAGAAAGACGGTAAAGAGCACCGGTGACTTCCGCGTGGTGGAGAACCGCCGCGTGGCGGACGGGCGAGTGGTACAGCGCCACGTGTTGTACCTCGGGGAGATCAACGACGCCCAGCGGGCGGCCTGGTGCCGTTCGATTGCCGTCTTTGACGAGGACGCGGGCGCCGCCACCCAACTGGCCCTGTTTCCGGAGGATCGCCAACTGGACACGCGAATCGAAGCACATAGTTTCGTTGCGTTCTTGGCCTATTGCCTCCAGGTCACCCAGAAAGCGCCTCTGCGCCCCCTCGCGCCGGGGCTGACCCCGCGGTCGGCCTTGGAGAAATTCGCCGCCATCCAGATGGTCGATGTGCACCTGCCGACCACCGACGGCCGCACCCTCATCTTGAGTCGTTACACCGAGCCCGAGCCCGACCAGCGACTGCTGCTCGACCGGCTGAATCTGCAACTGCCCGCGCAACCGCCACCGAGGATCACCGCCGCGCTCCAAGCCAGCATACACTAATCGATTTGTAGTGCCGACCTTTGACCCTATGGTTTAAGCAACACAATGGCTTATGCGAAAAATGGGCGCGAATAGTCGAAGACGGGCTAACCGGGCACCGCGGCGGTTTCCCCCGTTGGCATTGCCTGCCCGGACCGACTCAGGACCCTGTTCGCACGGCGGGTCAGGTGAGTATGACCGAACTCGCCCCGATCGCCCGCGTCGTCGCGCCAACTTCACAGACGGTGTCGCCGTCCTGCTGATCATCGGCGCCCTGCGTGGCGGCAGTTGGGTGGCCGGACTGATCGGCGTGGTCCTGCTCGCAACCGCGTACGTCCGTCTCTGCCCGGCCTACGCGGCACTCCGCTTCTGCATCAACAAGGACGAGGTTCCCCAGGCGAAATAGGCCGAAAGCACGCCACGCGGCCGGTAAAACAGACATGGTCGTGGACGTTTTCTAATGCGTCATTCAGTGCATGCTATCTGTTCTCCACCACCACCAGCACCACCTCATCATCGCCGCGGTTGGCGGCGTCCTCGCGCGCGCGAGCTTCAGCTTCCAGCGCGTTAGCCTCGGCTTCACGGGCATGGGCTTCAGCCTCACGCGCGTGATTCTCAGCGATTTCTGCGGCTTTCCTTGCTTCTTCCGCATCACTTGGCATTTCAGCGGTTGACATTGTCTTACTCCGAAAATAGAAACGACACAATTGGTTCAAAGCAGCATTGATAGACAGGTGTCCGGCATTGTCCTGCTTGAAACCATCTTCAGCTGGTGCCCGGATTACGCCGGCTAGCTTCCCAGCCATTCGTTACTGGCGCTGTCATAGCGGTCGCCGCTGGTGTAGCCGGTGCCGTTGCTGTAACCGGAGCCATTGCCCTGGCGACAGCGGCTGTTATTGCCGCAGCGCCGTCCTTTGTCATGGCCGTTGCCGGGATACGGATCATTCCCACGTACGTCCTTCTTGGGAGTAACCAAGTGACCAATGATACTTCCGGCGACGGTCCTCCCGAGTGCTCCGGAAGCGCTTCCCTTCGTGAGCAGGGCGCCCGCCATGCCGCCGATGTCCGCACCTGCCAAACTGCTCCGGTCCTGTTGCGCCATTCCGGCATAGCTACCCAGACCGATCGAACCGGCGAAGGCTGCCAGCCACGAGTTCAATCCCAGTTTCATGTTCATCGCTTGCTAATGCCTCTTGGTCAGTCTCTGGATTGCCGGAATATCGATATTGTGCCGAGCCAGGGCGTGATCGAGGTGCGCCAGCTCAATGCGCCGAGCTTCGCTTCGGGTGCGACGGTAGGCCAAGGCTATTTTTCTGCGTTTGACCAACAACTCAGTGACCTGCGCGGCGCGCTCCGCCACCGCAGCCGCAATCGCGCTTCGCGGCAGCAAATGTTCCCGGATGAGGGGTATCTGAGGTGTATCAGAGCGCATAGCGGTTCTCCTCATATCATGATAGCGTGAGATTTTTCCTAGCGAGCAAACGCGGTCCGGCGTTGATTCGTGAAAAGACCCGACGCTTGGATGCGACCCGGTAAGGGCAGGGCGAGCAAGCGCGGATGTGATCGGTATCGTCAACGAGATCACCCTAGAGTGATATTGCGGCTTGGTGTCGAGACTAGCGACGAGCGCCGTTGCGGTCTGTGCGGCATCACACCTAGCCCATCTTTAACATGACGCCATTGATAACCAGCCCTAGATGGTATCTAACCATCTGATCCTTATGTACACGCCTGCCGAGAATCGCAATTTAGTGCCCAGTTATTCAATAGGGGCAAAGTAAAATCGGTGCCGGGTGTCGTAGCGTACCGGGATGTACATCCGTCGCACCCATACCATTTTCGAGGGGGCGGCGGCCGCTAACCCCAAGGCGCAGCGCGGACACTCCAAGGAGAAGCGTAGCGACTGCCCGCTGGTGACCCTGGGGCTGGTGCTCGATGGCAGCGGCTTTGTGCGCCGCTCCCAGACCTTCGATGGCGCGGTGAGCGAGGGCACGACCCTGGACGGGATGCTGCGGGGATTGGGGGCGCCGCGTGGCGCCTTGGTGGTGATGGACGCCGGGATCGCGACCGCAGAGAACATCCGCTGGCTGCGCACCCAGGGCGACCGCTACCTGGTGGTCAGCCGCGAGCGCCAGCGGCAGTTCGATGCCACCGCGGCCACGTCGCTGACGACGGCCAGTGGTGAGGCGCTGGCCATCCAACGGGTGCTTGACGCCGACGGTGAGGAGGTGCGGCTGTTTGAGATCGATGCGGACGCCACGGGCAAAACGGCTCAGGCGATCCGCTGGGAACGCCAACCGGTCGCCGGGACCATGCTCACCCACCCCGGGGTCTACTGCCTACGCACCAATGAATTGACCTGGGACGCCGAGCGCCTGTGGCGGACCTACACCATAGCTCACCGACTTGGAGGCCGTGTTCCGCTCGCTGAAATCCGAATTGGGCTTGCGCCCGATCTACTATAATTATCGGCAGCTCGACGGCCTCGCTGAGGGCGCGGAATAGCGGCTTATTGCGATTAAATTTCAGCGACTTAACAGTGAATGCGGACTCTATTCAGGGTCTAATCGAAGGTGCCTAAACCGTTGATTAAAAACTAAACGAGCCCGCATTCCATGTCGATCTTACCCGCTCTTGCCGTGCAGTTCCAAGCCCTCTTTCCGGCGACCGCGCATGGTGCGCGGCGCAGTCGCTGGTTCATCCTGACACTCCAGGCGATCCTGGTCCCGATCACCGCCTCGCGCACCTCCAACTTGCTGCGGGCGATTGCCACCTTGTTTGGCGTGGTGATCGCCCAGCCGCGGTACTACACCTTCATGGCGTCGGTGAAATTGCCCTGGACGCGGGTCTGGGAGACGCTGTGGCGGGCCATCCCCGACCCGCTGACGGCGGGACGCTTGCTGCTGGCGCTGGATGATTCGCTCAACCCGAAGACGGGGCGTAAGGTGTTTGGCTGCCAAACCACCTTTGACCCCGCGGCCAAGGCGAATCAGCGTCGGTATCCCTGGGCCCAGACCATGGTGACGGTGGTCCTGCTGAAGGTGATTCACGGCCGGTGGAGTGGAGTGGAGTGGCGTGCCGTTGGCCTTCGCGTTCTATTTGCGCCGGATCACGCTGCGCGCTCACTGCGTTCGCGTGCGCGGCGACGCCCTGCGTTTTCAGACCGCAATGGTGCGTGACAGCAGCAACGTCTACCGCGAGTTCGGACGCGCGCACGCCGGGCTCACGCAGACCCGCGCCATCACCGCGTCCTTCACCTGCTGGCGGAACCACTGGATAACCTCGGGGTCGAGCCGGATCGTGAGTTGCTCCTTGCGGGTGTTGCTGATCGGCCCTCGCTGGACATGCCGGCTTTGTGGTAAAACCCGCGCATGGCAACCGCAAATCCTCTGATCTTGACCAAGTTCCGTGCTGCGCTCCAAGCGCTTTATGGCGAACGGATCGAGCGCGTCGTGCTCTACGGTTCACGGGCGCGGGGGGATGCGCGAGCCGATTCGGATTATGACATAGCGGTGTTTCTGAAGGACCTGGGGGATCGCTGGAACGAGATTGATCGAATCGTCGCCCTCGAAGGGGAGATTCTGGATGAAACAGGAGCGGTGATTAACGCGTTGCCGTTTGGCGCGGGGTCCTACAACGAACGCACGCCCTTGATGCACGAAATTCGGCTCGAAGGGATCGACGTGTGACGCCTGAAGCCGCCCGCTATTTGGAAAAGGCGCGTAAATGCCTCGCTCATGCTCGCGCGACGCTCGGCATCGGACTGAGCAACGATGCGGGACGCAATGCGTACCTCGCCGCTTTTCATGCCGCCCAAGCCTTCATTTTCGAACAAACGGGAAAGATCGCCAAGACGCATAGCGGGGTGCGCAGTGAGTTTGCCCGGCTCGCGGAAGAGGCCCCTGTGTCGATGGCTGCCGAAACCTGCGGATAGCTGGCGGATAGCGCGGGCAATCGCCAACGAGGGTGGTGAAGAGCGGTCGGTCGCTGGGGGAAGAAGGGGGCGCCAGGCAGGGAAAGGGCGGAGGTATAGTCCTGCGGCGGCGTGGCTGCGGCTCTGCGCCGGGTGTCCGTCCCCGGCTGCGCTACGCTCCGTCGGGGACGGACCCGGCGCAGAGTCGGCGCTTGGGGCAGAGGGCTGGACTTTAGCCCGACTTCGACTAGGTGTCCGACAATCTTTGGGACGGAAACGTACGCTAAGGCGTAACAGACAGATTTTTAAAGCTGCTTTCTGTCAACAAGCTGGTGGCAGCGCCGGTGGCGAACGGCCCTCACGTGTGCGCCGGTTTGCGTGCTAGCCAGATGGCGCATATATTTTTGCCATGTGGCGTTATTCACTTAAGAGGTGTCTCCATGGCACAGGCCGCGATGCGCAAAGAAACCTCCGGCGGAGCCGACCCGCTCGCCGACTACCTCGGCGTGCTGCAGATGCCAACCGAACGCTTGGTCGAGCGGGTCCGTGCCGGGTTTCCCTTCTCCGCGTTGGAGGCGTTACGGGTGCGACTGGGGATGACGCTGCACGAGGCCGCCGGCCTGGCCGGGATACCAGGGCGAACCCTGGCGCGCCGCCGACAAGCCGGACGGCTTGACCCGAGCGAGTCGGAGCGGGTCTTAAGGATCGAGCGGTTATTCGCCCTGGCGACCCAAATGCTGCGCGACGGCGACCGGGCGCGTGACTGGCTGAAGTCGCCCAAGGCCGCGCTGGCGGGACAAACGCCCTTGGACTATGTAGACACGGAAGTGGGTGCGCGCGAGGTGGAGCACCTGATCGGTCGGCTGCGCCACGGGGTCTTTGCTTGAAGTGTTTCCGTCTGGTCGACGAGGACTATCTGGAGTCGGCCTTCAGCGGGGACGGGGCGCGGCTCTACGGCGGACGTTAGAATACGCCGGGTGTAGCGGTGATCTACACGGCGCAGTCGCTTTCGCTGGCGCAGTTTGAACTGCTGGTCCACCTTGAGGCGGACGCTGTGCTGCGTCGGCATTGGCGGTATTTTGCCGTGGAGGTGGCCCCGCAGGCCATCATTGCGTGTGAGTCGTGGGCCGGCCTCCCGCCGGATTATGCCGCTTGGCCGGCACCGGCCTCAACGCGGGCGCTCGGTGACCGCTGGATCGCGGAATCCGTCTCGGTCGGTCTGTCCGTCCCGAGTGCGGTGACGCTGGGTGAGTACAACATTCTGTTGAATCCGGCCCACCCCGAGTACGCCGCCGCCGTTGTCGTTGGCGTCCCGCAGCCGTTGCGTCTGGACCGGCGATTCCGCAGTTTGGCGCAGCGTTTTTAAGAACCCCGCGATCTCGCGGCACACGCTTTCCACCCAGGCCGCTTCGGCATGCGGATGACTTAATGGTGATGCGGGTCCATCCGCTATGTCGGGTGATGCGAGCGGGGGCATGGAGCAGGAGCGGACGACTGGTAATGGCCTCGCTATGCTGATTGGGATCAGCCAAGCGCACGAACAGGCTCCACCAGTTGTAGACCAATGCCGTGATGCGCGCCATCATGCGGCAACGCTTGATATCCCGCGTGGTGAAGCCGCCAAAGATGCTGATAGGCAGTGGCCAAAAGGCAAGTGGACAGGATGCGATCGTGACGATTGGTCGCACGAGAACGTGCCTCCACCGAGTTAGAGTCGACACCTAACCCTTTCTGTGTTATTTATGCGGAACGTGGTAAGCCCGTCTTGCCGCCCAACGGAGGGCAGGTAAATCGTAAGAGGAACTGTTGGTGAGGCGGGTAAAGGAAACTGGAGAAAGCGAAAGCCGGGTTGTAACGACACGGAGAGGGGCTGAAACGCACGATGATCGGGGCCACAAGAAATGGCCAAAGTCGAGTTGACACTTACCGGGGATGATCGGATCATCCATGCGGATTGTCAGCGGGACTTTTTTTCTCACCTCGGCTGTCTCAAGAGGGCAAATGAACAACCGCCTGTCCCTGTTCCTCAAGCTCCCGGTATTGGCCGCGATGATCGCCCTCGCCGGCTGCGATCCCAACGCCCACAACGCCGATACGATCAAGGTCGGCGCGATCGTTGAGTTGACCGGCGACATGCCCGCGGTGGGCGCGTCTTCACGCAATGCCGCCCAACTCGCTGTCGCTGAGATCAACGGTGCCGGCGGCATCGACATCGGCGGAAAGACATACAAGGTTGAACTGCTGATCGAGGACAATGCCGCCAAGCCCGACCAGTCGGCGGCGGCCGCCAACAAGCTGATCACCCAGGACGAGGTCGTCGCCATCGTCGGTCCCAATGCCAGCCTGGGCGCCATCCCCGCCGCTGAGATTGCCGAGGCCAACCAGACGCTGCTGGTCACCCCTTGGTCCACCAACCCCAAGACCACCCTCAATACCACGACCGGCACGCCCAAGAAATATGTCTTCCGCGCCTGCTTCACCGACCCCTTCGAGGGCCGTGTCCTGGCCCGGTTCATCATCGACAAGCTGGAGGCCAAGACTGCCGCAGTCCTCTACGACGTGGCCTCCGAGGCACCCAAGAGCCAGGCCGAACTGTTTCGCCAGACCTTCGAGCAACTGGGCGGCAAGGTCGTCGCCTTCGAGGCCTACACGACCGGCGACCGCGACTTCTCCGCCCAGCTCACCAAGATCCGGAGCGCCAAACCGGATGTCCTGTTCCTGCCGTCCTACTACAACGACGTGGGCCTGATCTCCCAGCAGGCGCGGCGCCAAGGTTTTGACAAGACGCTGATCGGCTCCGATGCCTGGAGCAGCCCCGAACTGATCAAGCTTGCCAATGGCGCGGTGGAAGGTGCCTATTTCGCCAATCACTATGCCGCCGACAGCGCCACCCCAGCGGCCCGTGCGTTCATCGCCGCCTATCGGCAGAAATATGGCAAGACCCCGTACGACGTGGCGGCACTCACCTACGATGCCATGGGCCTGCTGTTCGCGGCCCTGAAGGCCGCCCCCGCCCCCGAACGTCAGGCCGTGCGCGATGCGATGGCCAGCATCTCCGGGTATCCGGGCGTGACCGGCGAGATCCGCTTCACCCCCGGCTCTGGCGACCCGGTGAAGAGCGCGGTGATCATGCAGGTCAAGGGTGACCAGTTCTCCTGGGTCATGAATGCGGCGCCCTGAGCTAGACCAAGCACTTGAGTGAGGTCAGCATCTATTGGTTGCAGCAGGTCCTCAATGCCCTGCAATTGAGCAGTATCTATGCCCTGATCGCGCTGGGCTACAGCATGGTGTACGGCATCCTCACCATGATCAACTTCGCCCATGGCGATGTGTTCATGGTGGGTGCCTTCCTGTGTTTCCTGGCGGCCACGTTACTGGACCTGCCCTTCGTGCCGACCCTGCTGCTGACGATGACCGGAGCGGCCCTGCTGGGCGTCCTGATCGAGCGGTTGGCCTATAAGCCCCTGCGCAATGCGCCGCGCGTCTCCGCGATCATCACCGCCCTGGGGGTGGGACTGTTTCTGGAAAACCTCACCCTGGCCTTCTACCCCTACCCGCAGAACGTGCCGACCCTCATCGAGAATGTCAACTGGAACCTCGGCGGGGTCTCGCTCTCCTCTCTCCAACTGATCATCATCTCCCTGTCCCTGACGCTGATGCTGGTGCTCGACTACGTGGTGCAGCGTACACCGGTGGGGATGGCAATGCGCGCCATCTCCTGGGACAAGACCTATGTGCCGCTGATGGGGGTCCCGGTCGATCTCATCATCTCCATCACCTTCGCCATCGGGGCCGCCCTGGCCGGGGCCGCGGGCACCATGTACGCCCTGGCCTACCCGGTGATCGACCCCTACATGGGCATCATGGTGGGCTGGAAGGCCTTCATCGCTGCCGTGGTGGGCGGGATCGGCAACATGCGCGGGGCCATGATCGGCGCCTTCATCCTCGGCGGGGTCGAGATCATGGTGGTGGCCGTGCTCCCCTCCACCTACCGTGACCTGGTGGTGTTCAGCCTGCTGCTGGCCTTGATCGTCATCCGCCCCCACGGCATCCTCGGCCAACCGCGAGTGCAGAAAGTATGAGGGCCACCCTGGGGGTTTTCTGGGACCGACTGATGGAGCAGCGCTGGCTGTTGCCGCTGCTGGTGGCTGTCGGACTGGCGCTGGCCTTTGCCATTCCCCAGTTCAGGCTGGTCAATAATTATGTCCAGTTGGTGATGATCCTGGCAGGCATCAACATCATTCTGGCGACCAGCCTCAACCTGGTGAACGGCTATATGGGGGAATTCTCCCTGGCCCACGCCGGCTTCATGGCGGTCGGGGCCTACACCTCCGTGTTGCTGACCCTGCATGTGTTCCCGGTCGCGGCCTACCCAGGTCTTTTCCACCTGGCGGTGCTGGCGGGGGGGCTCGTCACCGCGCTCTTGGGGCTATTGGTGGCAATCCCCTCCTTTAAGGTGCGCGGCGATTATCTCGCCATCATTACGCTGGCCTTCCTGATGATCGTCAAGTCCGCCCTCGAGAATATCGATGTCATCGGGGGTCCCCGCGGCATCTCCGGCATTCCGCGGCTGACGACCCTGCCCTTGGTCTTCTGCTGGACGGTGGCCCTGGTGTGGCTGCTCCGCAACTTCGTCTATTCCTCTTTCGGGCGCGGGGTGCTAGCCATCCGCGAGGACGAGATCGCCAGCGAACTGATGAGTGTCGATACCAAGCGGGTCAAGGTGCTGGCCTTCATGCTGTCGGCCTTTTGTGCCGGGATCGCCGGAGCCCTGTTCGCCCACCTGCTGCAGTTCATCAGCCCGCGGGTCTTCGATATCGTCAAGACGACCGAGATCCTCATCATGGTCTACCTGGGAGGCATCGCCTCCATCGGCGGTTCCATCATCGGTGCCACCCTCTATACCATCCTGCTCGAGGTTCTGCGTCCCTCGACGGTGGCGGGGCTGCTGTCCTGGCTGCCGGCGGTCGTGTTCGATCCGCTCAACGAGCACTTCATACGCCACCTGGGTGTGCTGCGCATGATCATCATGCCCCTGCTCTTAGTGCTGGTGATGCTCTACTGGCCCCACGGCATCATGGGGATGCGGGACTTCCGGGGCATTATCCCGTTGCGCGACCGGTTGGCGCACCGCACGGCCACCCCCAGAGGAGCCACCGGGCATGGCGCTGCTGATAGCCACTAAGGTGCGGCACCACTTCGGTGGTCTGTGCGCCATCAATGACTTCAACCTGGAACTCCACCAGGGCGAACTGATGGGCATTATAGGGCCCAACGGGGCGGGAAAGACGACCGTCTTCAACCTGATCACCGGCGTCTACCGAGCCAGCGAGGGCAGCATCCGTCTGCGCGAGAGTGAGCTCGTGGGCATGACACCCCACCAAATCACCGCCCGGCGCATCGCCCGCACCTTCCAGAACATCCGTCTGTTCCGCGACCTCTCGGTGCTGGACAACGTCCGCATCGCCCAATACTCCAAGACGCGCTATTCACCCCTGGAGGCCCTGCTGCACTTGGGCCGCTTTCGCCGGGAGGAGCAGCGCATCATCGAGCATTCGCGCGACCTGCTCGCAATCTTCAAGCTGGAGCACTTGGCGGGCGAGACCGCTCGCAATCTCCCCTACGGTTCCCAGCGCCGGCTCGAGATCGCCCGGGCACTTGCCACCGGCCCCGAGCTCCTGCTGCTGGATGAACCCGCGGCCGGGATGAACCCCGCGGAGATCGACCAACTGATGGATTTCATTCGCTGGATCCGGGAGCAGTTCCAACTCACCATCCTGCTGATCGAGCACCAGATGCAACTGGTTATGGGGATTTGCGAGCGCATCAAGGTGCTGGACTTCGGCGAAACCCTGGCGGAAGGAACCCCGGAGGCGATCCGCAACGACCCGTGGGTGATCAAGGCCTACCTGGGCGCGGATGCCGTCGGATGACCCAAGCCAACCAGACCATGCCGCTGCCGGATACCACTGTGCCCCTGTTGGAAGTCGGGGGGCTGCGCGTGCACTATGACGGGATTCAGGCCCTGCACGGCGTCTCCTTCAGCGTGCCCCGGGGGCAGATCGTCACTCTGATCGGTGCCAATGGCGCCGGCAAGACCTCGATTCTGCATGCCATCTCCGGGCTGACGCCCTACAGTGGCAGCGTCACCTTCGAGGGCCACGACCTGCATGGGGTACCGGCCCATCGGATCGTCGGTCTGGGTATCGCCCAGGTGCCCGAGGGACGGGGCATCTTCGGCAACCTGACGGTGCGCGAAAACCTGCGCCTGGCGACCTGGCAGCGCCGCGACCGGCAGCGAATCGAGGTGGATTTCGAGCGGGCCCTCGTCCGCTTCCCGCGCCTGCGGGAGCGCCTCGGACAGGCCGCGGGCACCCTGTCCGGCGGCGAACAGCAGATGCTGGCGGTGGGGCGGGCGCTGATGAGCCGGGCGAGTCTGCTGTTGCTGGACGAGCCATCCATGGGCATGTCGCCGATATTGGTGCAGGAGATTTTTGCCATCATCCAGGAGATCAACCGGGAGGGCACGACGGTCCTGTTGGTGGAGCAAAACGCCAACATGGCGCTACGTATCGCCTCCCGCGCGTATGTACTCGAAACTGGTCGTATCACCCTCGCCGGCAGCGGCCAGACGCTCCTGGGCGATCCGCGGGTCAAGCAGGCCTATCTGGGGGCAGTCCTGAAGCATCACTCTGTCGCCGGCTGACTAACCCGGGTCAGGCAAATCGACGCTGATGCAGTAGGGTCGTCCGCGCCGATCGCATCGGGCCAATCCGGCGGTTTTCTCTGCACGCTGACCGCTTATACGATGGTGTAAATGAAATCACGCGGGGAATGCTTTTTTCCCAGCTGCTTTACCAACAGTGGCGGATGATCCCTGGTCAATGATCAAATTGCAGCCGTAGCTGGGCGCGGCCATCGCGTTCACCCTGATCGACGCGATCGGCCAGTTTTTGGATCAGCATCCCGGGCAGCGTCGCCATGGCCGCAGCGAGCGCCGCATCATCCGCGTCGGCGTCCATGAGTGCCTGCCAGTCAACCGCTTGGGGTGCGTCAAGCTGGAGGCCTGGGCCAGGATAGTCCAGCGTCAGCGTCAACTTGTACTCGTCAAAGCTGGCCAACAAGCGCGCCGGGCCCGAGAGCGCCTCGGCCTGGTTAAGGGTCTCCAGTGCCTCGCCCACCGCGGTACCGGCGCGGGCGATGACCTCCGGGCGTGCCCCCCAGTCCGCCCCGCAGTCTTCAAGAAACCGAGTTGCCTGCGGACCCGGCCGCGCCTGGTCCAACAGGATCTCCCCGCAGCGGGAGACGCCGATGCGGAAGAGTAAATTCAACCCGATCGCGACCATGGTCCCGACCACCAGCCCCGAACCGAGAATGGGTTTAAGCTCCGGGGATACCGACGCCGTCAGTCCCGGGACCATGAACACCGCCGTACCGGCGGCCAGACCCAGGCCGACGACCGCTTGCCGCCGACTGTTGAGCATACGCGACATAATCAATTGCGCGCCGGAGACCATCACGTAGCCCGCGGTATAAATCAGGATGGCACCGACGACGGCGGGCGGCAGCAGGATGAAGAACGTGGCGATCTGGGGTAGACACGCAAGCGCGATGAGCAGCAGACCGGTCACCGTTCCCGCCCGCCGCGCCGCGACCCCGGTCATATGCGCGAGGCCGAGATTGGCCGATGAGATGCCGGTGGACAAGGTGCCGACGAGGCCGCTGACGATGGTGCACAGTCCCATACCGTTCAACAAACGGCCGATCATCGGGAGATCAGGACGCCGCCATTTTTCATTATTCATCTTGTCAATCACCACCCCGCACCCCACCGCATCGACGGCATTGATCACGAGGACCAGAACAAGGGGGATGATCGCCGCCGGAACCCAGGTGGGCGTTGGCGGGGTGTAATTGTTAATCGGTAGCGACAGCGGCGGCTGGATCGCGACCTTAGCCATTTCTGCGGCGCCAAAGTCGCCGGTCAGTACCGCCACCAACATCCCCGTCGCGGCACCGATGATCAGGGCCAGCACACGAAGGCGGGCCCCCGACCACACTGAGACGGCGACCAATGATCCCAGGGTGGTCGCAGCGATCAGTATTGACGTCGGAGCGATGCCACCGGGGTCGAGCCCGATAGCGCGTTCTACGCCACCCGGGATCAGGCTCATGCCGAGCAGGACCAACAGCGTTCCGGTCACCTCGGGCGGAAAAAGGACTTGCAGCCGGGGCAAAAAACGTCCTAGCCCAAAAACGACGATACCCCCTGCCAAGAGGCCGCCCGCCGCGGCGCTCGGGCCATGGGCGTTGGTCACAGCGATGAACGCCATCATCGTAAAGGGGTCCGGGATATACACCAAGAGGTGGCCCGCGCTGAACCGGGTCGTCAGACTGTTCAGCAGGGTACCAAGACCCATGACGACCACCGACAGGGATACGAAATCCCGCAGCGGCGCGTCCGCAAGACCGATGCCTTTGCCGGCAATAACGACATAGATCAACAGCATCAGTGCCACCAGCAGATGCTGTATACCCACTGCCAGGACCGTGGGTAGGGGCGGTGTTTCCTGGGCGATAAACAGCATATCGCGAGGCCTCTCCCGCTTTGCATCAACAAAGGGAGGCAGAACACGATCGAAATGCTTTCTCCAGTTCATCGGAGTCTCGTCCGTTCGGGGCCAACAGTGGCTCAATATTACGCCACCACCCGCCGTCCCCCTAAGGTCACCGCACGCACGCGCAGGTATACTGGCGTGTGCAATCTCCTCCAACTCGGGCCGGTCTCATCAGTGCCGCTGCCGGCGGGTGGGATTGCAGCCCTTCGTGGCGTCCTTGCGGCTGAGAAACACTTGGCCGATCATACCATCCTTGGCCGCTGCGACCAGCGGTTCCGGCCGCTAAGCAAAACCGCACTGCGAAGAAGTTATCAACTGAAGTTTCCTACTTTTAATTAATGAGAAATACACAGTATGCAACGCGAAAAAGCGTACACGTATCGCGGCTAACATTAGTGGTAGCTAATATACTATATCAGCCGCTCAACGGCCTCGCTGGTGGCGCGGAATAGCGGCCTATTGCGATGACATTTCAGTGACTTAACGGTGAATGCGGACTCTATTCAGCGTATAATCGAAGGTGCCTAATCCGTTGATTAAAAACTAAACGAGCCCGCATTCCATGTCGATCTTACCCGCTCTTGCCGTGCAGTTCCAAGCCCTCTTTCCGGCGACCGCGCATGGCCAGCGGCGCAGTCGCTGGTTCATCCTGACGCTCCAGGCGATCCTGGTGCCGATCACCGCCTCGCGCACCTCCAACTTGCTGCGGGCGATTGCCACCTTGTTTGGCGTGGTGATCGCCCAGTCGCGGTACTACACGTTCATGGCGTCGGTGAAACTGCCCTGGACGCGGGTCTGGGAGATGCTGTGGCGGGCCATCCCCGACCCGCTGACGGGGGGACGCTTGCTGCTGGCGCTGGATGATTCGCTCAACCCGAAGACGGGGCGCAAGGTGTTTGGCTGCCAGACCACCTTTGACCACGCGGCCAAGGCGAATCAGAGTCGGTATCCCTGGGCGCAGACCATTGTGACGGTGGTCCTGCTGAAGGTGATTCACGGCCGGTGGAGTGGCGTGCCGTTGGCCTTCGCGTTCTATTTGCGCCGGATCACGCTGCGCGCTCACTGCATTCGCGTGCGCGGCGACGCCGTGCGTTTTCAGACCAAGTTGGCCCAGGCGGTCGCGTTGATCGAGCGGATCGGGGCGGTCTTCCCCACCGTCCCGGTGCTGGTGGTGTGCGACAGTTGGTTCGGGAACAAGGGGTTGTTCAAGCCGTTACGGCAGGCGTTGGGACCACGCGCGCAGTTGCTGTCGCGCCTGCGCACCAATGCCGCACTGTATGATCTGCCGACCCCCACGCCCGGGCGCGGCGGGCGTCCGCGCACGTACGGCGAGCGCTTGGGCAACGCGGAGTCGTTGGCGGCCACGCTGAAGCCGAGTGCGCAGGCGTACACCTTGAACCTCTATGGCACGCTGCGCACGGTCATGGCGGCCGACCGCGTGGTGATGCTCAAGACCCTGCGGTGCCGGGTGCGCGTGGTGTGGGTCTTCCGCACGACCCAATGGGTCGCCTTGGTCACCACGGACCTGGACCTCTCCGTCGCGCAAATTATTGAGTATTATGGCGCGCGGTGGAAAATTGAAGCCGGATTTCGCGAGATCAAGCAGGAGATCGGCAGTGCCGAGACGCAAACCCGCAATCCCGATGCCGTGACCAATCACCTGAATTTCTGCATGGCGGCGACCGCTATCACCTGGATCTACGGCGCGCATCTGGAGCACGCGCCGCCGCGCCGGTATTCGACCACGAAGCGCACCGAATATGCCTTCGCCGACCTGCGGCGGCGGCTCGCACAGGACCTCGGCGGGGAGGGTTTCGGTAGCGATTGCGGGGGGGCCAACAAACCGACGCAAAATCCCCTGATCGCGGCGGTTGTGCGGCTCGTGGCTTAATTGAAAACAGGAAACTTCAGTTATACAAACTCTCAGTAGAAAGTGAGCAGACCCGTGCCTTTCTTGCGCTTTCGGGGTGCCGTTGCCTAACGACAAAGCCAAGGGGCGCGCGCCAAGCACCAAACCTGCCGGCATGCACGAACGCTGATGGCGCGCGTCCCTCTTAGGCGACTTGTTAGGCCATTTTCAGGTTTCATAATTGAGCCTGGCCCCTTATTACTGGAAACGCTGAGAGACGATACTCAGGGTTGCTCTATGTGTTGGACGCTACTATTGCGTTCGTTGGAAAATGGTTCTGCGCCTGTGGCATCCCTGCTTAGCCCATGGCTTAGTGTTTTTCCTCGCCAGAGCGGAAACCGTGGTCTGTCCCCGGTTTCTTGTGGTCTGTCCCCGGTTTCTTCGCTTATTTCTATATCGTATTGAACCGTATGAAAGAGCGCCCCGCAAAGGAAGCCCACGACAACTAAGCCTATATGCAAGAAGTTGATATACTTTAACAAGCGCAACAAAGCCAGAAAAAGTTAGCTTTCTTGTCCACACAATTATCGTGTCAGAAATTAGAACCGAGGTGATATCGTAATCATCAAAAAATGTTGCGTTCGGTTCATCAGGAATTGGAGCAAATACGTTTTTTCCATGGATTAAATAATTATCGCAGTCGTTCTCGTCTGTAAGATCTTTGTACTTGCTAAAAGCGAAACGTATCTCGTTTACCAGAACATCTTCTGCATATTCCAAATTATCCTGCCTAGATAGCCAGTCTTTATAGCCCAGCATATCCAACCACAAAACAATAGCCTCATCAGTATGTGATTCCAAGCTGAGCCCCTAACGAATAAACGTTTGTTGGACTAATCCGATCCTGGCACGGTGCCCGCTACGGGCACGGTCTTCTTTAGAGATAGGGAATTGTATCCCCGAGCCCCGGGTCGCCGACCGGTGTCGGGCGGTCTCTCACCATGTGGGCAACGCTCGGAGCGGCGCAAAGCGGGCATCCGAGGGGCCGCGGGGCTGACACGAGGGCGATTTTGGGTTGATTGTAGACCATTTTCCAGCGTGGGGGCGAGCGCGGCGCAGGCCGCGCGCGGCCTGTCCAACGTGACGGGTGAGCCCTGATGCTTCATGGGACAGGCGCGTTCATCACCCCCTGACCACGCCGCAGCGAGCTTAATTTAGCCTGGCCCGAATGGCACTGACTTAAGGCACAAGCATCGCAGAAACAATCGGTTGTGATGCAGCGAAAGGCGCGAATAACAGTTGTGAGTCCGGCAAGAGCCAGGAAACGCCGCGGAAAATCCCGGCTCCACTCAAGTGACTGCTTGTCGACCCGCCTGTAACTCGCGGATTTATAAATGCTACGGCTTAAGTCAGTGCCATTCGAGCCTGGCCCCTTATGCCCGGCGTTGCCGGTTGAGCCACACCACCCCAGCGACCGTGAAGGCTGACCTTGTCGCAAGCCATGATTGAACGTTGACAGTACGAGAGAAGATATGTAAAGTACGGCATATGTACCGCGTACGTTATGCGTACCAGACGGCCGCATAGCTTCAGTATCTGTTGCATTTTTAAGCCTTAACAAGTGAGGTAGTAATCGTGGCTAGACCATTTATTATACCTGATCCAAAAGACCGGTCCGTAAACGAACCAACTAAAGTTGTCAGTGCAAACCAAGTTCTTGGATTTTATAACCAAAGCACGGGAGATAAAAAAGAACGTATCGTTGAGTCAGTCAAGGAGTGGTATAAGCAGACCATGCGTGATAATGGTTGGGGAGACGCGACCTTTCATGGAAATCAGTGCGTACTAACAGCCAACGTTAAACTTGATAACACAAAGTAGCTCAGTTATGTGTAGCAGAGAATAACGTGATTTCAATCACTCGTGAAATAAGCGCAATAATCCGCGCAGAAGACTACCCTAAACTTCGTGAAAGAGAAATTCAAGAGATCAATCGCTGGCTAAAAGACAATTTCGGCGCAAAGTTTCACTGTCAAAGCCAGAAGGAGGCAATTATACTTATAAAAAATATTTCTGCTTGGACTCGGCGATATCGGGATGATCTACAGACATACATCGATAGCGGTGTTTGGAAAGATCAGCAGATGGACATGTCTGCTTTTCAGAGAAAAATATTGGCGAAAGAATTGGGGCGTAATTCTCTAAGGAAGAAAGAACATAGAATCAAAAAGATGCTAATTGAGATGCTAGATCTATTTTGTTTCTCAAAAAAATCAAGTGACGAATCCGCTTTTGAAATAAATAAACTTAGAAATTTTATATCTAGCTCTAGATTGGAAGGAATAATTTTGAAGGAGGATACGTAATGGATAGATACCAGATGTGTAAGAATGACCCGTATCTTATAGAGGGTACCGAATGCCTTAAGAATAGAAAAGGAATAACAGATGTAAGCCAATTAGAACAAGCAGAGCGTGAAGATACCTATAATAATATACGCTACGTTCAAAAACAAAGGAGTCCGTATAGTTTAGAAACAATGAGGTATATACATAAAACACTTTTCTCGTCGCTTTATGAATGGGCTGGAGAAATTCGCAGTGTTGGGATCTGGAAGGGAGCTACTAGATTTTGTGCTCCGGAACGTATTGAGAAGGAAGCGTTAAAACTATTTTTTGAATTAAACCAAGATCTTTTTGAAAAAGGCAAGTATTGGAACCTTATCGAAGCCGCTGATAGGCTGTCTTATCATTACGGAGAACTGAATATCCTTCATCCGTTTCGTGAGGGCAATGGTCGAACACAAAGAATATTGTTCGAGTTTATCGCTCAGGATATCGGTTATTCAATTCGCTGGTTGACTGATAGCGATCAATGGATCAAGGCCAATATAAGTGCTTACACAACTAACCATGTGGAGCTATGCGACCTTTTTAAGGATATCTTAGAACCGGCATGGCATGAGTGAACGATAAGCTTCTGGCGCATTTTGTGCCGAGGCTTTCAGCGGCTAACTGAGAAGCTAAGCTGAATCGGCCGAGCGAGAGCGACGCCGATTTCAGCTTTAGCGATAGCTAGGTTCCCCGACGAGAACCGACCGCAGGGATCGCCGACGGGATCGCAGCACACCAAGGGCAGATGAAAAAGTTCTTGCGGGTCAGCGGGAGCGAGTCCGTTCTCGCATCAACTGCGTTATGCGAGAATGGACTCACTCCCGCTGGTTACCATGAATCCTGAATTTTTTCATCCAGAACATTGGCGCTGTAATTCGAGCGAAAGCGCATCCCGTATATGTACACGACTAATGAACCCTGGCGATATTTCGGCGGACGAATTACTCCATAACGCGTCGCTTTTTCGAGATGGGATCAGTGTTTTCTCAGGTTGTCAAGCCCTTGTGCCCTTGCGCGCAGTTCCTCACTGCACCGTTCGTGCGTTATAAGGCAAGATTGCCTCATAACGCACGAACGCGTGGCGGGTACGCCGTCTAAACCGGACGATGCGACGATTGTTCTCAGAAAAGAATAAACGCAGAAACAATCGTGTGAAGTCCCTTTCTCGACGGTTGGTTAGGGTGTTTGGAAGGCACCGACCAAGGGCTGACATGCGTCGGTGCAACTGGTGTTTCCAGAATAGCAGGCGCGGAGGCGGTTGCCCGCCTTCTGTGACCCTGTCGTCAGAGACGATTCTCCCCCTCGGCCGCCGCCGACTCGGGCGTGGCCGCTTCGCCCTGGTAGGCGCGGCGGAAGGCTTCGACGAAGGGTCGGAAATCCTTCACGGTGCCATAGATGGCGACCACACCCGCGCGCTGGCGGTCGCAGACCAGGTTGACGCCTTCGGTGCGTTCGGCGGGATTCGGGCGTGCTTCGCCGTTGTAGTAGATCCAGTGCCGGGCATGCACGGAAGAACAGATCAGATCCTGCCCGGTATGGCTCAGCCAGAGGACGACATAGTTCCAACTGCCGATACTGAGCTTGACCTTGTGGGTGGCCGTCTCGGGCGACTCGGGATCGACCTGCCACTGAAAAGACCGGGATCGGGCCGTCATAGGTCAGGTCCGCGTTACCCTGCGGCCCCTCGATGAGCGGCGGTTCGAAGTCCGCGGGCGGCTCGGTCGGCGGTCCCTTCGACTTCGGCGGCTTGCCTGCCGTGTCCTCGCCCGCCGCGAGCAGATCCTTCAGGTGCGGCGCGCCGCCGTGTCCGGGGTCGGGAATGCGATCCAGACCGTATTCGCGCAGGTCCACCTGCAGCGGATTCATGGAGGCTCCGCCGAGCAGCAGCGAATCGTCGTCGTAGGGTGGCTCGGTGTGGATCGCGATCGTCTCGAAGGGCGCCTCCCGCAGCAGCCCGTGGACCTCGCGCTCCATGGTGGCGACCTTCTCGGCGTTGATCGAGTCCGGCGTGATCTCGACCTTGATGGTCGCCACCTGCGTGCTCACCGCCTATTTTCTCGTCGATACCTACTTGCTGCGGGAGCCAACCCCGAAGTACACCAAGGACGGAACCGCCTTCATCCTCCGGCTCAAGGAACCACTTGACACGGGTCTCGCAATCAAAGCGGGCGGGACACGGCTGATCCAGACGATCGCCGTCGTCAAGCAACAGTCGGATGACCTAAAGACCGAGATCACCGGGCGTCTGACCAAGGATCAGACCTATCGGACCGATCCCGTGGGAGCGGCCTCCGGCCGCGACGCGGTGCCGCGGTGAACGCCGATGGTCAGGATCCCGCGCGGCCCCATCGCGGCCGGAGGCCGCTCCCACGGGAGATCGTCATTGGCCGCGATTTTCGGAATGAACGCGCTACTGACGCGGGCCGAACAGCAATTCGGCCGCGCGCCGCAGGGCGTCCGCGTCCACGACCGCGGTGTCTGTCGGCGCCTTGGGGTTGGGCTCGAAGAACTCGCAGAAGTTGGCGCGGATCTTGTCGACCACCCGCTCCACCAAGGGCTCCATGCACTCATTCGGCCGCCCTGGGGCGAAGTGCCGGCAGTTGCGGCAGCAGTGAGCCGGCTTGTTGCAGCCGGGGCAGTCGGTCTCTCGCCCCAGATCGAGCCGGGTCAGTCCATGACCGCAATTCCAGCAATAGCCACGGATCTCTTCGCTCATGATCAGCCCCGTGTTCAAAATCGATACTTTGTAAAACGATAAACCGCGCCAGATCCAGCGATCGTCGAGTCTGCCGGGCCGATCTCATTCAAAAACATCGCATACAGCGCTGGGCGCGGTTTAGACCGGAGTGAAAAAGCTCGACCAATGCCGCTCAGGCCATGAGCAGGCGCCTTTCCAACAGTCGTTGCAGGCTGCGACGACCATCGGCGATCAGGAAAACTCGGACCATCCGCTCGGTCTCGTACACCCGATAGACGATGCGGTAAGGCTTGAAGAAGACCTCTCGAAAGTCCCGAATGCCGAGCGTCGCCAGTTCCCTGGGGTAGGTGCCACGATTTGGCTCTGTCGCCAGACCATTGATGGTTGTCTCAATGGCGCCGAGCACATGGATCGCCCGCTCAGGGAGATCATGCTCGGCGATGAACGTAACGAGCTCGTCGAGATCCCACTCGGCGGCGGCATTCAGCTCAACACGATATTCCATCGGTTCGGGCTCAGGGCTCGGTTGCGCGCAGTGCCAGCCGTTTGCGCAGGTCGGCGAACACTGTCGCCGCCGGTCGCGTCTCGCCGCGCACCGCCTCGTCGTTGCCGAGCGCCAGGATCTTCAGCAGCGCCAGGGTCTCCCGGTCTTCCTCGTAACTGGCGATGTCCTGCAACACCGCCTTGGCCTCGCCGTTCTGAGTGACGATCACGGGCTCCCGGACCTCCTGTAGCTGCCGAATTAATTCCGCCGCATGCGCTTTGACGTAGCTGACAGGTCTGATTTGCGCAGTGGGCTTCATCGGGTTTCACCGTCGGTGGGTTGATATTCGGTCCGAGTATAGAGCATTCGTGCGCGGCCTGGGCGTGCTCGCGTCGGCGCCGACAGTTCCAAACTGAGATCATAGCCGTTGCCTGAACCAGGCCGGGAGTTCAGGTAATCGACATGGTCCGGCACGGTGGCGGCTAGGCGTTCGGCGATTTCCAGTCCTTCCTGCAACAGATCCTTGGCGGTTTGCGTATGACCTGCCGCTTGCTCCAGGGTGCCCAGGTTACGGAGCGAGACCGACAGGTCGCGCAGCGCCTCGGGGGTCTCACCCTGGGCTTGGATCA
>Ga0247838_1002725_pt1 | contig 21913 bp, 27 predicted proteins | sample LaCruzMarch2015__5_FD_189097 | JGI IMG/M metagenome (GOLD analysis project Ga0247838, IMG submission 189097) | Freshwater microbial communities from meromictic Lake La Cruz, Castile-La Mancha, Spain - LaCruzMarch2015_15m | ecosystem: Environmental > Aquatic > Freshwater > Lake | place: Spain... | reverse complement strand
AACCATTGGCGAGCGATTTCAACGCTGGCCATTAATAAACCGCCTGGATTGCTGCGTAGATCTAATACATAACCCTGGGCGCCTTTGGTTTCTAATTCTCTGATAGCTGCACGCATATCTTTGGTGGCATTTGCATTGAATTGCTTCAGGCGAATGTAACCAACCTTGCTGCCATCCGGTGTGGTATTTAACCTGCTATCAACAGCATGGATTTCAATTCTATCGCGGATTAAATCAACACTTACAAGTTGCGTTTTATTGCGCCGCAGTTGTATTGACACATTTGTGCCCACCGGGCCGCGAATTAACTTAACCGCATCCTCTGTGCTCATTCCTTTTGTGCTCTTGCCATTTATCTGAATAATTACATCTTTTGGTTTCACATCGGCTCTGGATGCGGGCGAACCATCTATAGGTGATACAACTATTAACTCTTTTGTATCTTTGTCGAGGCTTAATTGAATGCCAACTCCGGATAATTCTCCAGAGGTATCTATTTGCATTTCTTTAAATTCCCTCGGATCTAAAAATCTTGTGTAGGGATCATCCAGGGTGGCGAGCATTCCACGAATAGCTTCATAGGCGTCTTTTTTGTTGCCATAGCTTTTATTAAGAACATCGCGCCGTAAAATCTTCCATCTGTCGTCTGTGTATTTCCCGGTGGTATCTAAGTAATCACGAAATACAATCTGCCAGGCTTCATCCATCACCTCTTTAGGGCTATCGGAAATGATTGCAGCTGTGCTGCTGCCAAGTAATAAGTCGCTTCCAAGCACAACAACCGCAGCCAGGCTGCCGGCTCCAGCAAGAGCTACTAATGCAATGCGGCGAAAACCTAGTTGACTCATCGAGCTTTTATTGATCTCCTTAACGTAACGCTTATTCAGCCCTCTGGCTCCACCCATCTACCGTCACTTTTGATCAAAGCGATCAACGCATCTACCCCTTCCGCCTCTGGAACCCGGCCAATTTCTTCACGGCCGCGATACAAGGAGATGATGCCAGGGGTTTTGCCCACGTAGCCATAGTCTGCATCGGCCATTTCGCCAGGCCCGTTAACAATGCAGCCCATCACGGCAATATCGAGCCCGGTGAGGTGGTCGGTGGCAGCTCGCACCTTGTGTAAAACCTCTTCCAAATTAAATAAGGTGCGGCCGCAACTGGGGCAAGCCACATATTCCACCATTGTTTTGCGAAGCCCTAAAGCTTGCAAGATGCCGTAGCAAACCGGAATTTCTTTTTCTGGCGCTTCCGTTAGCGAAACACGAATTGTGTCGCCAAGCCCGTCGGCCAAAAGGGTGGCGATGCCTGCGGTGCTTTTGATACGTCCGTAATCACCATCACCCGCTTCCGTTACACCTAGATGCAGGGGGTAGTGAAAACCCTCTTCATCCATGCGATGGGCCATTAAGCGATAGGCGGCCAGCATCACTGGGGCCCTAGAGGCTTTCATCGAAATAACGATGTTATGAAAATCAAGCCGATCGCAAATACGAATGAATTCCAGAGCGCTTTCCACCATTCCGAGTGGGGTGTCGCCGTAGTTGAAGAGCATCCTCTCCGCTAAAGAACCGTGATTTACGCCGATCCTGAGAGCTTTATCTTGCTCTTTTAGCAAGTTCACCAGTGGTTCAAAGGTTTCAGTAATCCGATCAGCAATCGCTTCACTTTCAGCTGTGCTGAATTCAGTGCGGTTTGGATCCGGCTTATCAAATACAAATAAACCAGGATTTATTCGCACCTTATCCACGTGATTAGCTACTTCCAGGGCAATTTTCATGCCGTTGTGGTGCACATCTGCCACCAGGGGCACCGCTGCGCCGCTTTCGGCAACACGGCGACGGATTTCTGCTACCGCCTTTGCATGGGCCAAAGAAGGCACCGTGAGCCGCACGATTTCGCAGCCCGCCTCATGCAACCTTCGGATGCCGGCGCTGGCCCCTTCCACATCAAGGGTGTCTTCGTTAATCATCGACTGCACCACCACCGGGTGATCACTACCGATCCACAGATCACCAACCCGCACGCTGCGGGTTTTGCGGCGATGGATCACCGTGTCGAAACGGGCCGGAAGGCCGGTCATGGGCAGGGGGTTTGAGGTCGAGCCAAACCATGGCACATTTTTTAGTTTTTGCGCAGCAATTGTTCTGTATCCCTTAGGTCTTGAAGGGTTAAACCCCTTGGGCTACCTGCAGCCACTGAAGGGAAACGGAGCAGATAGGAAGGGTGATAAATCGGCCGATAGTTGCGTTCCTGTAGTTGATGCCAGCGGCCCCGTTGCAAGCCTAATTTTGCTTTTATTCCAAGAATTGCAGCTACAGCAGTGGCCCCCGCCAGCAAAATCAAGGCTGGATTGATCAAATTGATTTGCGAATCAAGCCAGCGCCGGCACTCTTGAATTTCAATCGGGCTGGGTTTGCGATTTCCAGGCGGCCGGCACTTGATCACATTGCAAATATATAAATCGCTTTTGCTACACAGATTTGCCTGCAGCAAAAGCTGTTCTAACAACTGGCCAGCACGACCAACAAATGGCTGGCCGCAGGCGTCTTCTTTTTGACCTGGGGCTTCGCCTATCAACATCAAGCTGGCATTTGGGTTTCCCCTACCAACTACCACCTGCTCCCTTTGCTTTGCGAGGGCGCAGGATTCACAACTGCGGCATTGGTTCTCCAGCTCCTTGAGCTGTTCAAGTTTTGTTTGATTCACAATTCTTTCAGTGGTTCCAATAGGGGCTCCAAAAGCAGTAATCGGTTGCCTTCTGGATCGCTCAACCAAGCTTCACGGCCAAAATTTTCTTGACGCGCTGGTTCTAAACATTGGCCGCCAAGAGCAAGGGCCTTGCTGATAGCAGCTTCAAGTTGCAAAACCTGGAGGCAAAGGGCTAAACGGCCTGGCTGAGCGGGTTGGGGTCGTGTTTTAGATGGGCTGTAAAAAACGAGATCCCCCGCTGCTTCAAGTTGTAAAACCCAGGTAGATCCGCGCGAAAATGCTTCTTTAGTAACAAGCGCTGCATAAAACTGCGCTAATTCAGCTGGGTTGTTGCTGGCGAGTACCCAAAACGGACTGGCGTTCATGCACACTGGAATGGCTGGATTTTTTGCTGATGCTCTCGGCCCGGGCAAAGGCCCTGAAGCCCTCTTTAACCCTGGCCATTGCCGCTAAGGCAAAGCAATTGAAAGCTGCTGGCAAGGATATCTGCAGCCTCAGTGCTGGAGAACCAAATTTCGACACCCCCGCCTTTATCCGAGAAGCCGCCACTCGCGCTTTGGAAGATGGCGCCACCCGCTACGGGCCAGCAGCAGGTGAACCGCAACTGCGCGCTGCTATTGCCGCCAAGTTGGCACGGGCCAATGGCATGGCGGTTAGCGCCGAACAGGTATTGGTTACTAATGGCGGTAAACAAGCGCTCTACAACCTGTTTCAGGTGTTGCTGGATCCAGGCGATGAAGTGCTCCTACCGGCTCCCTACTGGCTTAGCTATCCGGAAATGGCTCAATTGGCTGGAGCCAGCGTGCAGGTGGTGCCCAGTGCTGCAGCAACCGGATTTCGGCTTGATCTCGAAGCACTTGAGGCGCGGATCAATCCGCGTAGTCGTTTATTGATTCTGAATACCCCATCAAATCCCACCGGTTTGGTGTTGCAGCAGCGGGAATTAGAGGCGGTGGCCGATTTGTTGAGGCGCCATCCCCAGGTAGCTGTTGTGTGCGATGAAATTTATGAATATCTCCTTGCACCCGGCCAGAAACATCACAGCTTGGCGGCATTAGCGCCCGATTTGGCGGATCGCTTATTTGTGGTGAATGGCTTTGCAAAAGGCTGGGCCATGACCGGTTGGCGCCTTGGCTATCTGGCGGGCCCATTGCCTGCGCTTAAGGCCGCCATTGCCTTGCAAAGTCAGTCCACCAGCAATGTGTGCACCTTTGCCCAGTTCGGAGCCCTCGCCGCCCTTGAAGGTTCGATGCTTTGCGTTGAAGAGATGGCAAAAAGTTTCTCGGCTCGCCGCGAACGGCTCACCCGCGGTTTGCAGCAATTACCTGGCCTGGTGCTAGTGCCACCAACTGGGGCTTTCTATGCCTTTCCAGATGTGAGTTCCCATGGCTTGGCATCGCTTGATTTTTGCAATCAATTGCTTGATAAGGAAGGTTTAGCGCTTGTGCCCGGGGCTCCTTTTGGAGACGACAGGTGCGTAAGACTTTCCTGCGCTGTCAGTAGTGCAACAATTGATGATGGATTGGCTCGGCTTGGAAACTTCTTAAGCAGGTTGCACAACTGAGCTGTTTGAGTTTTTTACTACAGTTAAAAATGTTTGTATTTCTGATCGCATTTGCATTTTTGCCTTTGCAATTACCTGCCTTAGCAGAAACTAACGTCGCCCAAAATCAGCAGATTCCCCAGGCTCAGCGGCCATCAGCTAATAAAATGTTATTGCGTATCAGCGCAATTCCAGATCAAAATCCTGAGAAGCTCAATCGTTTATACGGATTGCTGTCTGATGAATTGCAGGAAAAGTTGGGAGTGGAAGTTAAATACATTCCTGTGATTGATTACAGCGCAGCGGTTACAGGTTTTCGCAATGGTGATCTTGATTTGGTTTGGTTTGGCGGCCTCACTGGGGTGCAGGCTAGATTGCAAACACCTGGGGCTAAAGTTTTAGCTCAACGGGATGTGGATGCTGCATTTCACTCCATATTTATTGGTAATGCGAATAGTTTTCAAGGAATAAAGCCAATTCGAGGTTTTAATGATCTTCAGCAATTCAAAGGTAAGCGTTTTACATTTGGCTCTGAAAGTTCTACCTCTGGCCGCTTGATGCCGCAATATTTTTTATCGAAAGGAGGAGTGCAAATTAATGATTTTGCAGGCGGCGCCCCTGGTTTTAGCGGCAGCCATGATGCAACTATCGCCTTGGTGCAAAGCGGCGCCTACGACGCTGGGGCTGTTAATGAACAGGTTTGGCAAAGCAATCTAAAAAAAGGCACCATTGATCGCACCAAGGTGTTGGCGCTTTGGCGTACCCCTCCCTATCCCGACTATCACTGGATTGCTCAGGGTGATTTAGATAAGCGCTTTGGCGTTGGTTTTACAAAAAAATTACAAAAGGCTTTGATTGCACTTAGGCCTTCGGATCAGAAGCAACAGCAGATCCTGGAACTCTTTGGTGCACGTCAATTTGTTGTTGCTCCCGCTTCTCAATATGGCGAGATTGAATCGGTTGGTAGAAAACTAGGAAAAATTCGTTGATACTGGAATTAAAGGGAATTGTGGTGCCAGGGCGCCAGCGACCCCGTTTAAATAATTTGAATTTGCAGTTGAATCGTGGCGAACGGGTGGCATTGCTCGGTGCTAGTGGCGCTGGTAAAAGTACTTTGCTTGCTGTTGCTAACGGCTTAATTAAACCCGCTTGCGGCGCTGTTTATTGGTTTGGTGAAAAGGCAAGTAGCGGTAAAAGACGGCAACGGCAGCAGGCCCGCATCGGCACCCTCTGGCAAGACCTGCGCTTAGTGGAGGAATTAAGTGTGCAACAAAGCCTGAATTGTGGCCGCTTAGCGGTTTGGCCTTGGCCTTTGGTGTTGCTGAATCTTTTTTTGCCCCTTGAAACCAATGCCTGCGCCAAGGTGCTTAGTGAGGTGGAATTGGATCCTGATTTATTGGCGGTGCCTGTAAAGCAACTATCAGGAGGGCAGCGGCAGCGGGTTGCCTTGGCTCGCTTGCTGCGTCAGGGGGCTGAATTGCTATTGGCAGATGAACCGCTAGCTCAGTTGGACCCCCCATTGGCGGCGAGGTTATTGGAATTATTGTTGCAATTAGGTGCAGCCCCTCGCAGTTTATTGCTCAGTTTGCATCGCCCAGATTTAGTGCAAGGTTTTGATCGTGTGATCGGTTTACGTAATGGTGAACTGTTATTTGATGGCAACCCAAAAAGCCTTAGCGCTGAACTAATTAATGATTTGTATGCGCAAAATTAGATGTAATGCAAGCTAAGTTCGCCCCCGTTTTTGGGCTGCTGCTGCCGGCGCTGGTTTTTTTACCACTGCTGGCGTTTTTGCCATTTGAAATTCATGGTGGCGGCTGGGGCTTAATAGCAAATTTTTTTGGCGCAGCCCTGCGGCCAAGCCTCACACCAAGCCTTCTGGCATCGGCTTGCAGCGGCATCGCGATCACCCTTGCTGTTGCCCTTTGGTCTTGGTTGTTAAGCCTGGTAATCGGGATAGGGGCTGGCTTGCTATCTGCCCCCACCGTTAGCGAAGCCTTTTGGGGTTGCCGCTGGCCAGCCGATTTGTTGCGCCGCCTTCTTGCTTTGCCGCGTTCCTTGCATGAATTGCTGTGGGGATTAATCCTGTTGCAGGGCCTTGGTTTGCAACCGGTGGTGGCTGTTGTAGCGATTGCGATTCCCTACGGCGCTTTGGTGGCACGGGTGGTGAGTGATCAGTTGGAATCATTGCCGCAAGCACCATTTCAGGCTTTACGTGTAGCTGGGGCGCCCAGCCCAGCCGCTTTGCTAACGGGCCTTGGCCCAAGCCTCTTGCCGGGAGTGCTTAGTTATGGCGGTTATCGCTTGGAATGCGCCCTGCGTTCAGCAACCTTGCTAGGTGTTTTTGGTTTGGGGGGCGTTGGGGCCGATTTGCGGCTTTCTTTGCAGTCTTTGCAATTTCATGAAGCCTGGACCAGTTTGTGGGCCCTTGCCCTAGTGATGTTTTTGCTAGAGCAAGGGATCGCCTTGCTTCGGCGCAGATGGTGGCAACCCGGAGCAGTTGTGGGGCAAAGGGGCCGGGAATTGCTGTTGCTGTTTGTGGTGTTGCTGTTGCTGTTATTTCCAGCGGCCCAATTGCTTGATTTGCAGTGGCAAGTGTTGCTGGGCCCTTGGCATTGGCCAATGGATCAGCAAATTTTTCAATGGCAGGCCTGGTGGCTACCGTGGCCCCAGTTGGTGGGTAGTACGCTTTTACTTACTGTGATTGCTGCGTTAGCTGCATTTGCCGCCGCACCATTGCTACTGCTGCTATTTAGCCCGTGGGCTTTGATGCAGCCTTTGTTGAGGGGGCTGGGCTTAATTGCCAGGCTTTTGCCGCCGCCGTTAACGGCCTTGCTTTTGTTATTTGTGCTTAAGCCAGGGCTATTGCCGGCTGCCCTTGCCTTGGCATTTCATAACGCCGGCATTCTCGGCAGGCTTTTTCTTGAGGGGTTGGAAGCTCAAGATCCTCGCCCTGAACAGGCTCTTTTGGCGGCTGGGGTTTCTAGCCGAAAGGCGTTGCTAATGGCTCGTTTTAATGGGCTTGCAGCTGGTTATTTGGCCTATGGCGCCTACCGCGCTGATGTAATTCTGCGGGAAACAGTGGTGGTGGGTTTAGTGGGGGCCGGTGGTTTGGGGGTGGTTTTGCTGGAAGCCCTCAGTTCATTTGCCTGGGCTGATGTGCTGCCTGTGCTTGTGGTGTATGCGCTTCTTACCCTCTTTGGTGAGGAATTAGCTACCCGTTATCGCAGTTTTCTTTTACATAAACACCCCCAAAAGGAGGGGGGTGCCCCCACCCGTTTGCAGCTTTTGGCAAAGCCCATGCTGGAGCGAGCTTGAAGGGGTCCAAATGCTTCTGCAGCCATGGCCCCTCGTCCAATTCGTTATTCCCCTTCCACCCTTGAGGCGATGCATCGCGATTACGCCGATAGCCGTTGCATCCGCCTAAGAAATCGCCTTGTTGAAGCACATTTGAACTTGGTGCGTCAGCAAGCGCAACGCCAGGCCCAGCGTTGCAATCTTGCTTTTGATGACCTCTTTCAAATCGGATGTATGGGTTTAGTGGCTGCGGTGCAGGGGTTTGAGCCGAGCAAGGGGCATGCGTTTAGCACTTACGCCGTGCCATTAATTCTTGGCAAGATGCGGCACCATCTGCGCGACCGGCATCAACCGATTCGTTGCTCCTGGCGGCTCCGTAATTTGATGGCAAAACAAGAACAGCTGCAACAACAAAGGCAGCACCAAGGCTTGCCACCTCTTACCGATCCTGTTTTGGCCTTGCAGCTTGGTTGCACAGAAGAGCGTTTAGAGCAGGCCAGGCGCTTGCACCATGCCTTGCAATGCACAAGCCTTGACGCGCAAAACCAAGATGCTGATGGCCAAAGTTCAGTAAGCCACGAACTGGTGGATGCCCGCCCATCTCCTGAGCAAAACTTACTGCTGCTGGAAATTGATGAAAAAATATCCGGCTTAGCACCTGTTGATCAGCGCCTTGTTCGCGGCTGCTGGATCGACGGACGCTCGCAACGGGAATTAGCCCGCGAACTTCAACTCACCCCATGCCGCCTCTCGCGCCGTTTAAAGCGTTTGCAGCAACAGTTGCAACAGCAACTCAGCGCAGCAGGGCCATGGCAAGCCCAGCTGCAATAACGGTTAGTAAGCCATTTACCCCTTCATTACTAAGCCACACAAAGCGGGGTTGTAATTCAGCCCCGATCAAACTTTCGAGCAAACTTGCCACTAGCCCCACGGCACTCAGTAATGCGATCTGCCCTGCTGGAATCAAACCCAAGCCCCAGCCGATGCAACAAAACAGCAGGGCACCAATAAGGCTGGCCGCTGTTCCCTCAATGCTTACGGCGCCGTCGGTACCGGGAGGAACTGGGCGCCATCGGCTCAAGCTCAAGGTGGTTTTACCCCAACGTTTACCGATCTCACTGCCAAAAGTATCAGCCAGTTTTGCGGCAAAACTTGCAATAAAACCGCTCAGCAGCAACTGTTTTGGTGCTCCTGGCAGCAGGGTTGCCAGCGCCAGCACTAGGCCGGTGGCGGCAGATCCCCAAACATTTTCTGGCCCTCTTTTGCCGCCGCGACCCTCTGCAATACCAAGGGCTTGTTTTTTTGCAAATCCCAGCTTTGTAACTGCGGAGCCAAACGCCAAATAAAGCACCACAGCTAGCCAGCCACGCCAGCCGAGGCTGATTCCCAGCAAGGTGCCAAGCCCCCAGGCATGCCACCAACCGGCTGGTGTTAATAGAGGTAAACGCCGCACCAGCAAGATCAGAACAGCATTAATTACGGCACTAAACAAGCCAGTGATCATTAGAGCGACCATTGGAGTGATTTTTGTGAGCAGTTCAGGCGTACCATTGTAACTCGATTGCTGGATTGTGAGTGAATTCCCCGGGCCCCTTGTTTCTTGCTGTGCGGGTGGGGGATGTGGTGGCGGTGGCACCTCCGCGTCAGCAACCTTTTCTAGCTCAGGTGATTTGCTGCGAGGGTGGCGCCCGCAGCGCTGAACCCTCCCTGCTTCAGGTGCTACGGGAAGACGATCTGGCAGTGCTCACCGTGAACGCGGATTGGGTGATCGATCTACTTGCAATTCGCAAAGATTAAGATTAGTTTGTATTTAAATTAAGGAATTGGTATTCAGTTGAGCGGTCGGGTTGGCGTGCAGGGGGGAGAGCAATTCATCTATCTCAAATATTCCGAGGGAACTCCCCTTGGTTGGTGGTATGAGCGGGTAGTACCAAAGTCATTGAGACGCCCCCTCGGGCGACGCAAGTTTCGCCGCTTTCTTGGGCCCGATCTCAGCCAAGCCCATTGGCGTTATAGGGAAGTGGATGAAGAGGTGCAGCGGTTGCTGGAGTTGAGCACCGGTGCCCTGCAGTTGCGCAAACGGGAGGTGATGTTGGTGGCCAGGGATTGCGCCCGTCAATTTCAGCAGCAGCACTTTGGTGGGGAGTTGTTAATTCCGGAAGAAAGTGATCTGGCCGAAATTTTGGTTAATGGTTTTCGTGCCCGAGGCTTGGTGCTTTCAAGCGACTATTTCCCGCTGGCGCAAGAAACTTTTTTCACGCAATTGCATCAGCCATTAGATCAGCGAAAACGCCCAGGAGCACCTAACACCGTTGCGGGTTGGGTGCTTCAGCGGCGCCAGCGGGGTGTTTCTGCTTCTGGCAGTGAATTGCAATGGCACCGTGAATTAAAGCGGCTGCTTGATTTCAGTGCTGTGAGCCTGCCGGCTGCAGTTAGTGAAGGCGCAGCCTGGCGCTGGCGTAATCATCTTTTTGCTACTGCAAGTACCAGCACCGCCCAGCGACGCCTCACGGTGATTCGCGCTTTTTATGCCCAGGCCTATCGCCAGGGCATGGTGGCGCTGAATCCCTTTACAGCCCTAGAACCACTGCCCTTGAGCCCAAGGCCGGAGCCGAATCTTGATGCAGCATTTCTGCGCAACCTTGATAGAAATTGGCAACACGATCCCATCTATTTATTAGTGCGTTTAGTTGGTTTGCGCACCCTCGAGGCCGCGGGGTTGAGGCCGATCGATTTGGGCTTAGAGAATGGGCAACCAGTGCTTTGGATTCGTAGTTGGGGATTACAAGGGGCAGGCAGACCATGCCGGCCTGGGCAGGAACGTTGCTTGCCCTTACCCGCGCATTTGCATCCCCTTTGGACACGCCTTAAGGGTTCGGCTGAAATTCCTTTATGGGCTGATGGCGAGATAGATGGCATCCGCCGCTTTGCTAAGCGATGGGCGGCTGGCTTTAAACGCCAAAGCGGTTGCAATGCTCAAGCTTTGCGGCGTTATCGCCAAAGCCAATGGCAATTGATGGGAGCTGATGGTTACCAATTGAATCGTTTGCTTGGCACTCTTTCTGCTTGCCACCAACCTGAATGGCAAAAAAACCATGGCTTGGAGCACTGGTTAGAAGCGGCCGCCGCTGAATTTGATGTTGCACAGCCATAAGTAAGCGGCAACTATGGGCTTTATGCCCTGATAATTAGGGTTGGTTGAGGGGATTCCATTGTGTTGAAAAAGCTTCTTGGCATTGGTAAGCCATTTCTGGAGATTTCCAAGGCGCCCACTGTTCCTGTGGATGTGGCGCCAGTAAAAACAGCGCCTATTAACGAACCTGCAGCTGATCAAATTCCTGCATCTTCAGATTCCGCAGCGCCTGTTTTTAAAATTGGCCCTTCCTTACAAGCACCAGTAAAGATCTCAAAGGAGCTAGCGCCGGTTCCCAAAAATCAGCCTGCGCCCAAAAATCAGCCTGCGCCCAAGAATCAGCCTGCGCCCGTAGTTCCTGAAGTTGAAGTGCTCACTACGGCTCAATTACTGGCGGCGGAAAGAGCCGAAATTGAAGCTAATACAGTGGTTATTAGCAATGAAACTTTTGCTGATAAGTATCTAAATCCTGCAAATGCGCTGCCTCGCGCCCGTCGCTTACCTGGGGCAGCTCTCGCAGGCTTTAAGGAGATGGCTGAAGGGATTCGCCGCTGAGTTGCAGCCGCTGATGTTGCATCAAGGCAAGGCCGCTGATTGCAGCGGTGGAGCAGCGCAACACCGTGGGGCTGAGGCTCACAGCTTGCCAACCCGCAGCAGCGGCGAGCTCACGTTCAGTGCTGCTCCAACCACCCTCCGGCCCGCAGGCCAGCTGCCAGTGCTTTGCATTTATTGCATTTTCTCTTTTTAGTAACTTTTCTAAAGGGGGCACCCCAGCTTCCCTGGTAACACCAATCCAGCGACACACCTCCACAGCAGCTGCTGTTGTTAATGCGGTAGCAGTATTTTCCAGAGCCGCTAATTGTGGTAACCAGGCCCGTTCTGATTGTTCGGTTGCTTCTTTGATAATGCTGTTCCAGCGTTCTTGGCGCTGGCCGCCTGGTTCAAGTAGCGAATAATCGGCTTGCAGGGGATGAAGCTGATCCACGCCAAGTTCAGTTGCCATCCGCAACATCACCTCTAAATCACGGCGAAATAAACCAAAAAATAATTGCAGACAGGGTTTTATTTGCGGAATCAACGCTTCTTTTTTAATTAGCTGAGCATTGCCATCAGGGCATAAATTTGCCAGATAGATAGTTCCATGGCCATCACAAATGTTGAAACCTGCCCCGCTTTTAAGCCGTAAAACCCTTTGCAAATAGTGCAGTTCCCCAGGGCTAAGGGGAAGGGGTTTGGCAAAATCAAGCAAACGATTCGGGGAGATTACTAGCCGCCTTTGCTCCGCCATGATTTCGCCTCTCTTACATATGTAATTTTGATTTAATTTTCAAAAAAGCGATCTTCACTTTCTTCTACTGGCCAATCTTCATTTGTACCACCGATCAATAATTCTTCGATTTGAAGTAAATCACGATCAAGGCATCTTAATGAATTGATCAACACATCAAGGGCAACCCCATCACTGGTGCCGAGATCCAGCCATACTCGAGCCCATTCACTTTGATACTCAAATTCCCCCATGTTGTGCATAACAGCCAAAAGGGAGGTTTCTGCATCGTCGTTGTCGTAAGACATCCAACTCACATCTGCACCTTCTTCATGCACTTGAAGGTTTTCGGCGTTGAAGGCACCGAGCCGGCCAAGGAAATACCAGCTATTGAAGGTTTCCTCTAGGTATTGGCGTTCCCCCTGGCCTGGCACGTTTGGAAAACGCAACCAAAACCAGCAGTTGAAGGGATCGAAATCGCGAAAATTTACCTGCATAGAGCCAAGCTAGGCACCAGTGCACAAATGGACCAGGCATTGCTGGAACTTGAAGCGGTTTGCTATCACCCAGCCACCAGTGAAAAGCCAATCCTGGAGGGGCTCAATTTTCAATTGCGGCTGGGGGAACCCGCTTTGCTGGCAGGCCGCAGTGGTAGCGGTAAAAGCAGCTTGCTGGATTTAATTGCCGGTTTAGCTAGCCCGCAGGCTGGCCAAATCCGCTGGGACGGCCACAGCACCAGCGCACGTCAAAGGCGTTGGTTATGCGGTTTGGTGTTTCAATTTCCGGAACGACACTTTCTTGGCCTCAGCGTTGCTCAGGAATTACACATAGGGCACAGACGCCTGGCAACAGAAAAAATCGAAGCTGTATTAGCTCAAGTTGGTTTGGCTGGCATTTCATTGCAACAGGCGCCAGAACGCTTAAGTGGCGGGCAACAGCGCCGCTTGGCGATCGCAGTGCAATTGCTGCGAGATCCACCGATCCTGCTCCTTGATGAACCCACTGCAGGTTTGGATTGGTCGGTGCGTCACGATCTTTTGGAACTGCTTATTCCGATTAGCCGCGAACGTTTATTGCTGGTTGTTACCCATGAACCGGAGGCATTTAAAGGTTTGATGCAGCAGCATTGGCACTTGCACCAGGGGCGCTGTTTACGATCTAACGATTCGATGTTTGCCCATGCCTGACCAGTTGGTGCGTGCCACGGCAGCTGGAGGCGGTATCCGCCTAGTGGCCATAAACACAACGGTTACGGCCCGTTATGCCAGACGTCGCCATAACCTTTCATATCTCACCAGCGCCTTGTTGGGGCGAGCGATGACGGCAGGTTTATTGCTTGCTAGTTCCATGAAGGTGGCCCATGGCCGGGTGAACCTACGCATCCAAGCTGATGGACCTTTGAAAGGATTGATGGTGGATGCCGGCAGGGATGGCACGGTGAGGGGGCAGGTGGGCGTTCCGCAATTAGAGCTTGATCCAATTGGCGAACCAGCTCAATTTGATTTCAGCAAAGCTGTTGGAACCGGTTATCTACATGTTGTGCGCGATAAGGGCCAAGGACCTCCCTATAGCAGCACCGTAGAACTTGTTAGCGGATGTGTTGGTGAAGATATTGCATCTTACTTATTACATTCCGAACAAACCCCATCTGCGGTATTTGTTGGTGAAACAATTGATCACACCGGCATACGAAGTGCTGGTGGGTTGTTAGTACAAATACTACCGAAAGCAGCAGATGAGCCTGCTTTGGTGGCCTTATTGGAGGCCCGCTGCAGTGAGGTGAAGCACTTCAGCCACAAATTGCAGAGTTGCGCTGGTAATTTAGATGAATTATTAAAAGATATTTTTCCAGATCTTGATCCTGTATTGGTGGGTGGTGGGGAAGCGATACAACCGGTGAGCTTTCGTTGCCCCTGCACTCGTAAACGTAGTCTTGCGGCGCTTAAATTACTTGGTGAGGAAGAAATAAAAGATATGATAAAGGTAGATGATGGGGCGGAATTAACCTGTCATTTCTGTAACGAAGTTTACAACTTTAGTTCAAATGAATTGCAGGCTTTGATTAACTGATGCCCATAGGGGGGAAGCCAAATTCCCGCTAGTCTTACCAGGTAATACTCGCTTGTATTCGGCCGTGGATGCATCCAGCACCTGCTCGATGACCAGCAAGGGGCAGGTCACGATCCCAAAGGCCCTACGCCAGCAGCTCGGCCTGGCCCGGGGCAGTCGCGTCTGTTTCGTGCTGGTGGGTGACCACATCGAGGTGCGCCCCTGGCGCACGCAGCAGCCCCTGCCCGCCAGTGGCTTTGGGATGCTCAAGAGCCAGCGCCCGCCGGTGCCGGCCGACTTCGATGCCGCCTGCTTGTTGCGCCCGTGATCGGGCTCGATACGAATGTGTTGGCCCGCTATTTCGTAGAAGAGGCTGACGCTGATGCTGCCACCGCAGCCCAGCGCCAGGCGGCGCGCCAGTTGATCGAATCCGGCCAGGGGCTGTTTCTGCCTAAGACCGTGGCCCTGGAGCTGGAGTGGGTGTTACGCGGTTATTACGGCTTTGCCGTGGAATCAGTGCTGCAGGTGTTTGAGCAGCTCCTGAATCACCCCTGTCTCAGCGTCGAAGACCGATCGGATCTGGAGCAGGCGCTGGCGGGGTTGCGCTCTGGTCTCGATTTCGCCGACGCTCTGCACCACGCCAGTTGCCGCGACTGCGAGGTAATCGCCTCTTTCGATGATCGAGGGTTTGCCCGGCGCATCCGCCAGCTCAACCTGCCGCCGTCGGTGGTTGTGCCCCTCTGCCAGGAAGGTTGACGCCTCTATTAACTCAATCCTTAGCCTTGCGGTAAGGACGCCTTACCGCAAGGAAGTTTTCGGCGTAGGCTGAGCGGGCTTACCTGAGGCTCGTGATGGATATCGCCACGCTCACCGCCAAGGGGCAGGTCACCGTGCCAAAGGCTGTGCGTGACGCCCTAGGCCTGCGGCAGGGCGATCAGCTCAGCTGGGAGCTGCAAGATGGCTCGGTGCGTGTGAGGGCCGTGGCGCCTTTGGATGTGGCCTATTTGCAGGGGCTGGAGGGCACGCTGAGCGAGTGGAGCAGTCCGGCCGATGAGCAAGCCTTTGCTGATCTATGAGTGCTTTCGACAGCTTTTCTGTGGTGCGGGTGCCCTTTCCCTTCACGGATCGCCAGGCCCAAAAGCGGCGGCCTGCGTTGGTGCTTTCTAAGCCAGGCTTTCAGCAAGCCTGCGGGCACCTGCTGCTGGCGATGATCACCTCAACGCGCCAATCCTCCTGGCCCCTGGATTGGCCGATTGATGATCTTGACCACGCAGGCCTGCTCATTCCTTGCGTGGTGCGCTTGAAGCTGTTCACTTTGGATGAGCGACTGGTGCTTAGCAGTTTGGGCGCCCTATCCGAAGTTGATCGCGTCGCCGTAATTGCCCAGCTGGCCAAGCTGCTGCCCCACCCCACTGAGCTGAACTGATACATCAAGTTCACGTGCTGGAGTTATTACCTGCTCTACAACCATTTATGGATCTTAATACCCAAATTAAACTTTAAAAACGCACAATAACGCAATCGTATTTAATAGCTTAACTATTTAATCAAATAACACAGCAGTTGCGGCAAGAAGAAGGAGTGCTGGTATTGCCGCAAATTGAGCTTCCCCTATGGGCAGGCTGGATCCGGCACTTATGAGGCTACCAATTAATAAACCAATAGCTAAAGCAGCAATTGTTAGGCCCACTGCTGCAAATAGCCGCGACCTTCTTCTTTGTAAAGCTCCGATCGTTAGCAAGCTTGCTAGAGCTAGTAACAATTCCGGTGTGCCTAATTGATTGCCAACTACAAGCAACAAAAGCAGTAATAGGCCATGGCCTGCCAGTGGCCACCAGAGTTGCTTTTCTTCAGCGAGCTTGATGCTTGGCTGCTGCCATTGCAATTTTGGGCGTGGCAGGTTTTGTAGAACTGCTAAGCGGGGCAGGGCAGGGGCTGCTGGAGCTGCATTGCTTGCCGCTTCCCGTTTTGATGCCGTAGCTGCTGCCCCTGTGAGTTGCCCTAATTGGCGTTCTTTAAGGCGTTGCATCAAAACTGAGTCGTAGGCGGTTTCAACCCGGGCACGACCCAAAGCATCATCTGCCTTTATTTGGTTTAAGCAATTCTGTTTCGCGGCTTGCACCTGTTCAAAAGTGGCGTCAGCAGCAATGCCGAGTTGCTCGTAGGGATCACTGCTATTTGGATTGGGGGGAAGGGTGCCCTGGGCCATGGGGGAACCTGCAGTATCTGCAGAGAATTAGGGGTTTGGGTAAGGCTTAAAAAACTGGTTTGCTGGGTTGATAACCATGGGCTTCTAATTGATGGCGCTGTAGAGGCATCGCCTCAAGGCTCAACCAACGGCGCTTCTTAAGTAGAGGCATTTGAGGTGGTAGGTGGCAACCTTCTATCCATTCATACTGCTCTTTACCTTGAATTGAGCTGCTGCGTAGCCTCACGTAATCGCAGCCTCCGTCGTTGCGTGGCCGCACCCACCACTGGCTCAGCATTTAATTCACATCTTCTATATCCATCTTGGCGAGGCCAGGCCTTGGTTGTGGGCTCATAAGCTGATTGGTTCAAGCCCGCTCACTACAGGGGCAACAGAGGCAAGCTCTAGGGCTGGATGATCTTCTTGTAGTTGATTCAAATTCCAATCATTTTTAAATAGCAACACAGGCCGGTCCCAACAATCACGCACGGTTTTGCAATTAAAAATACGACCCACGCTTTCAAGCATCGGCCAGCCGCCACTAACCCAACGAGCCACTGAAAAACCCAAAGGTTCTAGGCGGGTTGGCACCCCGTATTCGTTTTCAAGCCGATGTTGTACAACCTCTAGTTGCAGTTGACCCACGGCCGCAAGGATTGGATCCCGTTTGCTTTGATCGGTGTCGTAAAGAATTTGCACTGCCCCTTCTTCCCGTAATTCATTCACCCCTTTACGAAAACTTTTAAATGCAGATGGATTTGGATTACGCAACCAGGCAAAAAGTTCTGGGCTAAAACATGGGATACCTTCATACTCCACCTTGGTTCCACTATATAAAGTATCCCCAATTGCAAACATCCCAGGATTATTTAAGCCAATTACATCTCCAGGAAAGGCTTCATCCACAACCTCACGATCTTGGCCAAATAATTTCTGCGGCCGCGACAGCCGAATCGAGCGCCCGCTGCGGGCATGTTGCACGGTCATGTCTTTTTCAAACTTTCCAGAACATACCCTCACAAAAGCAACACGATCGCGATGGCGCGCATCCATATTTGCCTGCAATTTAAATACAAAGCCGCTGAAATCAGTGCTCAATGGGTCTATGGGACCTTCTCTACTTTGGCGCGCAACAGGTTTCTGGGCTAGTTCTAAGAATGTATCTAAGAATGGGTGCACACCAAAATTAGTCATGGCGCTACCAAAAAAAACTGGGGTTAGGGCGCCTGCATGCACAAGATCTAATTCTAATTCAGCCCCTGCAGTATCTAATAATTCTAACTCTTCAATTGCTTGATCTAGTAATTCAGGCTCTACCAGATTTTTAAGATTTGGATCATTTAATTGCAGCCTACTTTCAGTTGCTTGGCGTCCGCGTTCCGCCCGTTGAAATAAGATCACTTCTCTACTGCGTCGATCGATTACGCCACGAAAACGTTCACCACTACCAATCGGCCAATTAACGGCCCATGGCGCTAAACCTAATTCCTTTTCAATCTCATCTAATAATTCCAGCGGCTCCCGCCCCGGCCTGTCCATCTTATTTATAAAAGTAAATATTGGTATTTGCCGCATCTTGCACACTTCAAAAAGTTTGCGGGTTTGCGGTTCAAGGCCCTTCGCTGCATCTTCCAGCATCACAGCATTATCTGCAGCCGCTAAAGTGCGATAGGTATCCTCTGAAAAATCTTGGTGGCCTGGGGTATCTAATAAGTTGATTGTGTTGCCGTTGTAATCAAATTGCAGCACCGTAGAAGTAATAGAAATTCCCCTTTGCTTTTCAATTTCCATCCAATCTGAGGTAACGCGTCGCTGTTCACCTTTTGCTTTAACGGCCCCCGCCTGTTGAATCGCACCGCCATAAAGCAATAGCTTTTCGGTAAGGGTTGTTTTTCCCGCATCCGGATGGGAAATGATTGCAAAATTACGCCTTCTCGCAACAGCGGCCCGAAAGGCAATTTCTTCTGGGCTGCAAGTTGCCGGTTCAGTGCTGCTGGTCGTCATTCCTTAAGCCTGGCAGGTCGCAACGCCAAAACGCCAGCTATGTAGCCTTTTGAGAATCTGTGGATTTTGCTAGTGATTCGCCCAGATCCCAGTGCTTCAAGCCAAACCGTTTTTAATAATCCAGATGGTTTTGCGATGGCTTTTAGCGATGCTTGGCAGGCCTTGGAAGCACAAAAATTAAGCCGTGAAGAGCGTTTGGAGCAAGTAATGCTGCAATTGGCAAGCCATCCATTTTTGTTGCAGGCACCAGCCCAGGCGCAGGAATTAGCGGCTTTTAGGATCAGGCTGCTTGGCTATTAGTTTTTGTTTTAGCTAATAAATAGCTTTAATCAAAGCCGCTGTTTTTTTTAGTCTTCATTAATTAATCCTTTAAAGCTCAGCAACACCAAGGCTTCAGCTTTGGGCTATGAGCTTTGGGCCAGATCAATGGCCGGCATTCTCCCCCTACCGCTACCGATGGCGTATTAGCTTCCCTCGTAATACCAGATCTAGCGCCGGTGACCTCCACCCTCCAACGGCTTGAAGAGTTGAACTCAAACAATCAAGACCCCGTTGATTTCCCGATAACAGCTCCAGCTGCAAACCCTGTTTTTTATCGCACCTACAGCCGTAAAACCCCTAACGGTCGTGAAAGCTGGCAGCAGGTTTCTGAGCGAAATCTTGAAGGTTTACGGATATTGGGTGGTTTGGATCTAGCTGAAGTGGAGATGATCCGCCGCATGCAACAACGCCAAAAGTCTTTACCTTCTGGCCGTTGGCTTTGGATTGGTGGCACCGCTTGGATTGAAAAACCTGAAAATTTTTCTGGTGCTTACAACTGCACTTCCACAAATCTGGTGGATTGGCAAGCCTTCGGCTTGATGATGGATCTAGCAATGATGGGCTGCGGCACCGGCGCCATCATTGAGCCGCGATTAATCGATCGTTTGCCAACGGTGCGCAACAGCATCAGGATTAAAAGCGTTAGCGATATCGGCGTCACATCGCCTGCAGCCCGCGAAGATCGCACCAGCCATAGCATCAGTGGCCAATCCGTTCTGATCAAGGTTGGTGATACGCGTAGGGGCTGGGTTGATAGCTATCAATTGCTGCTTGAACTTTGTAGTAACGAAAGTTTTGATCCTGCTTTGCCAATAGAGATCTCGGTTGACCTATCCGATGTGCGACCCGTTGGTGAAACCCTCAAAGGATTTGGCGGCATGGCCAATCCGGTAAAGCTGAAAGATCTATACACAAGGGTTGCCCAAATCCTTAATCGGGCCAATGGCCGCAAGCTCACTTCAGTGGAATGTTGCTTACTAATCGATGAAGCAGCTGTAACGATTGTTGCTGGCAATATTCGCCGCAGCGCTGGGATGAGGCAATTTGCAGCTAATGATCAGGCTGCATCAGTTGCAAAAGACAACCTCTGGCAGCAAGACGAACAAGGCAACTGGAGCATTGATCCAGAACGCGATTCGCTGCGGATGGCAAACCATACCCGTGTATTTCACAATCGCCCTAGCCGCGATGTGGTGTACGACGCGGTATTAAAGCAATTTAATTCCGGTGAGGGGGCTATTCAATTTGCACCAGAAGCAATTGCAAGATCTAATGCAGATTTATTAAATACCCCTGAACTACGGCTTGAATTTCAAGATATTTATTGCGAGCAAGGTAGAGAAGAAGCAGGCCGTTGGTTGCAGTTAAATCATCCAGCCATCAACGATGCTGAATTAGAACATCGCCTAAATCGTTACGGCTTAAATCCTTGCGGTGAAATCCTTGGCGCTGATTTTCACTGCAACTTGGCAGAAGTTCATCTCAATCAAATTGATCCCACTGATTTGGTAGGCCAAGCCGATGCGTTTAAAGCCGCTGGTTTAGCTGTTGCTTGTTTGCTGAATCATCGCTTTGAGGTGGAACGTTATCGCCAAAGCAGGGCATGGGATCCGATTGTTGGGGTAAGTTTTACCGGCTTATTTGATTTCTTTGTGCACGCCTTTGGAACGCCATGGTTGAAATGGTGGGAGGCGGGCCGCCCCGCAAATTCTGAAGGTAAGGCCTTTAAGCAACAGGAAGCTGAATTTTTAAACCGTTGGAAGCAGATTGTTAACGAAGCGGTTTGGGAGTATTGCGATCGTCACCAGCTGCGGCGTCCAAATCGTTGCACCACGGTGCAACCTGCAGGAACAAAAAGTTTGCTTACCGGTGCATCACCCGGTTGGCATCCCCCTAAAGCTCAGCGCTTTATTCGCCGCATTACTTTCCGCAAAAACGATCCTGTAGCCCTCGCCTGCCTCGATTATGGCTACACAATCGTGCCCTCTCAAAGTGATAAAGACGACCAGGGTCGCTTGCTTGATGATCCGTTTGATCCCCGCTGCACGGAATGGCTTGTTGAGATACCCACCCAGGTGAGTTGGGCGAATTTACCCGGCGCGGATTTAGTGGAAATTAATAATTTTTCTGCCATGGCGCAATTTGATTTTTATATGCAAGTGCAGCAGCACTACACCGCCCACAACACTTCAGCCACCATTGAATTTCGCGAAAACGAAATCGAACCACTTGCTGATGCGATCTATCAAACAATTCAGCAAGGTCAGGGATACATATCGGCGGCATTACTAGCTCGTTTTGATGCCAATGCCACCTTCCCGCGTCTGCCGTTTGAACCGATTGATGAGGCCACTTATCTGCAGCTCAATGCTGAGGTGGTAACCAGGCGACGCAACCCTGATTTCTTTGATGCTTTGCAGCATTACGACAGCGGTGAATTGGTGGAGGCAGGCCCTGCTGGGTGCGATTCTGATAAATGTCTCTTGCCGCTTGCAAAGCAAGGGTAAGGAGCTTGGGCTAGGTGGTTTGACGTGTCAAACTCACTTATATGAGTGTTGGCCTGATGCTTCAGGTTCAAGCTTATGGAGGGGTGGTCGAGTGGTTGATGGCTCTGGTCTTGAAAACCAGCGAAGTGAAAGCTTCCGCGGGTTCGAATCCCGCCCCCTCCGTTTTAATCGGTTTGATGTTTTGGTTCGCTCATAGAGCTCTTGATCTGCCATGGAGCGCCTTCGCGTGAGGCTTAATGGGATCAGTTATTTCGGGCCCGGCGCATCAATGCAGGCATCCCCTCTCCCCACTCCAGGTGAAATTGAAGCAGTCGTCCCCTTATCAGAAGATCAAATCCCAGCGGATCCAGTTCCAGATGATGAACTTGATGCTGATGCCCACGACCCAGATTGGTTTGATGATGAAGCCTTTGGTGGCTCCTCTTCCGGTTTTGCTGAAGCTCCCCAGGGTTGGTAGTACCTAGTGTTTGGCGGATTGCCTCTTTGGTTTATTTGGGCACTGCTTTCAGCGGTTTTTGCCGGTACTTCTGCAGTGTTCGCAAAGGTTGGTTTAGAGGAGGTGGATCCAGATCTTGCTACTTTAGTAAGAACATTTGTTGTTTCTATATTTTTACCACTCCTTATTTTTGCAGCTGGTAAGTGGAGCAATCCATTTGTTTTGTCGCAACAAACATGGATATTTATTGTTCTTTCTGGTATCTCAACAAGTTTATCTTCTCTTTGCTTTTTTAGAGCTCTAAAAGAGGGTGATGTTTCTTTAGTGGTTCCTGTTGATCGGCTCAGTTTATTGGTAGTAGCGCTTATCGGTTTTCTCTTTTTGGGGGAGCGCCCTACTATTTATGCATGGGTGGGTTTGGTATTAATTGGTGGTGGTGGTTTGTTATTTTCCCTC
>Ga0247838_1002711_pt1 | contig 21981 bp, 12 predicted proteins | sample LaCruzMarch2015__5_FD_189097 | JGI IMG/M metagenome (GOLD analysis project Ga0247838, IMG submission 189097) | Freshwater microbial communities from meromictic Lake La Cruz, Castile-La Mancha, Spain - LaCruzMarch2015_15m | ecosystem: Environmental > Aquatic > Freshwater > Lake | place: Spain... | reverse complement strand
CACGCCAAGCTTGAACAGCCCTGCTGGCGCGGCGGTCTCGCCTGACGGCGCCTACTTTTTGATGGTATCGAGCCACACGATCAGGAAGGTGGTGATTGCCACGGGCGAGGTCAGCACCATTGCTGGTTCCAGCACCGCGGGCATGGCCGATGGCGCGGGCACCAATATTCAGTTCAATTCACCAGCAGGTATTGCCATTTCGAACGACGGGACCTTTGCGCTGGTGACGGAGTACTGGGGCAATCGCGTGCGCAGGCTCAATTTGATGGTGAATCCCGTGACTTCGACGCTGGTGGGAGGTGACAACAGTCAGAGCGCTGGGGCCCAAGCCGTGTCATGGGGCACCGGCTCTGCCTCTCGCTTCTCGCATCCCATCGGCATATGCATCAGCTCGGACAACTACTGGGCGTTTGTGGCCAACACGGACGGCGGCGCCATCAGCGTCATCATTCTTCCGCACAGGCTCACCTTTATCTTTTTGGCAGCGGGCACAATTTCGATGCCATCGGGCATTTTGGCCTCGCCGTATCGCGATTATTTGTTGGTGGCGGGTGCGGGCAACAACAAGATCTGGAAGATCCCTTTTGCCATGGGCGGCATGGGCCTGAGCGGCGGCACGCCTGTTGTTTTCGCTGGTACCGGCGCGGGCTCCGAAATCGACGGCACGGCCACCGCCACGTTCAATTACCCCAACGCCATGATCCTGTGGTCTTGCAGTGTCAAGGGCTACGGCGCTGTGACGGCGGAGCGGCAGTGCGCGCAGTGTCCTCCGGGCACCTTTAGCGTTGGCACTGGGGTCTGCAAGCCCTGCGCTGGTGGCCAATACAATCTTGTTTATGGAAGCTCTGCATGCCTCGCTTGCGCTGGAAACACGTTTAGCGGACCCAATGCCTCTGCTTGCACTCCATGTCCTATGGGCTCTGTCACGGCCAAAAGCTTTACTGTCTGCACGCTTCAACAGGGCTACTACACTTCCATGACAAATTTGGCCAGGAGCTGTGGCGGTGGAGCCTGCCCCACGACGTATTCTACCCAATATAATGCAGCCAATCAAGGGTCAGCCGCCAATGATGGCTCCTACACAACGTATTACCATTCAGCGTGCGACCAGACAACGGCCCAGTGGTGGGGCGTCAACTTTGGCTCCGTCAAGTCCGTTTGGGGAGGCCAGGTCTTTGGCAGATCGGATGGCAACGCGGATCGCGTCAACGACTTTCAGATTTGGGTGGGAAATGCGTCGCTGGCCACTGGAGCCACCTGGAACCAAGCGGGCCTCGCGCTCTGCTTTACTGATTTTTTGCACACACAGGGCTATTTGCAGGGAGGCAATCAAAGCTTTGTGTGCTCGTATCCAGTCAGTGGGCAGTATGCCTACCTCATGCGGCCCTCGACTGACTGCCTAAACCTGGCCGAAATTTTGCTATTTGAGAATGTAGTGACAGCATGCCCAGTTGGCACTTCTAATCCTGGACCTGGTGTTGCCATTGCCGAATTCTGCACGCTGTGCGCTGCTGGCTACTATAGCCCATCAGGCAATGCTCCCTGCACCATTTGCCCACCCAACACCAACTCTGTGCCTGGCTCTTGGTCGTGCGCTGTCAAGGCGGGCTACTTCTCCGCGTCCCTGGCAGCTCGCTTCCCCTCGTCTGCCTTGGGTGCTATGAGCGCGATCATTGGGGGCGACAATTTCACGGTGACTCACTCCTCCGCTTTCGCGAGCTCGGAGGGCTGGCGAATCATGGGCGCCGCCGGCACCGCCGACGAGTGGACGACGGCCACCGCCTCCTACGCTGCCGACGGCAGCTATACGGGAGGCTATGTGACCACAGTAGACGGTGTAGCCTATGCGGGGGAGTGGGTGCAGCTGGAAATGAGCAACGCGCACTCCTTCAGCTCCTTTGGCGTGCAGGCGCACAAATCGGTGCCGTCGCGCAGCCCCCAGAGCTTCCTTCTGGCCGCTTCTGGCGATGGCCTGACGTGGCACACGGTTGACAGTCGAACGGGCTTGGGGGGCTGGTCGGCGAGCACTGTCAAGTGGTTTTTCGGTGGCAGCGTCGTCACCGCCAAGTATCTCCGCTTTATTGTCCTGACGACCGTGGGCGGTGATTTCTATGGCTCCATCAACAAACTTTACCTTTATGAGGCAGCACCCAGCCAATGCGGAGCCGGCACGTATTCCCTGCCTGCGGCTACCGCCTGCTCCACGTGCCCCGCCTCCACCACCTCCACTGCGGGAAGCTGGAAGTGCACGCCCCTTGCTGGCTACTATAGCGGCATCACAGCCACCCGCTTTCCATCGGCTGCTTTGGGCTCCCCCAATGCGATGGTGGCCGGCGAGGCGTTCACTGTGACGCAGTCGTCCTCGACGGTGGGCTATCCGGGCTACAATCCGTTTGCGGCGGACGACAATTCGGATTCGGTGTGGCTGTCGAGCTCGCCCGCGTATTCTGGTGTCAACAACGCCTATGCTGACGCCGCCTACTCTACGGTAGTGGAGGGCACAGCCATTTACGGCGAGTGGCTGCAGCTCCAGGCTGCCAACAGCCATGCCTTCAGCACGTATACCATTCAGGCGCAGCGTTTTTCGGCGAATCGGAGTCCTGCAAGCTTTTTGGTGGTGGTGTCGGGCGACGGCGTCAACTGGCTCAATTTTGATAGCAGGGCCGGTAACATAGACTGGACTGACCTTCAAAATAAGACGTTTTCTAGCCAAAGCGTGGTCGTAGCCAAGTACTTTCGTCTCATTGTGCTCAGCACTGCCGCAGGCGACAGCTACACCTCGATCAACAAGTGGATGCTCTATGAGGCGACCGTCACAGGATGCCCCGCTGGCACCTACTGGACAGCTCAGGGTTGCGTTGGCTGCGGCGCTGGTACCTACAGCGCTGGTGTTGGCGCGTCCTCTGTCACGGCCTGCGCGCAGTGTGCCGCGGGCTCCTACTCCGCAGCCAGTAGCACCAGCTGCTCTCCTTGTGCTGTGGGCGCCTACTGCCCTGCGGGCGCCACTGCTTCCGCCATATGTCCTCTTGGCTCCTATTGCCCGACTCCATCTAACATCGTGAGCTGTGCGGGGGGCTCTTATTGTCCGGCGGGCTCCACCGGCTCCGCGCAGTGTCCTCTAGGCTCTTTCTGTTCCACTGCCTCAAACATAGCCACATGCTCGGTAAGCACTTATTGTCCAGTGGGCTCCACAGCTGCAGCTCAGTGTCCTGCTGGCTCCTTTTGCTCTTCGGCCTCCAATATCACGGCATGTTCACTGGGCGCATACTGTCCCGCGGGCTCCACTGTTTCGACACAGTGCGCTCTCGGCTCCTTCTGCCCGACGGCCTCAATCATCACCGCATGCTCAGAGGGCGCCTACTGTCCTGCGGGCTCCACGGCCTCGGCGCAGTGCCCTCTCGGCTACTATTGCGCGAACGCCTCCAGCGTCGTCTCATGCACACTGGGCGCGTATTGTCCTGCGGGCTCCACGGCCTCCGCGCAGTGCCCTCTGGGCTCCTATTGCTCGACGGCCTCTAGCATCACCGCATGTTCGGCGGGCGCCTATTGCCCAGCGGGCTCCACTGTTTCGACACAGTGCGCTCTCGGCTCCTTCTGCTCGACGGCCTCAAGCATCACCGTATGCGCACCAGGAGCGTATTGTCCTGCCGGCTCCACTGTTTCGACACAGTGCGCTCTCGGCTCCTTCTGCTCGACGGCCTCTAGCATCACCGCATGTTCGGCGGGCGCGTATTGTCCAGCCGGCTCCACCGTTTCGACACAGTGTCCTCTAGGCTCCTTCTGTTCCACGGCCTCTAGCATCACCGCATGTTCGGCGGGCGCGTATTGTGCCGCGGGCTCCACTGTTTCGACACAGTGTCCTCTAGGCTCCTATTGCTCAACTGGCTCGAACATAGCCGCATGTTCACCGGGAGCGTATTGTCCTGTCGGATCCTCGGCTTCCGCGCAGTGTCCTGCCGGCTCCTTTTGCTCGACGGCCTCCAGCATCGCCGCATGTTCGGCAGGCGCGTATTGTGCCGCGGGCTCCACCGTTTCGACACAGTGTCCTCTAGGCTCTTATTGCTCTTCGGCCTCAAGCATCACCGCATGCGCACCAGGAGCGTATTGTCCGGCGGGCTCCACTGTTTCGACACAGTGTTCTCTAGGCTCCTATTGCTCGACGGCCTCCAACATAGCGAGCTGTTCGGGGGGCGCCTATTGCCCAGCGGGCTCCACGGCCTCCGCGCAGTGTCCTGCGGGCTCCTTTTGCTCTTCGGCCTCAAGCATCACCGCATGCGCACCAGGAGCGTATTGTCCCGCGGGCTCCACGGCCTCGGCACAGTGTCCTCTAGGCTCCTTCTGCTCGACGGCCTCCAACATAGCGAGCTGTTCGGGGGGCGCCTATTGCCCAGCGGGCTCCACGGTCTCGGCGCAGTGTCCACTAGGCTCCTTTTGCTCTTCGGCCTCAAGCATCACCGTATGCGCACCAGGAGCGTATTGTCCTGCGGGCTCCACGGCCTCGGCGCAGTGTCCCCTCGGATCCTTCTGCTCGACGGCCTCCAACATCACCGCCTGCGAGCCGTCCGCCTATTGTCCTGCGGGCTCCACAGCCTCGGCGCAGTGTCCTCTAGGCTCCTATTGCTCTACGCCATCTAACATCGTGAGCTGTGTGGGGGGAGCGTATTGTCCTGTCGGCTCCACGGCTTCCGCGCAGTGCCCAGCTGGGTCCTTTTGCGCGACTCCATCTAACATCGTGAGCTGTTTGGGGGGCGCGCACTGTCCAGCGGGCTCCACCGCCTCCGCGCAGTGCGCCAAGGGCTCCTACTGCAGCACGGCTGCATCAATCGTAGAGTGTGCAGCCGGCTCCTATTGTGCTGAAGGCTCAACCGCTTCAACGCAGTGTCCCGCCGGCTCCTTTTGCCCCATCGCGTCCAACCTCACCGCTTGCTTGGCGGGCAATTATTGCGCACCAGGCTCCACCGCTTCAGCGCAGTGCCCCGCGGGCTCTTATTGTTCGACTCCATCTAACATCGTGAGCTGTGTGGGGGGCGCGCATTGTCCTGCGGGCTCCACCGCCTCCGCGCAGTGTCCCGCTGGCTCCTTTTGCTCTTCGGCCTCCAACATAGCGAGCTGTGTGGGGGGTGCCTATTGTCCAGCGGGCTCCACGGCTTCCCTGCAATGTCCTCTAGGCTCCTTCTGCTCGACTCCATCTAACATCGTGAGCTGTTTGGGGGGCGCGTATTGTCCTGCGGGCTCCACGGCCTCGGCGCAGTGTCCACTAGGCTCCTATTGCGCGACGCCCGCCAACATCGCGAGCTGTGTGAGCGGTCAATATTGTCCTGGTGGCTCAACCGCTTCCATGCAGTGCCCGGAAGGCTCCTATTGCTCGACGCCGTCCGACATTGCGAGCTGCGCGAGTGGTCAGCATTGTCCTAAAGGCTCCACCGCCGCTTCCGCGTGTGCTGCCGGCTACTATTGCCCCAACAGCTCCGTCGCCATCCAGTGTGCCGCGGGCTCGTATTGCGCGGCCGGCTCCACCGCCTCAGCACAGTGTCCCGCGGGCTCGTATTGCGCCACTCCTTCCAGCATAACGTCTTGCGTGTCAGGCTCCTTTTGTGCCACCGCTTCGACCGCTACCATAGAGTGTCCAGCCGGCTCCTATTGTCCTACGCCCTCTGCTATTGTCGCCTGCAGCGTGGGCTCTTATTGCGCGGCGGGCTCAACTGCCAGCGTGGCGTGTCCTGTTGGCAGCTACTGCCAAAGCCCAGCGACCATAGCAAACTGCAGCCTGGGTGACTATTGCCCCTTGAACACCTCGCAGCGTGCCCTGTGTGCCGTCAGCTTTTACTGCCCCAATACCACCGTGCAGCTGCCGTGTGCCATACCCAAAGACTGCACAGAGGGCAGCATCAAGCAGTACGACTGCGATGCCGGCTTCTATTGCCCTGACAATGTCACGTCGATTCAATGCAGCGCAGGAAGCTTTTGCCCCATCGACGCCACGTACGAGCGACCCTGCTCGCCTGGCTCCTATGCCACGCAAAAGGGTGCCAGCGCCTGCACCGCCTGCGCTATCGGTACCTTTGGCACAGTGAACGGAAGCAACAGCACGCAGGCATGCGTGACGTGCGCGACGGGCACCTACAGCGACACAGAGGGCAGCGCGCAGTGCTCTGGCTGCCCTGGCGGCACCTTTACGACGCTGACGGGGGCGACAATCTGTCAAGGCTGCGAGGTGGGCCAATATTCGGTGGTCTCCGCGACCTCCTGCATCGCATGCGCCGCGGGCTCTTATGCCTCGGCCAAGAGCCAGGCGACGTGCACCGGCTGCCCCACAGGCACGTATGCGAATACCACGGGTGCCACGGCCATTACCGTTTGCGTCGTCTGCCCATCAGGCGCCTACGGCGCCCTTTTAGGCCTTTCCGTATGCGCTGCCTGCCCCGCCGGCGGCTACGCGACGGGCTCCGGGGGCTCCGTTTGCAGCTACTGCGCCGCCGGCCTGTATGGCACCGGTCTGGGCGCGACCTCGCTCGACGCCTGTGCAGCGTGCGTCAATGGCACCTTCACGGCCAGTCCTGGATATTCAACGTGTTCCAAGTGCGCGGCAGGCCGCTACATGACGGGTTTGCAGGCGACGACGTGTCAAAGCTGCAGCGCCGGCTCGTACGCCTCGGGCTTGGGCAGCTTCAACTGCACGGCGTGCGCGCCGGGGGCCTACGCGGTGAGCGTGGGGCTGGCCGCGTGCGTGCTATGTCCGACTGGCCGCTACAGCACCAGCGTCGCTCTGAACACCACGTGCACGGCTTGTGCAGAGGGCACCTACAACACCGCATTGGGCATTACGCAGTGCTCGCAATGCGCAGCCGGCCGCTACGGCACCGGCTTGGGCACTACCGTATGCACACAGTGTCCGGCCGGCCGCTTCAGCACGGGCCTGGGCATATTCACCGACTGTCAGCTGTGCGCAGAGGGCCAGTTCTCCTTGAGCGCGGCGACCGCGTGCTCGCAGTGTTTTGGGGGCACCTACAACACAGGCCTTGGCATGCCCAACGCCTCGCAGTGCTCGGGCTGCGCGATCGGCCAATACAGCAGCGGCCTTGGGATGACGACCGCCGGCGTGTGCTTGGGGTGCGCGGAGAACGAGTGCGCGCACAGGGTCGGCATGAGCGCTTGCTTCGCCTGCGGCCCCGGCCTGAAGGCGCTGCCCTTAGCCACGGGAGGCCAAATCATGGCTGACGTGACAGGCCACAATGTCCACGGCTTTTACGCCGGTACGGCCAACTTGACGGTGCAGCAGGCCGTGACCGTAGATATTTTGGTGGTGGGCGGCGGGGGCAGCGGGGGGCATCACCTGTCGGGAGGCGGCGGTGCGGGGGCCTTGATCTTTTATAGCAGCCTCGTTTTGACGCCCGGCACGTACACAGTGACGGTGGGCGCCGGAGGCGCGATGCAGACGCAGACGCAACCGAGCTCTGCCATTGGCAAGCCTGGCAATGACGGCGGCTACTCCTCCATCGCGTTCCCCAACGGTTCGTCGTATCTGTTTTTAGCCAGGGGAGGCGGCGGCGGCGGCGGCGGCGGGGACAGCAGTGCTGGCACGGGCGCCGAGTACGGTCGCAGTGGCGGTTGCGGCGGCGGCGGTGGTAATAATGGGAACATGCAAGGAGTCAGTGGCGGAGCGGCTCTTGTGACCAATATTTTAGCGGTGGGGCAATCCAGGGGCAATCGAGGGGGCGCTGGCCCTCCCGCGACCTGCAAAAACAATGCTAAATATCCCATGCAAGGGGGCGGCGGCGGCGGCGTGGGCAGGCCAGGCACCGATTCGTCGCCCGCACCCGTCAGCACTTTTCCATTTGGCTCATCCTGCAACGCGCCCGGGCCTGGTGGCAGCGGCCTCTGCAATATCACAATCGACAACATCACCCACAATTTTGCGCACACGTTTGGGCTAGCCTACACCTTGGGCGCGGAATGGTCAAATGGAGAGTACTGGGTGGGTGGTGGCGGCGGGGGTGGCGGCTACAGCGCCGCGTTTAAGATGATCGCTGGGGGTGTTGGTGGGGGCGGCTTTGGGTTGCAGTACAACGCGCTATCGTACGTCTATCCGGGCACAGGCATGGCCAACACGGGCGGTGGCGGCGGCGGTGCCGCTTCGGATGGCAGCAGCATCGGCAATCAGCCCGTGACGCAGGGCGCTGCCGGCGGCTCTGGCCTTGTTTTGGTGCGCTACGCTCTGATGCAGCCGTGCCAAAGCGGCGCCTACAGCACGGGCGTCTACGAGGCAACGTGCTCCCATTGCAGCGCCGGAACCTTTGCGCTGGCCAACAGCTCGACGTGCTCCGACTGCCCCAAGGGCCTCTTTTCCACCGCCACCGCGGCTTCAGTGTGCGCAGAGTGCGCCAAGGGCTCCTTTAGCAATGCGAGCAAATCCACGGGCTGCCTGCTATGTCCCGCCAACACATACGCTGATATAGCCGCGGCGTCTGAATGCGCACAGTGTCCCGTGTGCTCGTCGAGGGCCACGCAGCTGGGGGGCTCTTGCTGGAGCCAGGGCACTGACATTTCGTGCGCGTGCAACGCCGGCTTTTTCGGTTTGACCGGCTTCGTCTGCTCCGCCTGCCCTGACGGCCACTACAAGAGCCAAATGGCCAATGCGCCGGAATGTGACGCGTGCGCGAGGGGCGCCTACAGCGCGCCGTTTGCCCGCGCCACGCTCGACGACTGCGATCTGGAGCTCACGCCCTCTCTGCATTCGCGCTTGAACGGGGTGGTGGCGGTGGGCCAGGCGTGTCGGACCGGCCGCATCCACAGAACCAACTATGGGCGCAATGAGGACCTGCGGGTGACGCTGGCGCCCCTGCAAGCCTCCCAAGTCACGGTTGCGGTGACGCACATGAACACCGAAGACGCGTTTGACTTTTTGATTGTGGGCGGCACGGAGCTGTCGGGCTCTGCGCTTATGGCGGCAACCCTTGGGGGCTCCACGTGGGACATTCGGTTCACGTCCGATGAATCCAACGAGTTCAGCGGCTGGACCCTAAGCTACACTGTGGTTAGCTTCGTGGACACGGGCTACACGGCCTGTGTGAGTTGCAGCGCCGGCTCCTTTGCTTCAAGCGTCAATTCGACGCAGTGCTCGCAGTGCTCACCCGGCCTTTTCGCCAGCGGCGAGGGTAATTCACAGTGCCTGGGCTGTGCCGCCGGCTCATACGCTGCTTTGGCAACAAGCGCCAACTGCTCCCTGTGTCCTGCAGGCCACTTTAGCAACGTCACGGGGCCGTGTTTACCCTGCGTGGCTGGCTCCTTTGCTAGCATGCAGGGCTCAACCAAATGCGCCGACTGCAAAACGTGTGCCCTTTATTATGCGGCCTCTAGCAAGCAGTGCGCTGCGGGCTCTGTCAACGACACGGTGGTGTGCACCTGCCAACGCAACTATTACGGCCCCGGCACCACGTGCTCACCGTGCCCCGCCAACACCGTTTCGGATCCGGGCAACACCTCTTCGCTTTTGAGCTGCAGGTGCGTCGCCGGCTATGTCTGCACGTACACCAAGCGCATAGAGGCCACGGTGCACATTTCCAACATGTCGCTGGCGGACTTTACGGCAAACTACCAAGACGCCTTTTTGGCGGCGATCGCAAAGGCCGCGGGGGTGGACATCTCCAAGGTCACCATTGTGGTCGCCAAGTCGGGCAGGCGCTTGCTATCTCGGTGGTCGGGGGCCAGCATGGCGCCACAGGAGCTCACCATCAAGTTTTACGTGCATGATGCGACGACGCTAAACCCGACGCTGCCCGCACTACGACGCACCCTCGGCTTTGTCTTTGAGATCGAGTGGCAGCACGATCACATTCTGCACGTCAAACGCTCGCGCTAAAAAAAAAGAGGAAACGGCCCTTTGGCACTTTAGACACTTAGACACACACTTTAGACACTTGGACACACGCGATGATGGAGCACAATTTTATGATATCGCCAGAAGATGAGCGGGACTTTCGCGAACGCCTCAAGCTTTTCTTGGAGGAGCTGAGGCATTCAGCACACACCATCTTGTTTGTGTGGTAAAAGCCCATGGGCGCGCCGAAGGCGCGCCACCGAGCCACCGAAGGCGGGGCTGCTGGCTAGCTCGTAATAAAACGTTTGCTAGCTATTGCAATGTCTAGAGCTATTGCTTTTTCTAGATCAAGCGAAGCAGAGGAGGGTAGCGGCGTAGAGCGCGCGATCGTGAGTGGAGGACCACAGCTTGAGCAGCGTCTTCCTGTGCTCAATATTAGTAAGCACTCGCACGTTGTCTTTGCTGATGGGTAGCGAGGGGTCACTTGGCACGCAAAACTGACCGCCCACGGTGCTGATTACCGAGGCCAGCTCCTTGATCTGAAGGCTGGGCTTGAGGCCACCAAAGCAGATTCGAGCGTCGCGCGTGAAGACCTGATAGGCATTTTTCAAAACGCGAAAGTGACCCAGCTCAATGGTGCCACCGCCTGCGATTGTGTGGCGCTGCTGGTAGATTGTGCGCATATGGGCAAGGCAGACGCGACGCCTAGCCTTTTGCTTGGGAAAGCGATCGAGGTTGAGCATACACTTGCAGAAGCGACAAAAGCGCTCTCCATTTTCATCAATCTCTTTTGATGACTTGGGGGGCTTGGGCTTGGGCTTGGGCTTGGGCTTGGGCTTACTGGGCATCAAAATTGGCTCTTCAAGTGATGCTTCAAGTGATGCTTCGTTCATTGCTTGTGTGCTTTGTGCTTGTGTGCTTGTGTGCTTGTGTGTACTTTCAAGCGAAAAATATATAGCATCAACAGCGTGTGCAAACAGAAACACGCGACGTCCAAATAAACGAAGCAAAATTAAAACAAAAGCGAAAGTGTGTTTTCATGCACGGCATAGGTGCTTTTCTGTTTGGATGTTGGGACTGGTATAAAAGGGCAAGTGAGGGGGCGAAAACAAATTCAGCCAAATGCAGGATATAGTGACCCTCACGGCCACGTGGGTGGGAAAGCTAAAGAGGCGGGCCGACGATGAAGTCGCAAACGCGCTGGGGGGCATAGCACAAGCGCACCCTGAGCATCGAGACGCGCTAGAATCACACTTTCGTGGGTTTTGCATCGCCACTGGCGACGCCATCGATAGTCTGTGGGCCCAGGCTCTTGTCGCTGCGCCGCCCGAAGGCGTCACTGCCTTGGACGGGCTACGGGCCATGTACTGGGCAGACAATCCAGGCACTGAAACGCTTGAAACCAAGGGCTACCAGCAGGTCAAGTACTATTTAGAGCACGTTTCAGGCTACTGGAAGTGCGGCACGCCAGTTGGCTACGCCAGGGTCGACTCGCACACGGGAGACATTAGCATCATATGCCTGTCCAAGATGCGGGATATTCTGATGGACATTCACTACACCACCGTAAACGAAGAGGGCGCAGCCGAGAGTGTGCTCATTGGGCCGCGATGGCTTGCAGACGAGGACAAAAGGCGGTACGATCGCGTTGTGGTGGACCCGACCATGGAGCCCAACGCCCGCGAGTTCAACATGTGGCCTGGCTTCGCGGCGGATAAGCTGCCGCCTGTGGCGCCGGAACTGGTCGCAGCCCTCATCGCACCCATCCTGGCGCATATTCACGACGTCCTGGCGTCGGGCGTCACCAATCACTTCAAGTACATTGTAGACTGGATGGCATTTCTCGTAAAGCACCCGGAGCGTCGCACGCAGACCCTGATGCTCTTTCAGGGCCAGCAGGGCACCGGCAAGGGCCTTATCTGGGATTTTTTGCGAGAGTATGTCCTTGGCCACAAGGTGTGCACGCAATCCGCCAACGCCAAAAATGACTTGTTTGAGCGCTTCTCCAACGGCTTCCTTCACAAGAGGCTGGTGCAATTAGACGAGGTGATTTCCATTTTTTGAGCATATTTATTGAGCATATTTATTGAGCATATTTATTGAGCATATTTATTGAGCATATTTATTGAGCATATTTATTGAGCATATTTATTGAGCATATGGGACTAAGCCATGAAAACAGGCCCAGGACATTCGGATGTACGAAGACGACCTAAAAAATAAGGTGACATCCAAGGACCTGCGCTACGAACGAAAGAACCAGGACACCATCACCGTCGCCAACTTTGCCAACTTTGTGATGACCACCAACAACACAGTCACGCTTCGAGTTTCAAACGACGATAGACGCCTGGTTCTTTTTGAGTGCTCCGACGTTCACCGAGGCGATCGCGCCTACTTTGACGGCCTGTGTGCTCAGATGCGAGGTGCCGGCGTGGCGCGAGCGCTCTATCAGTTTTTCATGGAGCGTGACCTGTCCGAGTACTCGTCTGAGATGGCATTTCAGGAGAGGCGTCCGCGGACAGAGCTGTACAATGACACGCGCGCAGACTCGCTGCGACCCGAGCAGGCCTTCTTTTCAGCGCTGGTCAACCACTACGACTCCAGGGGCATAATACGCATTCTCATTTCGGAACTGTACGGCGCGTACAAGCTCTATGCGGGCGAAGGCGATAAGCTTCACCACACCACCTTTGGCCGCCTGACGAGCAAGATGGTGCCCGCCATTGAAAAGGACAAGATCGTAAACGGTCACAAAAGCTACACTATCAATATGCAGCTGCTCCGCAAGTTTTTGAGCAAGTCCAACTCGTACGACGTGGAGGCGGAGCTGCCTGCCAAGCCCGTTTGCACCATCATTTCCAAAACCTAAAGCCGAAAACTCTGGCTTTGTGTTTTCAGCCAAAATGCGTCCATTGATAGACCACGTGCAGCAAGACAATGACAGCGACGACAGCGCACGCGAAAACGAGATTCTCAAAATAAAAAAAAGGAGAAAGTACCATTGTGTGTCTAATTATTTAAGCTCATACTTTAAGTAGCAGCCGCGTTTACTGTTCATATCATTCACATCACGGCCTTCACGCACCATTCACATCACGCCCTTCACATCACGCACCATTCATAACATCACATCACATCACGGCCAAGACCGCGTATAAGAGCATAAACCAAACACGCATAGCCTATCCATGTTGGATCTCTGGGCGCAAAGGCTTCTGCCATTCTTGCAATCGCAGGGCCTGACGGGCGCCGAGATTAACCTTTTGAGCAAAACCAAGCTGGTCGCCCCAATAAAGGATGCAACCGTCGAGTCCATAATAAAATGGCTCACAGACGCGGGTGTCATCGCTGAATTGGGCAGCTTCTTAGTTTTCTTTCCGCGCATTTGCCACGCGGTGCTCTTTTCCACCGGCCTGCTTTTGGATAGCACCGACAATGAGCTTTTAAACGTGACCAATAACGCGGCGTGGAGCCAAACGCAGTATATGGAACGAATCGACGATGGCAGGCTGGAGACGAGAGAGTGTGCCATGAACAACCCCAGCAATTTTTTCGGTTCCATCACCTTTTGGCTAATGAAGCGACCCTACTACGACGATTTGGCCCTTCACGGGATGGCAACCCAATGGGGTCATTGGTGCAAGCAGCGTGCTATGAAGCTACCGGATCAATCGTATATAAAGGATATAGCCAGCATGCCCCTATATGAGGCGTGCCTTTTAATATGCATTGAGCACGCTGCATTGAAGGGGAGCGTGGTGATGGTGGAGCGAGGCCTAAAAAACGAAAGGCCCAAGACTTGGAAAGTGCATGGCCATGGAGCCGATATATTCCCGCCCTATTTCTATTCGGCCGACGCGGACACCACGTGGAACACTATATTTAGCGGTAAAAGGGCAAACGGATCTCTAGCCACACCCTGGCTGAACGGTTTGCATCATGGTGACGAATTCGTCGACATAAGACTGGATTTTATAACAGACGGGGCATCGTATCAAAGCTGGCAAAACGAGATTGCAGCGTTGAGCGATGCATGATTCTTCAATGGTTTTTGCCTATTTATATGTGGTCATGTTACTTTATAAAATTTTGATATGACGTCACGACGCCTTGCTCAAGAGAGCGACGACGAAGGGGAGTCAGCGTCTGAAGAAGAACAAAGAGCTGTTGGACCCTTTGGCTGGCTAAATGGTAAGACATACATGGACGCCAGTGATTTGGTCGACTGGGGGTTTGTTATCGTGCCGTTGCTGGCTGATGAAGGCCAGCAGATTTCGGATCATATGATGCGTGACATTATCGTTAACGGCGATGTAGCCCATAAGGACATATTTCACATGGATGGGGGGTACCAAAAGACTGTAGGAAAACATCATTTGCTGGATTATTTCAGAAATTTAACAGCCGTTCCATTGGAAAATTTAACCCCAAAACAGCAAACTGAACACGCAGAACGCGATACCAAGCCGTTTGTGGCCCCTGCTGCTGGCAAGCCCTGGCAAGCAAAGCATGTTTATAGCAAGTTAAACCTCCTTTCGCTGGCTAGATTCAAATGGCCACGTCATGGCTCGGCTGTTACTCCTAACGGAACCCTGCTTGCGGTCCTGCAAAAGGCGGTGACCAAGCACCAGAAAGCGTTTTGTCAAAAAGAAGGCATGTTGCAAGCAGAAATAGTGGAATATAACGCGTCTATTCCGCATAAGGCCCCCAAACATCCAAATCTTATTCCGATGGTTCCCAAGCAATTGGAAGGTATCAGCTACGTTGGTCATCTGGCGGCCACTGACATCACCTTCTGCTTCATACAAGGATCCCATGAAAAAAACCACACGGCATATGACGTTGCAGCGAAGGTAGGCGCTAAGGCAGGCCTATTGATAAATCAAAAAGTAATCACGATTCCAGCTGGCCACGCCCTGATCCACCACCCCGGCCTGGTGTTTGTTCCCGTCCACGAGTTGTTCCGGGCCCTCAACACAGTCCATCTGTGGGAGTGCACCTTTCATTTGACCCATGGCGCAGGTGCACTGCCGCCTAGCGATATACCCGACGTTTCCGATGAAGAGGGCCCGCCCGCTGCCAAAAAACGGAAGGGAAGCGTGGCGGCACCCAAGGCGCCTTCGGTTTACTTTGGACCTTCAAGGGTGTCTACCGGAAGCGCACACAGAGCATACGCTAGCAATCCACAAAATTACGCAATTGCCAGGCATGCCAATGAGATCGAAGCGTTAACAGAACACATAAAGCAAATGACGGATGCTATGGATGCACCAGGGGTTAGCGAGTTCCAAAAAGACAACACACTGCATCAAATTGCGCGCCTTCAAGAAACGTTGCGTAATGCGCGCGCTGAAGCTGCAGCTTAAGCTAAAAGATGCTGCTTAAAGCATAGTTTTATATTAAAATAAATGTTTTTTGGGGCGTCATTAAAAGGTTTTTTTATTCAACATGAGCCATCTCGCATGGGCCGCTGTGGCCTTGCACGCGACGCAGGCGGTGGTGATGCTATCTCTCACTGTGTGGTTTGATTCGTCGCAACCGTCAAACGCCTATCCGCTTTATAAAACCGTGCACATTTGGCATAGTGAGCATGATATCACGGCAGTGACGGAAAAAACCGGAACATTAGACGGGCGCTGGGCGATTGTTGCTTTTTTTTCGATGAGCGCCGCATTTCCGGCTGCCGTTTTGCTGCTCGACTTAGACCCGCGCTTTCGCTTCGCCGAATACGCCTTTTCAGCCTCCACCATGCTCATGGTAATCGCGCTGCAAGTGGGCATCAACGACATCTACACGCTGCAGGCAATGTTTGTGCTAACGTTTGCCACCATGGTATTTGGAATTTTGGAGTCGTGGGTCGCGCACGTGGCCGGCTGGATCACCTTTTTATCGGCCTACAGCCCCATCCTGGACGCGTTTGTGCTGTCCACTGCGCGGTCACCGGTCAGCGCCCCCGACTTTGTGTCTGTCATTGTGGTTTTGGAGTTTATCCTCTTTGGCTGCTTCGGCTGCGTTCAGACGTACGAAATGTGGTCAAAGTATGATGCTGATGCTGTCTACGTGGTTCTATCGCTCGTGTCCAAGACATTGCTGGGCTGGTTGGTGTTTAGTCCTATGCTTATTATTTAGGCCCTTTGGCCTTTTGGACATATGGCACACGTTTCGTTGATGAGGCTTTAGCTGCAGCACCTGCATCAGCTTCTTCCTCTTCTTCCTCCTCCTCCTCTTCTTCCTCTTCTTCCTCTTCTTCTTCTTCCTCTTCTTCTCGTGCAGCAGCAGAGCCACCACCAGCAATAGCAGCAGCAGCAGAGCCACCACCAGCAATAGCAGCAGCAGCAGAGCCACCACCTGCAACAGCAACAGCAGCAGCAGCCTTTGGCGCCTTTGGCGCTTTGGGTCCAGCGATTCCATAATTATGGGGAAAATACAGGATTGTTCCTGCAGGAATGTCTTTGCTTGCAACGACAATGCCAATCTTCTTGTTTCCGTTTACCGTTTTGAGAGTGAGCCTAACATTCTTGGCTAATTTGGTGTTTGCTGGAAAAACGTCTCTGTGAATAAGAGAGACCACGTTGCATTTTTTATCAAATCTGAGATATGATGTCTGCTTCGTCGTCGCATGCTTAATAAAGTGTGTGTTTCCCGCTCCACTTTCTAAACTCCACTGACCGCCAAAAAAACCGACAGCGTGCCCTTTCGCGACATGATCCAAGCATATCACATTGTGCTGACCATCAACGGTGCTGCTGTGAGCAAAGAGCAATCTCGGTAGCGCCAGCGACGAAAGCAACTTTTTATCATTTCCCACGACGATTCTGCTGACATCTTTATCGTCAAACCACGCCTTCAAAGCGTTTGTGCGAGCAAACCACCTGGCGATTTTGCTAGTCTCAGCGGGCACTATGTCGCATGCCCATGGCACAATCTCGTAATCTTCATTGAGCCTGACGTTGCTCCATGATTTTTCCCCCACTTTAAACAAATGCGCAGTTGCATAGCCTGCGGGAATCTGTGCTTTTATGTTTGCATCGACTACTAACTTTTCATCATCATAGGAGCGCCAATGCTGCAGTCCAAGTATGTGTCCCACATTGCACACAGGCTTATATGCGCTGCCATCATCGAGTTGAACATACAGCGGGTTTCCATGCACTGCTCTACCAGTGATAGTGCCACCATCTGTGATGTCCTCCCAACATAAAGTCAATTTGCCCTGTTGATAATCATTAATTTTAGCAAAGCGTGCCGTTGCCGCCTCTGCTTCGCGCTTGATATTTGCTACCAAATCAAGCACACTTACTAGGCCCTCAGCATTTTTAAGCTTATTGGTATACGGCTGTGCTATGACTGCAGCCGCGGCGGCGGCCTTTGGCTTCCTTGGCTTGCGAGCCTTGGCAACTGCGTGTGAGCCCCACTTAAGCACAAATGCTGCCGCTTGCTCTTCGGTGAAATCACCACTCTCAGCCTCTTTGACCACTTCGTTTAGCATGGCCATAAATTTGGCCTTGATAGCATTTTGGCTTTTTGCATAGGCCAAGAATATACCCTTGCAAACGCCAGCCGCGCTTCGGGGCTGCGAAAGGGCCCACTGCTCTCTTATTTCCGTAGCAGCCTCTGCTGCGAGTGAAGGCGCCGCTGCTTGGTCTGCTATTGCTGCTTGGTCTATTATTGCTGGGGCCGCTATTGCTTGGCCGTCTTTAGCTTGTTTAGCAGCTTCCTTTGCAGCCTTAGCAGCTGCAGCAGCATCTTTCCTTTTCTGTTGAGAAGGAGTTACTCGTTTTGCTGGTGCCATTATTCGCTATGTTCATCAAAACAAAACTTATATATATATATATAAGAGTGCTGTCACCGTAAGCACAAATGTCAGCCGATGGGCATAAGCGTGCCGTTGCCGCTTTTTTGCAAATCATAGCGCCTCAAAGAGCTGCAATATTCACTCTTGATATGGGAGATTCCATTCTGGGGGGAAAGAGCAGCAATAAAGGGAAATACAAACACATAATAGACGCGGTATCTCATCTCAATGTGCATATTGACCATGCGAATGGGGTTCTCGAGCGGGGGTGGGTAAGCGACTCCAGTTGGTCAAAACTGAACACGTGGGAAAAATTTATGCTTGATGATCACTATGAATTGTACATAGTACCCATACCTTTTAGAGTAAACAGGTGTGACAGCGAAACCATAAGCATCGCAGTTAAACTGAAATCTTTCGACGATTACCTAAACCAATGTAGTAAAAAAGTGCAAGCATGGCCACCAAGTGATATGGACGCGATAAGGGAAGCGAAACGTCCTATGCTATCCACCTACCCATCGGCTACGCGCACCTATGCTGAAACTCTATGGAACGGCTCCAATAGAAGCATATTGAAAATTGTTCTTGGTGACAATATGCGTAGGCTCCGCCAAGAGCTTCAAATAGATGATGCAGATTACTACGAACATATTTGGGACCGCATCACCACCATAGTAAGGCAGGTGCGCAAGCTGCGCGATGCCAGCACGCTAAAGGGCAAAAATTGGCAGACTACGGAAATTCAAACGCGAATTCAGGCTCTCGCTGCGAACGCACCCGAACAGCGGTACCGCGATGCGTTTCTTCAGATTTTACGCAACAGGTGCCTGCTCATGGGAATCACTCGAAAATACTTCAGCACCGCTCGCGCTGTGAAGCCTGCGCCTCTACCCAACGCCTTTGACAGGCTTTTTTTTAATGAAACAGAAGACGCGAGCGCCGAAGAGGCTGAGGCTATTGAAGCCACTATTGCGACTGGTGAGGCTGCGGCTGGTGAGGCTGCGGCTGATGAGGCTGAAGCGGATGAGGCTGAAGCGGAAGCAGAGGCTGCGGCTAGTGAGGCTGAAAGCGGTGACGGTTTTGGCGGTTTAGGTGACTGGGGGGAAAGCTCGGGCCCTATCGACAATGAATGGGCGCAAGACTGGGACAAGCACGACCCGGCTTAATGAACCACATGCCCGGTAAGCAGGCTGCCTAAAAGAGATTGCTGCGACATTGGAACGCGTGCAGCATATGTGCCAAGTCCAGCCTGTGCTCGGGCCTTGGCGTGCGCCTGATTGTTTCTCACATTTGCAGCTTCGATTGCTTGATTATAGTTTTCAAACAGCATACGCTCATTTTGCGGGCGCTGCGCGTTGCTTTGAGGCGTGAAATTAAGCTTGAAATCGTCCCACCTAAAATCCAGCGGGTCCTTGTTGTTTTCTCGCAGTCGTATCAAGGGCCCCACGGCGGTTTCGGAGTGTTCCTGCACGTAAAAAAAAACAGTGCCCAGCCTAAAGGTTTCATTCATTTGCTGTGGCACGCCGTTGGCTGCGGCGTAGAAGGTGGTGAGATTAATTGTATTATCAGGCTGCTGCAGCCATGGCTGGTTGCCCACCAAGTAAAACGGCTTGTTCTGCGATAGGGTATAAATTTCAGCCGAACGCTTACCGCTCTCCAGCTCACGCAATCGAACTGCCGCGTGATTTTCCAGGCTCGTGTGTTGCATCACCATGTTTCTCTTCAAATTGTTGATATGCTATATATATGCAATGAAACTCTCAAAACACATGAAAATAGCAAGCGATGACCAGCCTAGGCAAAAGACACACTATAAATGTATAAATATACAGATAGCACGGTTTATTCAAAGTCCGACATGATGCTGCAACAGAAAACAGCGCCATCGCGATGGCGCTCGATGATGGACAACTGCCTGGTGGTAAGCCGAACTGAAATTAAAACTAAAATAAAAATGGTAGGCTAACAAAACTGAAATGGCAGGAGTTTATCGCCACTCTTTTTTTGATTCTGGCGACGGTGTTTTGCTGGGGCTGGAAAACGGACGACGCCTTTATGCAGTTTATCCCGGCGCTGACCATGGGCCTGGTGCTGCTGTGTCTCAAGGATGAGGATTTTTTCTTTCCAGACGCATCCTGGACAGTCACCCTGGTGCTGTGGGCCCTCGGCGGCTATGGCTCGTGGACACATGTGGCGGCGCGACTTTTCGGGCAGAGCCTAGCCCTCGCAGTGGCCTTTTGGGTGTGCAGCATTGCCACTGTGCCGACCATTATAGTGCACGTATATCAGCCTCTTAGCATTGTTTTCGCGCTTGAAGTGTTGGGCACTATGCTAGAGCACATGGCCGTTGTATACGTCATCATGCCGCTGCTGCCTGCGCCGTCCACACAGAGCCAAGGTTCATTTTTTTTTCCAAAGGTGAAACCAAAGTCGGATGCAGCCACCAAGGCGCCCCCGCCGGCCGCTGTCATGCACGCGGCAGTGACTTTTTCCAGCCTGCACTGGTGCCTTTGGCGCGCATTTGGCACCGAAATGAACCCCGCCATCACCTTGGTTTTGGCCTTTTTGCGCACGGACAAAGATGTGCACGACCCGTGGCACCACGCCGTCATTGCTATTTGGGGGCAAGTCGTCGGCCTCGTGCTGTGCATAGTCTATGCCACCGTCTACTTTCCTCGCGAAAGCAAAATGTGGCGCCTAACGTAAAAAAATGCTAGGCTAGGCTAGCCTTTTGCCGGAAGCCTTTTCTCAAGCGCGTCCATTTGTTCGTGCACCTTTTTCAATTCAGACGTGTTAGCGGCCACGGCGTTTTCGCGCAACTTGTTGTTAATAAACATGCCCATTATGCCAGAGGCGGCAGGCGCCACCCATGTCATGAGTTTGGCGGCGGCAGAGTGAGGGTTTGGGCCCCAGATTATCCCCGGTAGGTTCGAAAGCAGCATCCTAGACATGGTGGACGCAAAGTAAAGGCCCTTTTCGTCGTCTGCCATAAGGCCCATGTCGCGTCTGCCTGCTTTTTATAAGTCTTGCTGCCGCAAAAGTTGAGGCGGGCACAGAAGTTGAGGCTGGCACAGAAGTTGAGGCGGGCACAAAAGTAGAGGCGGGCACAAAAGTAGAGGCTGCAAAAGCCGTAAAATAAGGCGCAAAAGCCGTAAAATAAGGGAGCACCGGCCGGTAGATAGCACTTGATGCAGGCATCCCATATGGTGGACATTCGCAAACGGTTTGGGTGCACCACATCCGCGCGCGTCCAGTACATTCGAAACTCCGGTTCAAACGTGGCCACTAGGCCCATGAGCGCGTCCACCTGCACCATAATTGGCTCGGCGAAACGCAGCAGCGCCTGGGCTCCATCGTATGTTATGAGATAGCCCCTTGAGCCCTGCCACGTGCACAGTGTGGCGCATGTTGCGGCGATCTGGCCCACGTCTCGCCATTTACCCGAGGCGGTCATCTGTCCGCTCTCGAGCATGAGAAGCTCCCACTTTACGCCAACGAGATCTTGCGCCAATAGGGCCAAACGCTGCCGTGATGTCGCATCTAAAATTGCATCTTCTTCGAGGACAGCGACCGTGGAGCCCGGAAGCACAAGCCGCCAAACGGCCATGTGGCTCAGCAAGCAGCCGAGCATAGCGTCCGACGACAGCTGCATGTGATCATGCCGCGCCTTGATCGCGAAAAGGAAACGCGTGTAGAGCGGCAGCTCGGGCAGCCTCAGTCTTGCTTGCGTGCCATTGATGGCCGAGAATAAGTGCATGGCGTGTGGTCGCAGGTGCTGTCTTGCACGTGTCTGCAGCTCGCGGCTGCGCGCAGGCTCTAGCGTGATAATGTAGCCGTCTGATATGTTGAAGGCCGCGGCGCAACCCAAACTTAGCAGTAGCATCAAAAGCATGTTTTTCGTATATATACGCTTGCTACACATGCCTAGAAATAGTGCCATGGACCAAGTCAATCATAAGCACCCCGCCGCTAATCATCAGGCCCATACGGCTGCTAAGACACAGGCCCATACGGCTGCTAAACATCATCCTAAAACGGCTCCTAAGCATCATGCCCCAACGGCTGCTAAGCATCATGCCCCAACGGCTGCTAAGCATCATGCCCCAACGGCTGCTAAGCATCATGCCCCAACGGCTGCTCAGCATCATTCCCCAACTGCTGCTCAGCATCATGCCCCAACTGCTGCTCAGCATCATGCTAAAACGGCTCATGAGCATCATGCTAAAACGGCTCCTGAGCATCATGCTAAAACGGCTCCTAAGCATCATGCTAAAACGGCTCCTAAGCATCATCCTAAAACGGCTGCCGAGCATAATGCTAAAACGGCTGCCGAGCATAATGCTAAACCGGCTGCTCAGCATCA
>Ga0247838_1002710_pt1 | contig 21983 bp, 24 predicted proteins | sample LaCruzMarch2015__5_FD_189097 | JGI IMG/M metagenome (GOLD analysis project Ga0247838, IMG submission 189097) | Freshwater microbial communities from meromictic Lake La Cruz, Castile-La Mancha, Spain - LaCruzMarch2015_15m | ecosystem: Environmental > Aquatic > Freshwater > Lake | place: Spain... | reverse complement strand
AGTTCGCGCTCAAAAATATGGTTTTTTGGGCCGAAAGAAGACAGACCAGACAAAAACCGTAATTGTTTGGGCTGGTGCGAAAAAATGGGGAGCAAGTAAAATGACCCGCTTCAAAAACTAGCTCTTTCCGGACAGGCTCTAATTAGTTGCAACAATCCCTCCCTCACCATGTCTCGCACGGCTCGTTGGAATATATCGCGACTCTCTTCGTTCCCGGCTTGCGCCGGCCCTTGCTGATCAGTAGTTTTTTTCATGGTGCTGGTTGGTTCGAAACCTTCATTTCAAACAGGCGGCGCAAAAGCGCCTCCCGGTCAACCAGCACTACTTCATTATTTAAATTTTAACGGAAAAAAAATCTCTTCCAATCTTGCAAGGATTGCGCCTAAAAACAGACCTAAAACAGTATTTTTGGATGTCAAAGAAAATTACCCTACTGGGCTGATGGATTATAATCTATCAGCGAGCTGGGATCAAGCCTGGCATAAAGCACTAACCTAGATCGAAATAATAATTCCTGAAGAAATATATGAACGCACTATCCAACCTCTGCCTCTCTTCGATTGAGAAATTTTATTTCAAATACTTTGGAAAGGCAAAGTATACCGAGTTGAATTACCGATTATTCAAAACCTTCATAAAATGTCTAGGCGTAAACAACTGGGAAAGTTCTTCTGTTAGTGGTGAAAAATGGGTTATCGACAATCTTCTGATGCATTATGGTTTTAAAAAAGGCGCTGTATTTTTTGATGTCGGGTCGAATATAGGGAACTATGCAAAAGATGTTTTTGCCGCATATCCAAATACTCAGGGATTTCTTTTTGAGCCTCACCCAGCCTCTTTTGCAAAGCTTAACAGCGACAATACATTGAAATTTTCCAACAAGTATAATATCGCATTAGGTGAAAAAAATGAGAAGCTGAAATTTTATGACCGAGCGGATTTTGAAGGGTCTGAACATGCTAGCCTTTACAGTGAAGCTATCTCTGGAATACACCACCAGTCTGTGGTGGAGATTGAAGTAGAGGTCCAGACTCTGGACTCATTTTGTAAAAAGATGGAGATTTCTCGGGTCGATTTCTTAAAAATTGATACCGAAGGGCATGAATTATCTGTTCTGAAGGGTGCGAGTCATCTTATTTCAGAAAAGAAAATTAAGCTCATCCAATTTGAATTCAATGAAATGAATGCCGTCAGTCGAACCTATATGAGAGATTTTTCAGAATTTTTATCCGATTATCAATTGCATCGTGTTCTTCCAGATGGATATTTTCCATTAACAAATTGTTTGCTGGATAATGAACTTTTTGGTTTCCAAAATATATTAGCAATACCCAAAAAATAAAATTTTACTTTTCAAAATGCCCTTGCAGCAATTGTGGTTTTTGCTTACAAACGCGTGGATTATTATCAGAAAACGCTTACGGCGTTTTTCGATAATGCATTTAGCACTCGGATATGCTTGTATGCTTGGACGAGCCTAAACCTAAGAATAATTTCGCGATTTCTTCTTCAACGCCAAAAACCCTCTAACAAATTGAATCTATAATCATTCATCAGTAATTCATGTATCAAACGCCAATACTGTTTTTAATATTTAATCGCCCCGATCTTACAAAGCAAGTTTTTGAAAAAATTAGGGCGGTTAAACCTGAGTATTTATATGTATCTGCTGACGGGCCACGAGTGCATAAATCAGAAGATGTATATTTGTGTGCACAAACTCGTCAAATAGTTCAAGAAGGAATCGACTGGCCTTGTAAGGTAAAATATCTATTCCGAAATGAAAACCTAGGATGTGGGTTAGCAGTTAGTGGTGCAATAGATTGGTTTTTTTCTCAGGTCGAAGAAGGCATCATTCTTGAAGACGACACCCTACCGGACTTGAGTTTTTTCCAATTTTCGGAAACTCTCTTGGAGCGCTATCGCCATTCTCCAGAAGTCTTGCACATTAGCGGGAACAATTTTCAATTTGGAAGAATCCGCGGCAACGGAGCTTACTATGGTTCAAGATTTGCTCATAGTTGGGGTTGGGCAACTTGGCGGCGTGCATGGAATAAATACGATATAAATATGCCAGACTTCCCAGCAATTTGGGACCAGTCTGTTTTAAAATGTAACCTTCCTTCTGAGATCGCGAATTGGTGGAAGCATAACTTGCTTCTTGCTAAAGAGGGAAAGTGCAATACTTGGGACTACCAGTGGCATTATTGCATAATGAAGCATCAAGGCATTTGTCTAATCCCTAATTTAAATTTAGTTGAAAATATTGGTATTGGTGTTGATGCGACACATATGCAGATGAAAAATATCGCGTCATCAATTCGCAAGAAATGCTTGCTCTGGTATGGTGCTCCTGATGCATTAAGTATTTGTCAGAAAGCCGATGAATTTGATTTTGAATATGCTCTTAAAAATAAAAAGCCCACTCATTTTAGCTTTAGTGAATATTTCCAAAATTTGAAATTTGAATTTTATGTCAACAGAACAAGATAGTTTTTATGCCAGAGAATTAATCGAAGCGGCGCTCTTCACGCCAAAATGGATTCATGAACCATATTCGTGGGTCGGTCATATTCCATTCGCTTCGTGGTTAGTGCGAGTGGGGAAACCGCGAATTATTGTCGAATTGGGCACACATTCCGGAAATTCATACTTTGCGATTTGCCAAGCTGTGAATCAATACGAAACTGGTTCCAAGTGTTATGCTGTGGATACCTGGCAGGGGGATGCGCATGCGTTGTCCTATGGGGAGGAGATTTATGACATGGTTCGAAAAAACAACGAGGAAAATTACGCTTCGTTTTCAAAACTCCTTCGAATGACTTTCGATGAGGCCCTTTCAAAATTTGAGGATGGATCTCTTGATCTCCTGCATATTGATGGCCTGCATACATACGAAGCTGTAAAGCATGACTTTGAAACTTGGCTTCCAAAACTGGCTCCTGGTGCGATTGTTTTGTTTCACGACACAAATGTGCGAAAAGATGATTTTGGGGTTTGGAAATATTGGGCTGAACTGAGAAGCTGCTATAAAGAGACCATTGATTTTTCTCACTCCTATGGGCTTGGTGTCCTGCGTATACCGCATCTTGAGAGGCCTTCAAAATTAAATGACTCAATTTTAAGTCATTCCGACTTGGAATATTTTCTGTCCATAGGTTCAATTTATGAATCGAACTGGCTTGTCGGTAATATTGATAGATCCGTCTCGAAAACGCCTTGGCAAATCCAAGCGGCTTTCATCGAAAGGGAGCACCTCATAAGACAAAATCAAAGTATGCAAGGGAGTTTGTCTTGGAAAATTACTTCGCCATTGAGATTCTTAGATGAAATTCTGAGAAAGTTGTTTCGCAAATCGTAACATAACAGTCGAATGATTTTATCTATCCCGATTTGCAGGGATTCGCTCGGCAGAGATGAGAGACCGCTGGATTTTCTCAATCCCATCTCTTGCATCCTCCATGAGCGCCGACTTCTACATGTTTGTATCCCAAGGCATTTATGTTGAGGGCAGTCATTCCTTGTTACCGAAACAACCTCTCGGCGGATGATTGCATCGCGCTTGGAACAATACGCTCGTGTTTTGACGCGAGCGTTATTTGTTTTATCGCTCCTTCATCCCTTGACCTAAGTGGAGTATTGCAGCCCGGGGAGACTGTCGAGCGTTTCAGGGATGAGTTTTTTAATGGCATTTCCAAATACAATGAACTGCTTACATCCTCGTTTTTCTACGAGAGATTTGTTGATTCCTCGCACATCTTGATTTGCCAGTTGGATTGCTTGGTATTTCGTGACGAATTGACTCTCTGGGCAGAAAAGGGGTTCGACTACATTGCGCCACCGTGGTTTGTGAAATTCCTTGAAACTCCTGAGCAAGGATTGTGGCGCGTTGGGAACGGAGGATTTTCCCTCAGAAATGTTCGATCCGCTCTTCGTGTTCTTAGCAAAAAAATTCCGAGAGGCTTTTATTATCCCAAGCATGGATCCAGCCCGTGGGAAACAACTTATCCAGACCCCGAGCGTGGCATGTATGAGAGTCTGCTTCCGTGGTATGTAAGATATAATCCGCTGCAGCGCTGGGTAACGATCGAGGAGGAATTGAGGCGCTTTCCGAGAAACGAAGACCTCTTCTGGGCAATGGAGGCTCCGAAGTTTGATCCAACATTCCGAGTTGCAAGTGCCTATGAGGCATTGCCTTTCGCATTTGAGATGTCTCCCCGCTGGTGCTACGAGCAGAATGGCTTTCACCTCCCCTTAGGCTGCCACGCATGGGCGCGCTACGATAGGGGCTTCTGGATGGAAGTGCTGGAACAAAAACTGAAGAAGTAACGAGTTGCGGGTAACTGGTGGTCAGCAGGAAATCTGAAATGCTGAAATGGGATCCGCCTACGCGCTGCGCGACTCCGGCGTGACAAGGAAGAGTGAAAGTGAGGGTGAGAAGCGGCACACAAGGAGATAGACAAAATGATGGATAGCAAAATCATTTTTGGAACCACAATCGAGCATGGGGGCAGGTGCGAGAAAGAGCAACCGAAGGTTGGCCCGAAGGGCGAGGGAGTGGGAACGACCGAGTCAAATGACCCAGTCGATAAATTTTTGCTATGAGGCGAATGGTGATTTTAGTTGACGCAGTGTAACATTGCAATTATCGTTACCATTATGAAAACTGTAAGCATACAAGAAATGCGTTTTGAATTTGCTGGGGTGCGTGAAGCCTTGGAGGCAGGTGAAGAGTTGATTTTGACTTTTCGCAATCGACCGCTTGCGCGCTTGCTTCCGTTTGCATCCGCTAAATCTCCAACAGGAATTGATTCAGCTTTGCAATTTGGGGATGAGCCGGAAAACCTTGAGCCTTCAAGTAATATTCAAGTTGATGCGTTGATTTATGGATGAGCGGATTGTGTTTTTGGATACAAGCGGCATATTCGCCTGGATCAACCAGCGCGACCCGAATCATCAAACTATGCTCGCTTTGCCGCATGAGCCGGGTTGTCGCCTTGTGACAACGGATTACATCCTCGATGAAACGTTCACGCTTTTTATGGCGCGAGGGATTCCACATCAAAGAAAACGCCTGTTGAGCATGGTTAATACTTCTGCAATCGTTCAACTGGTATGGATCGGGCAGGACTATTTTCGTGAGGCTTCTCAATGGATGTTCAAATATGAGGATCACCCATTTTCATTTACAGACTGCACTTCATTTGCTTGCATGGCTAAACTTGGTATCCGCAAAGTGGCTACAGCCGATGCCCATTTCGAAAAAGTGGGCTTTATCAATTTGCTCAAAAATCCCACTTAGAGCGGAGAATTTTTGGACTAGTAGCCTGTAACAATTAAAGTTTCGGATAAAGACGCTTAAGCTTGATCCGTGCCTGCGCGGTCGTGAATCGCCAGATGGTCTTGCTGGCGCGGTTGTTTCTCTCGGCTTCCCAAGCTGCCACTTCGTCACGCATCCTGCCGATGTCGGGAATACGGCGGTCAAGACATTGGGATTGCAGCACGCTCAGTTCGATCTCGGCCACATTGAGCCAACTTCCGTGTTTGGGCGTGTAGTGAATTTCGAGCCGCTCAGCGAGCCGCCGAGCTTCTTCAGGCGGAAACGCTTCATAGAGGGAAGCTACGCTGTGGGTGTTGAGATTGTCCATAATCAAGCGCACTTTGATGGCGTCGGGATAGCGCTCCTCGAGCATTCCCTTGATGAATCCCGCCCAATCCACACGGGTCCGGCGTTCGGTGATTTCCACATGCCTGCGCCCAGCAAGCGGTTCGACCTCAATGAAAATCTCCGCGACCCCGTTTCTCACATACTCATGGTCCTCGATTTTAGCCCGGCCCGGCGCCACCGGGATTGGCTCATGAACCTCGCCAACGAGTTGCTTGCTGGATTCGTCCATGCATACCTGCGGGAATCGGGCATCGTAGGGCGCGTGGTAGAGTTCGAGCACATCCTCCATGCAGGCGACGAAAGCGGCGTTGCCATCCGGAGGAATCTTCCAATATTTGCTCAGGTGAGGACGCAACTCGTTTTTTTTAGAGATCTTTGGACGGTCATGGTGGAAACAGAGGGGGCGATTTTGAGTTCCACGATTTTTTCTGCCAAGAGCCGCACAGTCCACCGGGATCGTCCTTCAGGAGCCGGCGAACAAGCCAGGGCTGTGAGGCGGGCATCGAAGGCTCCATCAAAAGTCACTTCGGGAATCCGCGAACTGGGCTTGCGCACCAAGGCCGTTTCCAAGCCTTCTTCAACAAAGCGTTGCTTCAGATGCTCGATGGTGCGCGGGGTGATACCGAGAGCCTCGGCAATATCGGCAACCTTCCATGCCGGGCCATGCTCCCCGGCATCGCAGAGCAATAGTGCCCGCGCGTGAATGAATTTTGGGGCGGTCGTTTTCCCGTGGCGGGTGATCGTTTCGAGTCCGTCGCGTTCTTCTTCGGTGAGGGTGACTTTGTATCGTGGTGCCATGCCGCCAACTTGACATGCAAAAACAGGCAAGTCAAAATACAAAATAGTAAATGTTACATGATACTAGTCCGGGTAACTGGTTAAAAGGCTCTCGACCCTAGACTCTCGTCTCTCGACACTCCATTTTGGCAAAATCATTGACAGCAAAATCATTTTTTTTGGAACCACGAAGGACACCAATTTTCACGAATAGGCGGAGAAGCGTAGGGCTACGCTTGGGCAAGCCAAGGGGGATGTGTTGTGAAAAAGCATCTGCAAGCCCGATTGCGAGGGTCTTTTTCACAACACATCCAGCATTCGCACAGCGAATCAGCCCGTATTTTCTATCTTTTTATCCGTGTTCATCCGAGCCATCCGTGGTTTAAAAATGCTCTATTCGCTGCGCGAATGACCCTGTGAGTCAGGAACCTTAATTTTTTAGTGTCATTTAGTGCGATTAGTGGTTAAAAAAATCAGACAGTGAATTTGCTCACCAAAATTCAAAAAAACCAATTCGTTTGGGGTTTTGTGATGGCTGCTATTCTCAGCCTCTGCTTTACTGCGCTGGTTATCAATTATTCGGAGAAGAGCGGAAAGCTTGCTTTTCCACCGTGGTATGATGATAGCCATAGCATAGTGGAAGGCGCTCTGCGCTTGATGACTTTGCAGCAAGATGGCTTGAATGCCGCATGGATGGAGTATCTTGCGAGGCCGCCGCACTCATTTTTGCATTACTACTGGACTTCGCTTCTCTACGCGTTGTTCGGCATGAACGACAGCGTCGTTTACTGGGGGAATTCAGTTTTTGTGTTTCTTGCACTGCTGGCCATGTCTTCTTTGTTAGGTCGCGTTGGCTTTGCAAAAATTCTTTATCTTGTGGCATTTTTATGTGTCCCAGTTGTTTTCAATGTAATTTACGATTTTCGCTCGGAGTGCGCATTGGCTCCCCTTCTTTTTTGTGCCTCCAGCCTCATGGTTCTGGCCGTCTTGAATCCTGAAAAACTCTGGCGATACACGATTTTATCCGGGTTCTTGTTTGCACTTGGGTTTGGCATCAAGCCCGCAATGTTTCCTTACACCTTTGGAATGATGGGGGCCGCCTCGTTGGTTTGGCTCTTATTTACTCCCGATTGGAAGCGAATGGTTGGGGTAAATTTTCCAAGCATTCTAAAAATTCTTTGCCCGGCCGTTGTTCTCTGTGCCATAGCAATCCTGCCGTTTTCGTTTCATTATTGGTATAATAAAACAACCATTTGGGGTTATATAGACAGTATTGCATTTAAATCAGAATTTTACAGGCAGGGTGGAGATTTTTGGAGTCAGGCGACATACCACTTGAGTGGATTTCCTGCTATGTTGAATCTTGGGATTTACAAGTGGCCGCTTTTGCTTTTGGCAGGCGTTGCCGCCGTCTGCACATTTTTTTTAAGGAATGCAGGAGATCGCAGGCTCTCGCAAGCGATTCGCTGCCTGTTTTTCCTCACATGTTGCTCCTACCTGGGAATAGCCGTTAATCGAATGGTGCAAAATTACTTTTGCATGACATTTAATCTTCTTCTGACCGCTACCGCTCTCGCTGGTCTGGCTTGGGGGGCGTCCATTTTGCCGAAGAAGTGGGCATTTGTTCCTCCGCTGATTCTTGCTTTGGGGTTTCTCTTTGTATGGCGTATTCCTGTGAGCCAGGATTATGTGGCTGAAACAGCCAAGCAAGGCGCGGGAGCGGTGGCATGGCGCAAAGAGGCGCCCTCAAGGGTTTTTGAAGTGATTCGCCGCGAGATTCCAGCTCACACATCTCCAGTGGTTTGGTTTGGATGTCACGGCTGGCTCGATGGGAACACCCTCTCGTGGGAGGCCATCAAGCACGGCTTAAAGTGGAGGGCATTGAGTTACTACGAGCGTTCGCCAAGCATTCTCGGCCAGCCTCCGGATAATGTGGACTTTGTAGTTATGTGTGAACATGGTCTTTCAGGGCTTTCTGATTTGCCTCTGAATCCGGGAATTCCAGAAATGATTCTCTATATCGAAAAAAACCCCACTTGGTCCAAGCTTGCAACGCTCAGCGATCCCAATGGCAAGTGGGTGCTCATTTACAAGAAATCTGCCTTATGAAGCTTTCCGCTGTTATTCCCTGTGCATTCCGAAACTACAATAAAAAGTAAATTTAATAAAATTCACAAAAAAAGAGAGAAAAAGCTCATTCTAACGTCAAATATGCCGACACATCCTACTGCAATCATTGAATCAAAATCCGTTCATCCCAGTTCTAAAATCTGGGCCTTTGTCCATATTCTGCCTGGGGCGGTTGTTGGAGCAAACTGTAACATTTGCGATGGTGTATTTATTGAAAATGATGTCATTGTTGGTGATCGGGTCACCATCAAATGCGGTGTGCAATTATGGAATGGAGTTCATCTTGAAGATGATGTTTTCATTGGTCCGAATGCATCATTTGCCAACGATCTTTTTCCGCGCAGTTTAGATCACACGAAGCCCATTTTAAAAACCAAGGTCCTTGCAGGAGCTTCCATCGGTGCAAATGCAACGATTTTAGCTGGTATTACAATAGGTAAAAAAGCTATGATAGGTGCTGGGGCGGTCGTAACAAAATCTGTTCCAGCTAATGCGATCGTTGTTGGTAACCCTGCGCGTATTAACGGCTATACAGATACAGAGAAGCGCCATGAGTCTCAACAATCGGATTTTCCAAAATTGCTAGGAAAACATGGTCTCCGTGTTCGCGGTGCGAGCATTCATAGATTCAAACATGTCAACGACCTCAGAGGAGACCTTACAGTCGGCAATCTCCCTACAGAAGTCCCATTTTTGCCTGCCCGATTCTTCCTTGTTTCAAATGTGCCCAGTTTAGATGTGCGTGGTGAGCATGCCCACCGTGAGTGTCATCAATTTTTAATTGCCACGCATGGAGCAATTTCGTGTTTAATTGACGATGGTTGCACTCGCGAGGAAGTGCGTTTGGATAGCCCTGAACTCGGTCTCTACATGCCACCCAAGGTCTGGGGCGTTCAGTATAAATACACGCCTGACGCAGTGTTGCTCGTTTTTGCATCGCATGCCTATGATCCGGGTGACTATATTCGAGATTATGATGAGTTTTGTAAAATCGTCCGAGATTAGTTTTCTATAAATTTTTCGATCTGATGTTTTATCCACCAATTAATATTACGTTTATTTTTCTTCTATAATCTCCACCAAAAAATAACTCAATGAGCTATTTGAAGCCACTTGATGGAATACGAGCTATCGCTATCATCGCGGTTGTGATCTTTCATATAATGCCTGAGGTTTTGCCTGGAGGCTTCATGGGTGTTGATGCATTTTTTGTTTTATCTGGCTTCCTTATTACCTCGGGAATATTAGATAAAATACATGATGGGTGTTTTTCACTTAAGGAGTTTTATCTTAGACGAATTCAAAGGCTAGTTCCAAACATTATCATAACTGTTTTGGGTGTGTTAGTATTGTGGCTGATCTTTTTTCCTCCCAGCACTGTGCGCGCAATAGGGACTCAAGCAATTTGGACACTATTCAATGCATCAAATATTTATATTTGGAAAAATTTTGGTGATTACTGGGGTGATTCAGCTAAGCTTGCGCCTCTTACGCATACATGGTCGCTTGGTATTGAGGAGCAATTTTATATACTATTTCCTTTTTTTGTTTTATTAATAATTCGTTTTTTTCCGAAGTTTTTATTTTTATCTCTATGGGCAATATCTATTTTAAGTTTTTCTTTTTGCTTATATGGTTCTTACAACGCGCCGCAATTAACATTTTATCTATTGCCAACTCGGATATGGGAATTGTTGCTTGGATCGCTTGTAGCTCTGCACCAATCACGATATGCAATGGAAAAAAACTTCTATTATCATTTCAAACATCTGAAAAGTGTTGGATGGCTGGGAATTCTTCTGCTTATCGCAAGTTTTCTATTTTTTGATGAGGGAACTGCATTTCCGGGTTGGGTATCACTTATTCCAACACTTGGCACGATTCTAATGTTATTATCTGTTTTGCATGGTGAAACAGCATTGTCGCGCTGGTTGTCATCCAATTTTATGGTGAGGACAGGGAAAATTTCATATTCATTGTATTTATGGCACTGGCCTTTGATTACATTCGGTAAGCACAAGCTGATATGCATGGGTTCCCTAAATTGGCTGGAGCTGTAGTTGGTGCACTTGGGGGCATCGCTTTGGCCAGTCTCGCCTATACCTGTGTCGAGCAGCCGCTCCGTCAAAGGGGTGGGGGGCGTCGAATGCGAATGTGGATAATCGCTTTAGGATTTGTATTTGTTGTGCTTTTCGCGAGCTTTATTGCATTCCGTCCTTGCGTAGCTGATCGATATAAAATATTCAATACAATAACCTTTAGCGGCAGGTTGTATGATGCGGTAGGTTCAAGCGGCAGCGATTTAAAAACAGCGATCAGATACTATGATATTTATTTTCCACACGACGATCAAATTATTCAGGCATCATGGAGGAATGGGGGCATCATCAAGTCGTATGGGACCGGGGTTCCCGAGGTTGTTGTTATAGGTAGTTCTCATGCGCTCATGTATTCAAGAATGATCGATAGCGTATGTCAGAATTTAGGAGTGTCGGTTTCATTTTTGGGTGTAGATGGGGGGACTCGTGCATTTTTTGAAAACCTACCTACTTCAAGATTTAAGACTGAATCTGAAGCTAGAGAATTCGATGAATATCGCCAAAATTTTCTTTGTGATTGGCGTCCGAAAGTTGTTTTTATGATTGATCGATGGGATAGTTTAATGATTAGAAAGGAATTGGTTAACGTAAACCAGTTTGAAATCAAACTTAGGAATTTCCTTGAAAAAGTTAGCCCTCTAGTTGGGGTGGTTGTTTTTGTTACTCAAGTGCCAGTCCACCAAATTGGTGAAGAGGTAAATTTACGTGAAATCGTTACATATTCTATGCAAATAAAAAATGATTTTCCTGTCTTATATCCTGATTATAGAAATAAATTTAGAAATGATATTAAGGCTTCTGCCGAATCTCTGGTCTCAAGTTTTAATAATTTACGCATCCTTAAAGCTGATAAGCTGTTTTATGAAAAGTCAGGAGGTATACGGTATGCCTCAGGCAAGAATTTTTTTTATGCAGATGATGATCACTTAAGTGACGCTGGAAGCGAGATCGTCCGTTCATTATTTGAAGAAGTAATTATCGAGGCCTGTTTTAATCAATGCGATAATAAACCCAGTAAGAATTAAGTGATTTTTTATGTTTATCATAGATCCACATTGATATGTTTTATCCACCAACAATTCCGATAAATATTCTAACCTTCCTCATATTGAGTTTATTTTGGGGAGGGGTTTCCTTTGCCTATGCTTGGAACGGAGATCGCTTGCGTGATTCATGGGCTCTCCATGGCCTGACTGGAGTATTAGCATCGCTGTCATCTTTGCTTCTATTAACTGCGGTAGGCTTTATTCCGGATGATTGGAGCGCAACGCGAATGTCGGTCCCGCTTTCGCTCTTCTATGGTTATCCTTTATATTCTGAATTGGCATCAAATCCAGCTAACGCAAACTTCTATTTACCACTTGGATTATTTGGGTTTTTGCCTGCTGCATATTTGGGTTACTTATTTCATTCGCCATCTGTATGTCTGCTCTTGGGATGGGCTACTACGATGTTGTTTTATTTTTTACCATTCTATCTTTTTATTAGGAGATTTAAAATAAATAACAAAATCAAGCTAAATTTGTTTTTGCTCTGTATAATCATAACTTTATCCACAGCATCACTGCGCTATGTTGCTACGATGATCCATGTAGATGCGGCGGGATTCCTCTGTATAGCCACCGCACTGTCGCTCATGTTACCAATACCCTCTACTAATGTTATGCCTTCTAAAGTCGATTTCGTTATTTCAGGCATCGCCTTAGGCATCTCAGTTTTTATAAAACAAACTTTCTGGCCTATTACTCTTGTTTTGTTTATGCTTATAATTCTCTATTACAGGAATGCATCTAAAAAATTTATCACTTCATTTTTTATAACAGTTTTTTTATGTATATGCTTTATTGTGTCTCTTTTTGATATCCGGACTATCTGGAACTATGCTTTTAATGCAGCTTCATCAGCCCCGGATGGTTGCAGTGCAATTCAATCTTTAGTTGCATTTTTCAAGATTAATTGGCCGCTTTTATTTGCAAGCTCCTTATTATTTTTTTTACTCTGTTGTTATAAACGCTCAAATTTTCAGAAGCCATTTGTAAATTCCATAATTGGAACATTATTTATATTTTTCTGTGCGGTTCCGTTATCGATATATACATTTACAAAATTAGGCTCTGATTCTAATCATTTTATATTTCCTTCTGCTCTGCTCCTTTTTTTATTGCTTTATTTTTTATCCCAAATTATTAAAGATAAGCCTAAAAACAATAGCGTTTTTTTAGTTGTGATAATAGTATTTATATTTCCATTATTCACCTATACCAAGACTTATTGCGGTTGGTATCTTTGGGTAAACAATCCTCACGAGGTTGCCTATCGTGTTTGCAAAAAATATACAGACCATTCTTTATATTTTCCATGGCAACCGATGGCTTCCTTGTTAGCAGATGGAAAAATGTATCATATTGACCAAGCAATTTTTTATGAAAAAGTAAATGGAATGCATCCGAGGTCAATGGCAAATATAGATATGTTTCTCCCTAAAAAGCCTTTCATTATCGCATTGAGGCCATTTGGTGCGCCAAGTTTTTTGGCTAATAAATTCCAATCTACCGAAATAGATTCTTTGCAAGAAATTCCGGAACTGCTGGATTGGAAAAAAATGCAAGTGAAATAATATGGTGACACATCCTACTGTAACTATAAATCAAAATCCATTCAAAAATATGGGTCTTCATCCATCCTGTGCTGATAGTGGCTATACGAGATTATTATGAGTTTTGCAAAAATGTGAAAGATTAGCTTTCTATGAAAATTCCCTTTTTACAACTTGGAGATGCAGTGGCCGAAATCCGTCCGGAAGTCGATGCTGCCATAAAGCGCGTTTTAGACAGTGGATGGTATCTGCTTGGGCCTGAGCTGGAAGCCATGGAGTCCGAATGGGCGAATTGGTGTGGCTCCAGCTTTGCCGTGGGCGTCAGTAATGGGTTGGATGCCATGCATCTCGTTTTGAGAGCCTGGGGAATAGGTAAGGGCGATGAAGTCATTGTCCCTTCTAATACCTACATTGCCACTTGGCTTGCGGTAAGCCATTCGGGAGCCAAGCCTGTTCCTGCCGAGCCGGATTGGATCACATGTTGTATCGACCCTTGCTTGATCGAGAGCGCAATCACCCCTCGCACAAAGGCCATTTTGGCGGTCCATCTTTATGGACATCCATGCGATATGACCGCTCTCATGGCTGTGGCCCGAAAACACGGATTGCTTGTCCTTGAAGATGCCGCACAGGCTCATGGAGCTGAATGGTATGGGAAAAAAATAGGAACCCATGGAGATGCTGTCGCTTGGAGTTTTTATCCTTCTAAAAATTTGGGTGCCCTTGGAGATGCCGGTGCTGTAACGACTAACGACTCCGCACTTGCTAAAAAACTAAAAATGCTTCGGAATTATGGCAGCGCGGTGCGCTATGTCAACGAGGAGGTTGGATTCAATAACCGATTGGAAGAATTGCATGCGGCTATTCTCAGAATTAAAATTCGTTATTTGGATGAATGGAATGCACGCAGGCACAAAATAGCCGCGCGTTATAATTCCGCTTTCAGTAAACTTGAAAATGTAACTCTCCCAACGACACAACAAAACGCTAAACATGCCTTGCATCTTTATACGCTACGCACTCCATTTCGTGATGCTTTGAGATCCCATCTGGAGAAAGAAGGCATAGGAACTCTCATACACTACCCAATCCCTCCACATAAACAAAAGGCCTACGAGTATTTGGGGTTGGCAAATGCAAGTTTTCCCATTGCAGAGAAAATCCATGAGCAAACACTTAGCATACCGCTCGGACCTCATTTGTCTCACGAGGCTCAAGACTGGATTGTTTCATGTGTTTTAGCAAAAATGGGACGCATCTAAATATATGAAGCTCTCCATCGTCATCCCTGTCTATTTTAATGGGGGGTCTCTCCCTGCTTTGGAAGCAGCTCTTGCGGATCTTGAGGGGCAACTTTTAAAGACAGGCATTGCCTTAGAGCTAATTTTTGTTAATGACGGTTCCCGCGATGCTTCGCTGGAAATTCTCAAGGCGATTAAAGAACGCCGTCCTGAGACGATCATTCTGAATCACTTGGCTAATCGAGGCTCTATGGCAGCAATCAAATCAGGCTTAATGCGTGTTACTGGTGATTGCTTCACTTATTTGGCGGCCGATTTGCAAGATCCTCCGGAGATGCTCTTAGAAATGGTTGGCGAGTGGCATCGGGGACAGCGTTTTGTGATTCGCACGAGAGCCTCCCGCACAGACCCTCTTCTTACGCGCTTTTTCGCTTGGATCAATTATAGGCTTGTTCGCCTTCTTGTCATGCCTACTTATCCATCCGGCGGTTTTGATATGGCAATAATGGATAAAGTTTTTTTACCGCATTTATTGCGCTGTGGTCATAACAAAAATCTGGCCATGTTTGCATGGTCCTTAGGCATTCCTGCAAAGGTGCTAACATATCATCGGCGCGAACGGGAGCATGGGAAATCCATGTGGACATTCCGTAAAAAAGTGAATTATTTTATAGATTCCAGTATTGGATTCTCGGTCAAACCGATGCGTTTGGCTACTGCGATTGGATTTACTATTGCAATCACATGTTTTATCTATACACTCGTGGTAATTGTTGGAAAGCTTTGCGGAATAATTGATACACCAGGGTTCACAACCATAGCGGCACTATTAGGATTTTTAAACGGCTGTTTGTTTATTTTTCTGGGTATGTTGGGCGAATACGTATGGAGAATTTATCAAGAAATGGATAGGCATGCCGAGGCTGTTGTAGAAGAAATTAAGTTAAAATAGAGGTCAATAGATCAGACAATTGCACAAAAATGAAACCCTGCCTCTCCGTCATCATGCCCGTATTCAACGAGCGGGCCACAGTAGCTGGAATTATTGAAACTGTCCTTCAGCAACCGCAAGTCGCTGAGCTGATTGTAGTCAACGATGCCTCGAGCGATGGAACGCGGGATGAATTGGAGCGCATCAAAAATTCCGATTCGCGCCTGCGTGTTTACCATCACGATAAAAACCAAGGCAAGGGTGCCGCCTTGCGAACGGGGATCGCGTATGCGACGGCAGATATTGTGATCATTCAAGATGCGGACTTGGAATATGATCCCACGGAGTATCCGATTCTGCTGCATCCGATTTTGAGTGGAAAAGCCGATGCGGTTTTTGGTTCGCGTTTTATTGGTTCGCAGGAGCACCGCGTCTTGTATTTCTGGCACTCCATGGGCAACCGCTTCCTCACGCTCATGTCCAACATGTTCACCAACCTAAATCTCACGGATATGGAGACCTGCTACAAGGCCGTGCGGAGGGAAATCATTCAATCCATCCCGATCCAGGAAAACCGCTTTGGATTCGAGCCGGAGATCACCGCCAAGCTCGCCAAGAAGGGCATCCGTATCTACGAAGTGGCTGTCTCCTACCATGGACGCACCTACGCCGAGGGCAAGAAGATCAATTGGAAAGACGGCGTCCGCGCCATCTGGTGTATCATCAAGTATTCCCTCTCTCGGGGCAAATGAGACAGGGATTGAAAAAATTCTGGCAAAATCATTGACAGCAAAATCATTTTTGCAAACGCAACCAAGCACCGTGGCAGGTGTGCGGTAGACTGCCGCATGGCAGCCTAAAAGGCGAGATGAGTCGGAGCGAACGAGTCAAATGCGCAGATAAACGCGGATAGAATAGAGAAGCGCAGGGCTATGCTTGGGCAAGCCAAGCTGGCGCTGTGTTTTCAAATCCCCTCACAAGCGAGCTTGAACGGGATTATGAAACCCCATCTCCCATTCTGCTGCGCAAATGGCCCTGCTTTGCTCAGGAATCTCTGGAAAATTTGGGGTTGCGCTTGGCCTCCAAGCGGGGATGTGTTGTGAAAAAGCATCTGCAAGCCTGCTTGCGAGTGTCTTATCAACAACAGATTCAGCATTCACGCAGTGAATCAACCCTCGTATTTTTTTCTGATTTTTTTATCCGTGTATATCCGAGCCATCCGTGGTTAAAAGCAATTCTTGACTTCCGCTGCGCAAATGATCTCGTGACTCGGGTGCTGCGATTTTTTACCGGGAACTGGTGACAATGCCTGAAATTTTAGATGTGGGCTCGGCAGATTTCTCTTGCATGAATCTGTCGAAATGTGACAGTTTCCAACAAATGCAGGCGTTGACGGAATTAGCCATTTCCATAAAAACGCTTGCTCAGTTTATCAAATATGATAAGTAGAGCTTGTGAAATTTGAAGTTTTTCGGTTTAAGGTGGGAGTTGCCTACTTTTCAACGATTTTTTTGCGTCAGATGTTTCCAGATTTGGAGGTTGGCTATCTGTCGCTTCAGTTGACGCGCTGGTGTGATGCGGGAAGGTTGGTAAAAATCCGCAAGGGGCTTTATGCATTTGGCGATATCAGTGCCGGATTGCCAGGGTTGGCGAATGAGATTGTCGCACCAAGTTACCTCTCTGGGCTTTGGGCCTTGGGGCACTACGGGATGATTCCCGAGGCCGTCTGGGAGTATACCAGTGTGTGTCGGGTGTCGCCTCGCAGAAAGCTTTGGCAGACGCCATTCGGGAGGTTCAGCTACAGGCAGTTGAAATTTTTTTCAGGATACGAGCGCGTGGAATGGGATGAAAGACATGTCTTCCTCGCTGTGCCGGAAAAGGCGATTTGTGATGAGTGGTATTTGGCTGGGGGGGAGTGGACGGTGGAGAGACATCGTGAGATGCGGTATCAGCAAATCGGGAGTCTGCGGGAGCATTGGCTGGAGGAATTTGTGTTGGGGTTCGGGTCGCCCAGGGTGGAGCGGGCTCTTGGAACTTTTTTAGAGTGGCACAAGGAAGTGGAGGAAATAGAATGAGGCGTCAGATTGTCGAGACGGCAAGGAGCCGGGGGGCAAAGGCGGCGAATCTGCTGAGGGAATCGCTGCAATGGGAAATTTTAGCCGCCATGCACGGGGTTGAGGCGTTTCGGGAGGTGGTTTTTGTCGGGGGCACTTGCTTGCGGTTGATGCATGGGCTCAGGAGGTTTTCTGAGGATTTGGATTTTAGTGCACGGACTCGTAGTGGGGTGCCTTTTTTAGAGGGCTTCCCACAGCAGTTGGGGCGTTTTTTGGAATCGCGCGGTTTTGGCGATGCGGAAGTGGTCGTCGGGAAAACGCACGGAGCGGTTCGCTCGCTGTGGGTGAGGTTTCCCGGTGTGCTGAAAGAGGTCGGAGCCTCGCCGATGTCTTCGCAGAAGGTCGGAATCAAGTTGGAGTTTGATCTGAACCCGCCGCAGGGCGCGGATTTTTCGGTTCAAGTGGTTTCGAACCCCATCTTAATGGCCGTGGGGTTGCATGATTTGCCATCTTTGATGGCTGGAAAATTGCATGCGGTCTTGGCCCGTTCCTACACAAAGGGAAGAGATTGGTATGATTTGCTTTGGTATTTGGGAAAAAAAGTCGAGCCGAATACCATTTTTTTGCAGAATGCGTTGGGACAGCAACCCTCAAAGTTTTGTGCTGATGCGGAAAATTGGAGGAGGTCTGTTTCTGAATTAGTCCAGGTGGCTGACTGGGGCGCAATTCATCGGGATTTAGGCCCGTTTTTAGAGTCAGATTCGGAGCTTGGTATGATGAGGGAGAAATTTTTTTTGGCAGCTTTAGGGTAGAAGTAAAAATTCCATGTGGAAGGTGGCATTTTTTCAGGACTCCGCTGCCAAGTTTTTTTCTACTCTCGCAAATATTTCGTTTAGGAGTTTGGAAGCCTATAAAGCATACTCTTTACCTGCCACTTTCACCCGTTATTTCTATTCGTGTGGTTCATAGTTGTTTTTTTGGCAGTCGCCGAAAACAGTCTTTTAACTTTTTAACCGTTGCTACATATTTTTACTGAAAAGTGACTATTAAAAATACTATTTATTCAGCATTGATTGCTATAATGATCAGTGCTGTTTTTGTTTCTTTTTATCAATCCTGCTTGGAACGGGATGTGCCGATTGCGTATGAGGGAGATGCGTTTTCTGTTTTAACAACCATCCAAGGGTATGCGGAAGGTGATACCAATCCAGTAACGCCCCGGTTTTTGGATCGGCTGAATGCGCCGTTCAAGGGCGCGTGGAGTGATTATCCCCAGGAGAAAATGGTGTTTTGGCCGGCGGGATTTTTGGTTGCTTGGCTGGGAGTGGCGCTGGGCTCGACGGTTTATGTGTTGATCTTGCAGATTCTGGCGGGCTGGGCGTTTTATTTTGCGGGGCGCTTCCTGCTGCGATCGGAGGGGCGGGAGGTGTGGTTGGCGGCGGGGGCCGTTTTATTTGGATTGGCGCCGTATGCGTTTTTGCGGAATTTGCAGCACTTGGCACTTACGGCCTATTGGCCCGTTCCGCTTCTTGTTGTGACTCTGATTTGGCTGGGGTGGCCGGAACGAACGAGGTTCAGTCTCCGAAGCGGGTTGATTTTTTCCTGCTTTGCTGCATTTATTGGCGGAAACTTCAATCCCTACTATATCGGGCCGTTTTTGGTGCTGCTTTCATTGTTGGCGCTTGGCGCCTTGGTGCAGAAGAAGTGGTTGTGGTTAGGAGTCTTCACGATGGTTTTTTCCAGTGCGGTCTTCGGGTTTCTCCTTCAAAACATCGATACCTTCATTCATCTCGCGCAAAGCGGAAAAAACCCCGAAGCCGTGAGCCGAAACCTGTGGTGGATGGCCAAGTTTTCATTGTATTTGCCGGATTTGTTTTTTCCCCGGGCGCACATGAGCAAGTGGGTGAGCAACATTTCATGGTCGCTCTACCACAGTCGTGTGCCTCAGCAGCTTTGGGGCGAAAGTCAAACGGCCTACATCGGCTTGGTGGCAGGTGGTGGACTCATTGCCTTACTGGCCAGCGGTTTAATCATGGTTTGTGCCAGAAAATACGAAGCGGTTTCCCCATTCTTTTGGCTTTCGTCCGGGGTCATCCTTTTTTCGGTTGCCGGCGGGGTGAATTATCTGCTTGGTTCCTTTGGCTTTCTTCTCCTCAGAGCGGCCAATCGTTCGTCGATTATACTCGCCTGTATGGCGTTGTATTTTCTGTGTGAAAATGCGCCCGCCCGTATCGGAAAATATTGGAAAATTATGCTTTCTATCGGCTTGGGAGCAGTTGGCATTTGGGACCAACTGCCGCGCTATCCGAAGTGGGAGGAGGATGTGCGTCAGCGTGCTTGGCAAGACTACGAGCGTGATCGGGAGTTTTTTCCGGCTCTTGAGGAGGCGTTACCCAAGGGGGCAATGGTTTTTGAATTTCCCGTAAAAGATTATCCGGAAATGGGGCCAATCCGAGAGATGGGCGACTACGAGCATTTTCGTCCGATTTTGCACTCCACCGATCTCAGGGTGAGTTATGGCACAATCAAGGGGCGAGGTGACACGGTGTGGCAAAAGGCACTGGCTTCAATATCTCCGGAGGAAATCTGTGCAACGCTCGAGAGGCATGGATTTTCAGCGATTCTGATTAACCGGAAGGCTTATGAGGATGCAGGAACGGCCCTGCAAGCCGAGCTTGCAACCGCGGGAGCCGAGCCGCTCGTGGAAAACCAAGATTTCTTCGTCTTGGGCCTCCAACTGAATCCCAATCCCATGCTGCCAGAAATTGTGAAAACGGTTCGAAAAAAGCACAAAAACCATAAAGAAAGTGAAATAAAATGAGTCAACTAGCGTGGTCCAAGCTTTATCAGTTTCTTCCTGTCTTTGTGCTGCCTTTGACATTTTTGTGTCTTGTTGTGCTTGTATTTGAATGGAACAAAAAAACCGATTTCTGTTCTTTTAAACTTCGGACGGCTATCATTCTTGGGGGGCTGTTAGGCATTCTTTGGGCGCTTGTTGGAACAGTCATTTTAAGTCTATTGCATCTCTTAAAATTCGAATGGGTGCTGGGTTATTGGTTGGTAAGCTTATTTTTCCTAATATATTGCATTCGATTGAATAAAATCAGTCTTTTCTTTGCTGAAGCTTTTAATTCACTGCGGATTTGCTTGTTTTCAATGAATTGGTTTGAGCGAATCTTGGGGCTCTACATCACTACGGTCTTGGGCTGTGCATTTTTAATGGCAGTATATTCGCCTCCAAATAATAATGATTCGATGATTTATCATCTGCCTCGACAAATTCTTTGGATGTCGAATGCATCCGTCTTTATTTCCGAAGCACCAAATATTTTCATGCTGAAATGGCCACCATTATCGGAATATCTCGGCGTCAATTTATGGATTTTGGCTGATTCCGATCGTCTGCACAATTTGGTCCAATGGATTGCATTGATTGGGTGCTTGTTAGTGTTGAATATGATCTTGGAGTTGTTGGGTGCGAGTAAGGGATTTCTCACATCTTCGGCAATATTGGTAAGTATTCCTGCGGTATTCTATCAGGCATCCAATACAAAGAATGATATTCAGGTGGGTTTTTTACTATTGTGCCTAATTTGGTTAACAGAAGTGGCGGTAAAGAAACGAACTGTATCTTCGCCCCTTGCGATTTTTACGGGGATTACGGTTGGGTTTTGCCTCATGGCCAAAGGGACCTCTCTAATATATCTCACAGTTTTGCTTCCAATTCTTTTATTTAGGCTACTCGCCAATCGGGTTTCACTCCATTTTGCGCCGATTTTGTCTGCTGTCCTCATTTCCATCGTAATAGCAAGTCCCCACTATATTCCGCACACTAAAAATATACTTGCCGGAGACACTGGAGAAAATTCCGAGCATAAAAATGCAAAGATCAATATCCAGAATGCGGTCTCCGTCCTTTCAAAAAATGTGGCGCTTCAAATGGCTCTGCCTTGGCCAAGTTGGAATGCTGCTGTTAAAAATGGAGTCGAGAGATTACACCAAAGGCTTGGCGTGCGGGTCAACAGCCCGGAAACTTCGTTCTACGATCAACCATTTGATGTCATTTACTGGCCTAATTCTGAAGATAATATCACAAGTATCTTGGCAATTATAATAATTATTTTACTTCCATTTATCTTTATTTATCAGATATTTAGAGGAAGAAAAGTTGGAAGCTTTTATTATTTTCTTCCCGTCATGCTTCTTTTGATTTTTTCGATATTATTAAAATGGCAGCCATGGCATACGAGACTACTTATTCCCATTGAAATAGTTGCCGGAATTCCTATTGGTATTGTCATGGCCTCCGGGATATCTGTGCTGGCAAAAATTTTACTCGTTGGGTTTTCAGCTTGGTGGTTTTTTCCGTGCTTGAAAGGTTGGCATCGACCGTTACTGGGATATCAACCGGTTTTCTTCATGCAAGATTTAGATCAGCGTGCCATGAAGGCTCCGCGTGAAGCATTTGATACAATTGCGCTTTCGGA
>Ga0247838_1002671_pt1 | contig 22170 bp, 19 predicted proteins | sample LaCruzMarch2015__5_FD_189097 | JGI IMG/M metagenome (GOLD analysis project Ga0247838, IMG submission 189097) | Freshwater microbial communities from meromictic Lake La Cruz, Castile-La Mancha, Spain - LaCruzMarch2015_15m | ecosystem: Environmental > Aquatic > Freshwater > Lake | place: Spain... | reverse complement strand
TGCTCCACCAAAAATAAAAGGTTGAATTTTACTACCTGAACGAATATAGATGAAACCTACTCCTTTCGGACCATGAAACTTGTGAGCAGCACAATTAATAAAATCTACCGAAATATCCTGTAAATCAAATCGATAATGCCCCATAGTTTGAACGGTATCAGAATGAAATAGTCCATCATATTTTTTTACAATTTCGGCCACTTCTTTTAATGATAATTTGGTTCCAATCTCATTATTGGCATGCATCAAAGAAACTATAGATCGAGAATTATTTTTTAAAAGCTCCTCAAGATGATTCAAATCAACTCTTCCTTGAGCATCAATATTTACCAAACTCAATTTAATTTTACCGACATGCGCTAAAGCTTCTAATGTATGCAAAACTGCGTGATGTTCTGTGGGTGAAGTTATTGCATGTTTCAAATCATAATCTTTTATAGAATTAACCAAGGCCATATTATTGGCTTCAGTACCTCCGGAAGTGAAGAAAATTTCTGCAGGAGAAACGTTGAGTAAACTGGAAATTGTTTTTCTCGCTTTTTCTATGGCTGCGCGCGTAACCCTTCCATAAGCATGAATAGAAGATGGATTTCCGAAATGCTCACGCATATAAGGAATCATTGCTTCTATAACTTCATCATCTAAACGAGTGGTAGCGGCGTTGTCTAGGTAAATTGGCATAAGCTTTTGAATTATGAATTAAGAATCATTTCTGATGTAAATTCTTTGATGTCCATGATAATCTTATTGGCAAGATTATCTGCTGTTACTGAAGAATCAGATTCTGAATAAATCCTGATAATTGGTTCAGTATTAGAGCGGCGTAAATGAACCCATGATTTATCAAACTCAATTTTCACCCCATCAATTGTGTTAATTGGTTGTTTGGCGTATTTCTTTTGAATACTTTCTAAAATTTGGTCAACATTAATTTCAGGCGTTAGTTCCACTTTATTCTTAGAAATATGATAGTTAGGATATGTAGAACGTAACATGGATACGCTTTTTCCAAACTTAGCTAAATGCGTTAGAAATAGAGCAATTCCAACTAAAGCATCTCTCCCATAATGCAACTCAGGGTATATTATTCCACCGTTTCCTTCTCCACCTATTATTGCATTTTGTGCTTTCATCATTTCTACAACGTTTACTTCCCCAACAGCTGATGCGTAATAAACACCTTTTGCCTTTTCGGTAACTTCTCTCAATGCTCTTGTGGATGATAGATTAGAAACAGTATTTCCTGGTGTATTTTTCAAAACATAATCGGCTACTGCTACCAAAGTATATTCCTCTCCGAACATTTCTCCATCTTCACAAACCATTGCTAATCTATCTACATCAGGATCAACAGAGATTCCTAAATGTGCATTTTTCTTTTTCACTTCTTCACTTAATTCCCTTAAATTTTCAGGTAATGGTTCGGGATTATGTGGGAACTTTCCATCTGGTGTGCAAAACAACTCAGTAATTTGTTCGACTCCTAACGCATTCAATAATTGAGGAACTACAATTCCACCTGTAGAATTTACAGCATCAACAACAATTCTAAAATTTGCCTTTTTAATGGCTTCAACATCCACCAAAGGCAATTGTAGTATTTTTTCAATGTGCTTAATCATGTAACCATCAACAACCAAATAACTTCCCAAATGATTTACATCAACATAAGTAAAATCTTCTTTATCAGCTATTTCCAACACATCTTGTCCGTCTTGTGCAGAAATAAATTCACCTTTTTCATTTAACAATTTAAGTGCATTCCACTGTTTTGGATTATGGCTGGCAGTTAGAATAATTCCTGCTTGAGCATTTTCCATTGTTACAGCCATTTCAACTGTGGGAGTGGTGCTTAAACCTAAATCAATCACATTAATGCCCATACCTTGCAATGTTCCTACTACTAAATTCCGAAACATTTCACCGGATATGCGCGCGTCACGACCAATAACAATAGTGTGCCTAGGTAAATCGTGTCTTTTTTTAACCCAAGATGCAAATGCAGAAGTAAACTTTACAATGTCAATTGGAGATAATCCTTCGCCTGGAGCTCCACCAATTGTCCCACGAATTCCTGAAATAGATTTTATTAATGCCATTATATTTATTGAAAACTTGCGCAAAGCTAAGTAAATTTAGATTTTTAGGAGGAGAATTGTTAATCACTTTTCATTTTTTTTCTGATTCTTTTAATAAAACTTACATATCAAGGAATTTGTCTTTGTTTGCCAATTCTGCTTTAACTCGATTGCTAATATTTACGTATTGAATTCTATCATGAATAAGCAAAGATTAATTGTAAATATTGCATTAAAGTTGAGTGTCGTTTTAATAGCGATTTTTCAACCATTGAAAGCGGTGCAATATTCCGAGCCTGAAAAAGCATTTAAAGATGCAATTAAGCAATATAGGATAGGCTTAGAAAATAATAATAGGTATAAAATTGCAAGTGCCCAATTGGAAATCGGCACTTTTTACTATTTCCAAGGCGAATATAATACTGCTGAAAGTTATTGTTGGAAAGCAGGTATAAATTTTCAGGTTATACGAATGCCTAAAGGTTTAATAAAATCGCTTATTGTTTTAGGCGATGTAATGAGGAAAGAAAAGAATTTTGAAAAGGCAATGGAATTTTACATAGCTGCGAAGTATTTATCTATCAATAAAGCGGAAAAATCAGATATAAGTAGGATTTACAACAAAATTGGAGACGTATTTAGACACAAGAAGATTTACAAAAAAGCCGAATTCTATTATGAAAAATCTATAGAATTAAATAAGATAAGTCATTCGATGGTTGATTTGGCAAATGATTATGCGAACATTGGCGAGGTTTATAGAATGCAGGGGAAAATTGACTTTGCAAGTGTTTATTACCAACAAGGGATGGATATTGCTAAAATTTATAATTTGCCTTTCAATATGGTTGAAAATGGACATGGGCTTGCATGTATTGATACTCTAAATAAAAATTATGATGCAGCATTAGTAAGAATTACCTATATCCAAAAAATTGCAGAAAAAAACAAGTTTAGAGAAGAATTAAAAAATATATATCACCTTAAAGCGGCTATTTATGAAACAAAACATAAGTATTTTGAATCGATGAAAATTCAAAAGGAATACAATGCTTTAATTGACAGACTTTATGCTACTTCAACAGTTCAAAATAGTGTGCAACAAAATGAACTTTTTAATTTAGACTTGAAGAATGAAGAACTTAAAAAAAAGAATCAAACCATAAGACAATTGTCGTTACTACAAAGTTGGTTATTTGTTGCGTTAATTCTACTTTTGATAGCTGTAATATATTTCTTTTATATTTCTAAAATTAGAAAAAAAGAACACAATAATTTAAAATTGCAAACTGACTTATTGAAAAATGCCAACGATGCTTTAAGAGAACAGGAAACTGCTTTAAACCTGTCTAATGAAACCAGAAACAAAATGCTAGGATTGATTACGCACGACGTAAGAAGCCCTTTGTATGACTGTATGCGATTGATGGAACTGTTTCTTGGAAAAACTACTGATATAAACCAAATGAGGAAAACAGGAATTCAAGTAATTTCGAGTTTAAGAGGTAGTACACAATTAATTGACAATCTAATGTTTTGGTCGCGCACTAACGCGAACAATTTAAGTGCTCAATTTGAAATTATTGATATTGCGGCTACGCTTGTAGATGAGATAAAATTGTTGAATATAATGGCAGAAAGCAAATTCATTACTTTGTCTATTTCAATTCCTGAAAATACGTTGGTTTACGCCGATGCAAATATGCTAAAGATGATAGTGCGCAATTTAATTATGAATGCGCTGAAATACACTCCAAAAAATGGAGAGATAAAATTAATGGCTAAACGCATTAATGGTCATACAGAAATTCGTGTAATTGATAACGGTAAAGGAATTGATAGTGAGCAAATTGCCCATCTTTTTGATTACAAAAACAAAAAAAGTATTCAAGGTTTAGACGGAGAAAATGGCTCTGGTTTAGGACTCGTTTTAGTAAAAGAGTTTGTTGAGAAAAACAAGGGATTCATAAGTGTAAAAAGCGCTCCTAATGAAGGGAGCGAATTTAGATTCACACTTAATTCTATTTAAAAATTCAAGAATTAAGTCAGAAAACCTAAAAAAATAAAAAGGGGTTAGAATAAAACTATTTTTGTAGTTCTCTCTTATTCAAACCACTCTAAAATGAAGTTATTATCTTCAATTACTTTTTTAACAATTTTCTTCAATTCATTATCTTCACAAACTAATGAGTGTAGCATGGATGCTTACCCAGAATCATATGAAAATTATATGATGAGCACTGCTGAAGCCGCTAATAATTATGATGTTAGTGCCAATAGAAGCGAGGTAAGAGATGTTGCTTTGAATATTATTATTGCTCAATATTCAACAGGTTCGGTGGTTACTCCTCAATCTGTTCAAATTGAAATTGATCAAATGAATATTATTTTTGCGCCCATCAATTTACATTTCAGTATTTGTAATATTCAATTTGTTCCTTATCCTTACAATTTAACGAATACTCCTGGATTCGAAACATGGGATAATACCATTGAAAATTACTTTACAAACGCTGCTTGGCAAAATGGATACCTAAATATTTTTTATGCGAAAGGTGGCGTTGTGAATTCTTCTTTGCCTTTTTTTGGGGCACCCGATAGAATCTTAATGGGAAACAATCCAACTACTATTTTGGCGCATGAAATAGCACATTACTTTTCACTTTTACACACACATGCCTTTAATGGCTATTCAACAAGTATTTACACACTTGAATTAGTAAATGGCACAAATTGCCAAACTGAGGGAGATTTTATTTGCGACACACCAGCTGACCCAGGATTATTTGGAAGAATTGCACCTTATCCTCAATGCGAATATATCGATACTGTTAGTGTTGATGCTAATGGAGACCTTTATACCCCTGCTATTGATAATTACATGTGCGCAACCTATCCAAATTGTATTACTCAATTTACACCTCAGCAATATAGCAGAATGGCTTATTGCCTAGACCATGAAAGGGCCTATTTAAAAAGTGGTAATTTAGGTGTAGTAATGGACTCAATTCCTAGAAAAATTTGTATAAATAACGCTCCCATTGAATTGAATAGCATAGTTTCTGGTGGCATTTTTTCTGGAAATGGTGTCGTTAACGGTACTTTTTTCCCGGCGATTGCTGGCCCAGGCAATCATGTAATTACTTATACTGCTACTTCTAACGCATCTGCAATTGAAACTACAAATGCTTTTTTCAACTATCGTGATACAATTTATAATCAAAACGCTTCTTGGCAATCTTTTACAGCCACAGAAGCAGGCAGCTTTTCTGCGTTTGCTTTTTCTATGATTCACCCAATTGTACAAACTATTAATTACAAGATTTATAGTGGAAATGGAATAAATGGTACTTTGTTAGCTCAAGGCACTGTTGATGCAAGTATTAACAACAATCTAGACTGGTTTAAAATATATTTCACCAACCCTCTTCCTGTAAATCAAGGAAACATTTTTACAGTTAAAATTGATGCAGCAAGTAATTACCAAATAGCAGGAATGCGCAGCAACCAATACCCTTTCGGAATTAGTAATATGAACAACGATTTGTCGTTTATTTCATACATTATTCCTTTAACTCCAAATTGTGGTAATAGTACATACAGCAATGTTACAATCGGAGTAACAACTCCAACTTTTGCAAATATTCTATTCCCAAGCTATTGCTTAAGCGCTCCCCCTTCAGAAGTTTCATTTTTACCTACAGGTGGAAGCATTCAAATTGATAGTCAAAACAGCAACATAATTAATCCAGCTGCCCTTGGAAGTGGCTTGCACACTGCAAATTACACTTATCAGAACAATTTTGGTTGTATCACCACCAATAACAACAGTTTTGAAATTCCTGTTTCTGCACAAATTAACCTTCCTAATGCTGCGGTGTTCTGCAGAAATGATAGTTTACTTGATTTTACAGTAGCTCCACTTAATGGAAACTTGTATCTGGATAATCAACCTTTGAGCATTGCTCCAATTGACTTAACACAATTAGAAATCGGTACGCATACTATAACTTATGCAAAAACTGAAGATTATATCTGGTTAGACACCATTAATCAAAGCTGGACTCCGTCTTCCATTTTTTCTGGATTTGAAGTTGGTAATAACGATACTCTATGGCAATCGTTTATGCCTTCCAGCAATGGTTATATCGATAAATTTAACCTAGGACTTTACTCAAATTATTTAGTTCCTGTTATCTACAAGTTGTTTAAAGGAACAGGAACTGCTGGGCAAGAGCTCTTTGCCGCAGTTGATACCTTTGGTGCTATGTCTGCATTCTTACAGAATTTTGATTTTCCCGATTTTCAATTGCTATTGAACAAAGATTCTGTTTACACCTTTGCCATCTATTTTGAGAATGCCTTGGAATCAACTGTAAATGTAGGTTTTGAAAATACTTATCCTAGAGGCATTTCCAGCTTCGCCTATCCAGCGTTGGATATTGATTTACGTTTTGAATATATAATGAATCCTTTTTATAGTTGCGCGAGCGATAGCATCATAAAGGAATTTAGCATTGTAAATGATTTTACTGTGAATCTTGGGCCCGATCAATTTATTACTTCAGGTGAAACAATAACTTTAAATGCTGGAAATGCTAATAACAGCTATTTGTGGAGCACAGGCGATACGACTCAAACTATAACTATCAACAATGAACCTGAAAATGGTCTTGTTTGGGTAACAGTTTTTAATGAATTTGGATGTGCTACTTCCGATACCGTTTCTGTTATTCTTGTAACTGATATAAACCAGAACAACACTTCAATAAATGATATTCTGCTGTTTCCAAATCCTGTTGATGATTATCTCACCGCTCATTCATCTCAACCAATTACAAGTGTAGAAATTATAAATATGGTTGGGCAAATTGTTTATAAAACTGCAACATTTAACAAAAGTGAAATTGAACTAATATTTCCTACATCAAATCTTAGCAGCGGAATATACTATTTAAGGATAAACAACAAAATGGGTAACGTTTGCAAGAAGTTTGTAAAAGCAAATTAAGCTTTTAATGGACTAATTTTGAGCCTTGTCATTGTCTTTTGCAACACGCTTTATATTATTTAATCTTGCTTGAATAACCTCAGCGCTCGAGCTTACCGCATTTGGATTTCCAGAAGCCCCGTTTAATTTTTTTGCTTCTTGGTTATTTGCATTAACTTGATTTTTCAACTCCTGCTTATCATTTTCTCCCATTGCTTGCTTATTTCTTAACCTTGCTTCGGCGCTCATATTAAGGTCTTCTGCTGCGCCTAAACTAAACAATGATTTTGGAGCAAATTGATTGTAAAATTCAGTTGCCAACCAAGATTGTGTGCGAATGGCTGCAGTTACCTTTAACTCATCTAAAATTCCATTGAAATAAGAGTTATCATTAAATTGATCTCTACCAATTTGTAAACTAGAAGACGTTGTTGCCGGAGCATCTGAAACTACTATTGATTTATCGAAAATGCCATCAACATAAGTCTGAAGTTGATTTAAAGAAGCATTATAAACGCCTGCAACAAAATACCAACGATTTAACTCAAGTTTCTCAGCTCCTTCTACTCCGCTAGTACTTATTCTTTTTCCAGCAGTATTAATAAAATCAATAGCTAATTGGTTGTTTTTGTTAATGAATAAACGATAACCTCCTGGGCTATCGCCTTGGTTTGAAACTATGACTTGTTCGCGTCCTTTTTCATTCAGGTAAATCCAGGCAGAAAGTGTAAAATCTCCTTTAGTGTCTAGCTCTTCGCTATAATCAAAACTTGCACAATTTTTTGCCGAAGATGAGAATAAGCGCCCTGCTCCTATTTTTCCTTTTGCTTCTGAAGTTCCAATCGTTGTTGCTTTTAGCTTCCTGTTGTTTTTTGCATTCACATCTCCATTGAAATGCCAAACTCCTTTTACATTATCGCTCCAAAGCACATTTGCCAATTCATTCTTTATTGTAGCATTGCTATAATACATATAAAGCTGATTGTTGGACTTCGATGATAAAGTATCTAAAACAACCCAAACATTTACCTCTCCTGTATTTGGATTAAATGATTCAACTTGAGCTGGTAAAACTGTTTTACCATCGGCTTTTGTAAAACGAATATCAAAACCTTTGGGATGAATTATTTTACCACCTCTATTGGCAGCCCTTAAGTCGGCATCAATTAAATTTATTAAAACCGGAAAATTCAATAATAACTCATTCCCTTTTACAATATCTTTTGAGTAAGTTAATTTCTTACGATAATTGAAATCTGGCAATGCATTTTCTTGATTTGCAAGACTATCTTCAACATCGCCAAACTGATAGTATAAAATAACTCCAACAGCAACAACTATTGCAAAACTTGATACAATAATTACCAACCTTAATCGGGTGGAGACTGTGACTTTAGTTTTAGGTTTTAATTGTAAACGTTTTCTCATTTTGATAAGTGATTACTCAATAAATCCTTATTTATAGGGCTTTATTAAAAATTAGTTGAATTAAAAAATACCCGTTCGCGGCAGCGATGCAAACGGGTATTTTCAATATTTTAATTTCTTTTATTTAGGTTCAGTTTCGTTGCTGGCACTATTGCTTGGTGCATTTGTAGATTGCATATCTGTTCTCACACGAACTATATCACTGTAAGAATATGTTTGATCTGTTCCAACACTCATTATTCTATAATAAGATTGTCCTGGAGTTGGAGCTTCATCTACATAAGAATAAAAAAGATTCACACACAAAGAAGAACCTACACGGTCTTTAAATCCTAGCGCTTCATAATCAACGCCATCTGCAGAGCGTTCTACAATAAAAATCCCATCTTTCTCATCGTTTTGTACCAGCCATCTCACAAAGGTTTTACCTGAATTAAAAACAGGAGAAAATGAGATAATTGGGCTTTGTTTTTCTTCTAATAATTGAGCACTTCCTGTTAATCCTGCGCCCATTTTACTTTGAGCTTCAAGAGTTTCTGCACTAATAGCTGTAAGCGCTAGCGCACTTAAAATGATTTGCACTATTTTATTCGATTTGGTGTGTTGCTGCGTTTCCATAATCTTTTGTATTAGGATTGGGTTAAGGTTAGTCCTAATTGATACGTAAAGATATTTTGCATGTTTGCTTATGATCTCTTTAACTAGGTGCACTCATTACAGAAGTAAGAAATAGAAGTCGCGGGTAAAAAAAGAGAAACTTCAACTTTTAAAGTTACTGAAGATAAAGGATTGCAGCTTATCTCTATTTGAATATCTAACTTTTAGATATGTAAGAAACAAATCAATACTAACAAAAGTCTTTCTTTAAAGTAAAAATTAGTAAAATCTTCGATTCTCAATTGATTTGCTTAAAGTTGATTTCACAAAAAACCCCGCTCAAAATAAATTGAAACAGGGTTTCTCGCAAGTTAAGGGTTAAGGTAACTTTTACATTCTTTTGATGAGTTTCACCATTTTCTTTTCGTCGTCTTGCGCAACACTTAAAAAATATACTCCCGGTTTCATTCCTTTTTCGTCTTTAAAAAAGAATTGTTGTGTTTTTGATTTCTCACATTTAACTTGTTCCTCAAATAATACATCACCCTGAACACTCATAAGTTTCAGCTTAGCTTCCCCATCTTTTGGCACCGTATATTCTACGGAAAAGTCTTTAATAAATGGATTTGGTTGCGCTGCCGAAATGTGAATAATTTCTTCACCAGATGATTCTACATTTACTGGAGTAATCATAGAATACTCTTCGTTTCCACTTGAGTTTGTTAGTTTTACTCTATAATAGTTTGTTCCGATAGTTGGTTTTGAGTCTACCCACTTGTATGTAAGTAAATCATTACTATTGCCAGCGCCTGGTTTTGTTCCAATTACTTCGTAAGTTGTTCCGTCAGTTGATCTTTCAATAGTAAAAAGCTCATTGTCAATTTCCATAGCTGTAAGCCACTTCAATTCCACAGTATTTCTTTGAACTTCAGCATCAAAGGTTAATAAGCTCATAGAGATTTGTTGCTGAATCGCTTCTGTTTTAGAAGCTTTTATAAATGTAAAAGGTGGTTTTGCAGAAGCGTATTCAGTACCTATCCAATTAGGTGAGCGCACCATGTTACTAATTCTAACTTCGTCTAATTGTCCGCCGAAATAGTAGATTTTACGGCTTGGTTCACGACCTATTTGCAAAGGTTCTGTGCTGCCTGCCATGCTTAATTCGGTTTTAATTGCTCGGTCACGCGTTCCATTTACATAGGTAACCATTGAATCTCCACCATCTGAATAAACTGCTGCTACATGATACCAAACATCTTTTTGAAGTTCAACACCGCCTTCTTCCCCAACAATTCCTGCTGGTTTCGAATTTTCATCTCTTACTTCAAATTCCAACTTATGTTTCTTGTTTACAGCTAAACGATATCCACCATTAAATCCATTCTGATTAGAAAGTACTGTTACTTCTTTGTTTCCATTTAGATTAATCCAAGCAGAAACCGTTATTTCTCCTGTAATATCAACATCTTCTGGTGTATTTAAACAAGGAAATTGACTTGAATTTTTCTCTGCTGCTACATAAACATCTTTATCAGCAGGATTTCCTGTAGCTTGTGCAAACTGAGTAGCAAATGGTATTTTACTACTTAGTGCTCCTTTTAAATGCCAAACTCCTTTGTAGGTCTTATTCCAAGTACTTTGTGTAGTTTCTTCCAACGAATATTTATTGTTGAAATACATAAAAATAGAACGTGGTTGCTTTTTACTTAAAGAGTCCATGCGCACCCATGCTACAATTTCACCTGTAACCGGATTATAGTTTTCAATTTCATAATCTAATAAAGTAACTCCATCCGATTTTGTAAAACGGATATCTGCCCCCTTATCACTTACTACTTTACCTCCATTGGCTGCTGATTTTAAGTCATCATCTTTAAATGAAACCATTACAGGAAAATCTATCAAAGTTTCATTTCCCACAACAGCAGCTGCATCTATGTTTAACATTTTCCGGTGTTTAAACTCGGCTAATGTTTCCATTCCATTTACCCTGTTATTGGCGATAGATTTTTCTGAATCACCAAGTGTATTGTAAAGTAAAGAAACTGTAAAAACTCCAAGTGCAAATGCACCTGCAACAGCTACATATCTTAATCGGTTTTGAACCGATACTTTTGTCTTTACTTTGGGGGCGAGGCGAGTATATTTTCTTTTCATAATCTGGTATTTTGAAAAAGTTGGGGTTCTTATTATTATTTAGTTGGGGTTGTTTCGATGGCTGAAGAAGTTCCTCTATTAGGATTTTTCTCATTTTTAACTTTTACTACAGAGCTATATTTATAAGTATTGTCTGCTCCTACTTGCATTACTCTGTATAGACTTGTTCCCGGTAATGGCTCTTCATCAACAAAAGAGTAGAAAAGGTTTACGGTTAATTCTGTACCAACACGGTCGCGAAAGCCCAGGGCCTCGAAGTCTGTTCCGTCTTCAGATCTTTCTACCACAAAAATCCCATCCTTTCTATCGTTCTTCACCAACCAACGTACATACGTTTTTCCATCAAGGTGAACAGGGGAAAAAGAAATAAATGTATTTAATGAGTCTTCTGTAAGTTTGCCCTTTCCTGCTAAACCCATGGCATTGCTTCCAGACTGAGCATTTGCGTTGTTTGTATATAAACATGCAATTACAACTGAAGCGATTAATGTAAAAAATTTAGATTTCATTAGTTTTCTATTTGATGGTTGATACGTTGATATGCATTCCTCGTTTTCAATATTTAAAGTTGATTTTTGATTTTCATTACGGCTGTAATTTTGATAACCAATTGTTAAGTTACTAATTCCAGAACTATTGATTTCATTGGATTCTCCAACAAATTTCATTGTTAAAGGATCAAATTTAAGATGTAAGAAAAGTGTAGAAAGTTCCATAAGAATTATATTTATGATTTGATTACAATCTTTTAATCAGTTTAATTGTCTTTTGCTCTTTGGCTTGTGATAGACTTAGAAAATAAATTCCAGGTTGAAGCGATGCAGCATTAGCAAATTCATAATAATTGTCTTCACCTGTTTTAGGATTTACAGTTTCTGTGTGCATCAATTGTCCACTTATGCTTGTAAGCTTAACTTTTATTGACTCTTCTCTATCGCTTTTGAATACTACTGAGAAATTGTCTTTGAATGGATTCGGTTCAACTTTGGTAATGCCAAGCGTAGCTTGAATAGCGTCTGAATGAACACTAATTACATTACTTACATCACTTTCTCCTTTAAAAGAAGTGTATCGCAATCTATAAAATGCATTTCCAACAATTGGAGCTTGATCTATTAAAAAATAATTCTGTGGCTTTTCTGAATTACCATAAGCAAATTTGCTGGCAACTTTCTCAAATTTTAATCGGTCGCTGCTTCTTTCTAAAGTAAAGTAGTCTAAATTACTTTCTTTTGCTGTTTGCCAGTTCACACTAACATGTCCTTCAGAAACTCTAGCATCAAACGATTCAATTTGTGTTACATTTTTTGATGCTGTAAATACTTCTTGTTCATCAGCTTTTATAAAAGATTCAGGATCAGATTCTGAAGCATAAGCAGTAGCCACGTAACCGGCACTAAATGCAGCATTTGCTATTCTTACCTCATCAATAGTTCCATTGAAATATCCATGACATTTTTCATTAACTGCTCCTAAAACTACATTTCCACCTTTGGAATAAGCCTTCACAGCTTGTATTTCTCTATCTAGAACACCATTTATATAAGTAGATAATTTACCTTCTTTTTCATTATAAACACCTGTAACACTAAGCCATTCGCCTGAAGTTATTTTTTTGCATTCCTTAGCACGTTCAATAGATAATGTTTTTCCGTTTTCATTAACAACTTCAAAAACCAATTTATTCTCTTTATTAATGTAGAAATTACAACCACCATTTTTAAACGAATTAGTAAAAATGTATTGATTTTCTGCGCTTTCATTTGTTTTAACCCATGCCGATACGGAGATATTTCCGCTGAAATCTAATGCATCATTTTTCTCGAATGTTGCAAAAGTTCCATCATATGCTAAAAACTCCTTTGCTCCTGCAAATCTTCCTTCCTCATCTTTTAATCTAACCGATTCTCCTGCAAATGTTAACTCACTGCTTGCTTTAAAGCCTCCATTTAAATGCCATACAGCAGCAAATGGGGTTGCAAACGTAAGAGGGCTTTGCGCGTTAATGTTATCTTTATTACCGTAATAAAGAAACATTTCATGTGCATTTACTCCTTGTAACAAACTATCTGGTCTCACCCACGCAAGTAATTTTCCAGATGTAGGATCAAATCTCTCAATTTCAAATGGAATTATAGTTAATCCGTCAGCAGCTGTAAAAACAAAATCGTTTCCTTCTTTGCTAAATACTGTTCCTCCATATTCTTGTTGACGTAATTCATCAAAACGAATATTGATTAATACTGGAAGACCTCTTAGTACTTCTGTACTTTTGATTTTTAATGGATCAATACTAATTTTCTTACGCCCGGTAAAACCTTCTAATTGATTCGCTTTCGGATGTATTTTATCTTCTAATTGCTGAGCTCTGCTATTGGCTACATTTCCAATAAATTGGTATAACATAAAAATACCAGCCAGCAATCCAGAAAACGTTAGCATCACTGCCACATTTCTTATCCTGTTTTTTGTGCGAAGAGAAGTACGTTTTTTTAAATGTAAACGGTGTTTCATGAAATAGTATTAATCTTTTATAAAAAAAGCGAATGCTTATTTTTCGTCAGTTTCAGTTTTTGCACTTCCACCAGTAGCTTGCGTAACCGCAGTTTTAACGCGCACTACATCAGAATAATTATAAGAATTATCCACACCTACTTGCATAATGCGGTAATGAGCAAATCCTTTTGGAGGTGCATCATCAACCCATGAATAAAATAGATTTACAGTTTTATCTGTACCTATTCTATCTTTAAACCCTAAAGCTTCAAATTGATTTCCATCCTCGCTTCGTTCAACAATAAATACCCCATCTTTTTTGTCGTTTTGAACTAACCACCTTAAATAGGTTTTTCCTTCAGCAAAAACTGGAGAAAACGACATGAAATTATCAATTGAGTCTTTTTGTAAAGGCTTAGCTTCCGAAGGTGGAGCAACCTTAAAGGTTTGCTGAGCGCTTAGCTCTGTTCCTAAAGTGAGCAAACCCATAAAAAAGGCCACACTTATAAGACGTTTAAAATTTAATGAAATACAATTAGAGTTGAAGTTTCCCATAACAATGTTTATTTGAATGTTCTCAACGACAAATGTCAAACAGGGGTTGCTTCTAATTCAAGTAGCTATTGAAAGCGTATTACATGTGTAAGTTTGTTATAGAATAATTTGAAATATAAATACATTTAAGTATTTGATTAAATGTCACTTAACAAATATTTGTATTCAAATTCCAATTATAAAATTATGTAAGAATTAATCAAGTCTTGACAAATCAAACCAACAAATTGATTTTTAAGCAATTCTATTCACTTGAATATCTAATTTTCTAAGATTTTTTTTTATTAAAAGCCTTTGAAATTTGCTTTCAACAAATTAAAACAGCCTAAGATAGTTTGTTTAACAGGTGGTTTACTAAAACAGAAAGTCCTTTATCGTAGCTTTTATTATTGGTTATAATAATATCAGCATCGTCTCTATATGGTTTTAAAAACTGATGATAAGATGGCATCACATGATTGTGCCATTGATAAAGTACTGTATCTTCAGCATAACCACGTTCATCTTTATCTCTTTTTAAACGTCGTTGAAGTTTAATCTCATCTTTAGCATCAATGTAAACTTTCAAATCTAAAGCCTCTCTGATCTCTTTGTAATGAAAAATAAATAATCCTTCCATTACTATAATTGGTGCTGGGTGAAGCTCAATTAACTCCGCTTCTCTGGATGCATTATTAAACGTATACTCTTTTATTATCAATGATTTCCCTTCTGAAAGCTGTTTCATATCCTCATAAAACGCAAGTCTATTGATAGAAGTAGGTAAATCATAATTTACTTGGTTATTCTCATCTCTAAACTGCGATTCCTGAGGTAAATAATAATTGTCTTGAGATACGATACAAATACTTTGATATGGCAAAGCTTGTCGTAAATGTTTCAAAAAAGAAGTCTTTCCTGAGGCACTTCCTCCTGAAATTCCAACGATATAAGGCTTATCACTCATTGGGTGGCGAAAGTACTTCTTTTTCTGCAGCATGCAACATTGCATCTAAAACAACTATTGCCGCGGCTTGATTCTTTGTTTTAATCGGAATGGCTAAAAAAGTCGGTTGAAGACTATCATTCTTCATAGCCATAACTGGAACTGCAAATCCTTTTGTTGCAATACCTTCCGAAAATCTAAATGCATCGCTTTTTGAAAATTCATTTTTACTGAAAGGCATCAAGTTATCAAATGGACCAAACAATAATTGCTGGTTGATTGCATTTTCTAAATTTCTTCCATCGCACATTACTAAGGCTTGGGTGGTTAAATCTTGAAGAGAATCATTTATTTCACTTATCTCCATCCCTTTAAAAACAACAGAAATACTAAATTTTAATTGCAATGAATCTTTAAATCTTGCATAAAAAGAATTCCATTGTGCAATACTTTTTGTTTCAATTAAAACAGTTACCTGTTTATTCTTTGCGTCGGCTGCAATTTCATACCAAGATAATTTTTTGATATCTCTTTGCTTTCTGTTGGTGCACGATTCCAAAGAGATAACTAAAACAAGTAATGATAGGAGTATTTTCATTGTTAATTTATTACCGCAAATTAAGCGCATTTAATCGTTAAAAGCCAATTAGCGTACATTTGCACAATATGCCACAAACAAGCACAAATCAAATAAGTTTAACTATTGCAGATGAATCTTTTTTATTGCTTCCTCAAAAAGCCATAGTTAGAACGAATGATAAAACCTTAATAATTGCAGATTTGCATTTAGGCAAAGCCACCCATTTTAGAAAAGCAGGAATTCCCGTTTCAGACGAGGTTTTTAAAACAGATTTGAATAAAATTGAATTGTTGGTAAATCAGCACGAAATTGAAAATGTATGGGTGCTAGGCGATTTTTTCCACAGTAATAGCAATTCAGAATGGGCGCGCTTTCAACAATGGCTCGCATCTTCTACAATTAAAAAGTGGACCATCATTCCCGGTAATCATGATAAATCAACTTTATCAGAACCTATTTCAAATAAAATGGAAATTGTAGAAACACATATCTTATTCAATGATATCATCTACTGTCATGAGTTTCAAGAAAATACATTACCGGTAATCAGTGGGCATATTCACCCGGGAATTTCTTTGAAAGGAAATGGGAAACAAAATTTACAAATTCCCTGTTTTTATCAACATGGAATCAACCTATTGCTGCCAGCTTTTGGTTCTTTTACTGGCCTTGCAAAAATAAATCTCCAAAAAGGCGATAGGGTTTTCGGTATCGCAAACGATTCAATCCTTGAAATCCCATTAACAAAGAAATAGAGGAAACAAAGCACTTATATATGTATTAAATTTTAGTTCTTTGCACAAAAAAATACCAGAATGAAAATTGCAACAAAGCTTATCCACGCAGGACAAGCACCAGATTCTTCTACAGGTGCTATTATGACTCCTATTTATCAAACTTCTACTTATGTTCAGGAAGCCCCGGGCGTAAATAAAGGTTATGAGTATGCACGTTCTCAAAACCCCACAAGAAAAGCACTTGAAGATTGCTTAGCAGCAGTAGAAAATGGTAAACATGGTTTATGTTTCGGAAGTGGAGTGGCAGCAACCGATGCCGTTATGAAATTGCTTTCCCCAGGAGATGAAGTAATTGCTTCTGATGATATGTATGGCGGAACTTATAGGCTTTTTACAAAAATTTTCCAAAAGCTTGGTATTAAGTTTCATTTTATAAACATGCAAAATGCTGCTGATATTTCTGCATACATCAATCAAAACACCAAGCTTATTTGGATTGAAACGCCTACAAATCCATTAATGAATATTACTGATATTAAAGCAGTTGCTGAAATTAGTAAATCAAACAAAACTATTTTAGTTGTCGATAATACTTTCGCATCTCCTTATCTTCAAAATCCTTTAGATTTAGGCGCAGACATCGTGTTACATTCTGCCACAAAATATATTGGCGGACACAGCGATGTAATTCATGGTTGTTTAGTAATGAATAGCGACAGCCTAAGAGAACAACTTTATTTTATTCAAAAAAGCTGTGGTGCAGTTCCTGGACCTATGGATTGCTTTTTAGTGTTAAGAGGCCTAAAAACGTTGCATGTTCGCATGAAAGCTCATTGCGAAAATGGAAAAGAAATAGCGAATTACCTAGCTGGCCATCCAAAAGTAGATAAGGTTTTTTGGCCTGGTTTCGAAAATCAACCAAATCATCACATTGCAAAAGCTCAAATGAGAGATTTTGGTGGCATGATGAGTTTTACACTTAAAGATAGCAGTCTTGAAGCCGCCAAAAAAGTATTAACAAATACACATTTATTCGCACTTGCAGAAAGTTTAGGTGGTGTGGAATCACTTATTAATCACCCTGCAAGTATGACTCACGCTTCAATTCCTAAAGAGGAACGCGAAAAAGTTGGGGTTACAGATGGTTTAATAAGATTGTCTGTTGGAATTGAAGATATAGAGGATTTAATTCAAGACCTCGACCACGCTTTGAGTGCCTAAAGATTTTATTTGTTAATAAAATTCTTTAAACAGAGTAATTATTTGTTATTTTTGCGTTTAACCAGCTTAAATCGTTTTAGTATGAAGGAATTTTCACAAAATGAAGGCGAATTCAATGAGTCAGTAAGTAGATTTGAGCAGATGTTGAAGCGAAAGGAACGATATTATTTCGATCGCGACGATTTAGAAGACATTGTTGAGTTTTATATCAATGTTAATCACCATCAAAAAGCACTCAAAGCAATTCATTTTGCCGAAGGTCAATATCCTGACACTACTTTCTTTACATTAAGAAAATCGCAATTGCTTTCTGCTAATGGTCAATACGACGAGGCACTTAGACTACTAATCGATTTAGAGATTTTTGAACCGGGAAATCCTGAAGTATTTGTCACCAGAGGAAGTATTTATGCAATGCAAAGTCGTCCTGCTGAAGCCATAGAATCTTATAAATCAGCTTTAAGAATTGATAAACGTTTAGAAGAAGTCTATTTGTTTATTGCTTTCGAATTTCAAAACATGCTGAAATATGGACAGGCAGCTCGTTACTTGCGCAAATGTCTCAAAATGAATCCTGACAACGAATCAGCTTTGTATGAAATGTCGTTTTGTTTTGATGTAACACTTAAATTCGAAGCGGGTATAAAGTATTTCAATGAATTTATAGACGATCAGCCATACAACAAAACAGCCTGGTACACTTTAGGACATTTGTATAGCAAAAGTCAAGATTTTGAAAAAGCTGTCGAAGCATTTGATTTTGCGATTGTTATTGATGAAAAATTTGCAGCTGCTTGGTTTAACAAGGCTAACTGCTTATCAGCCTCTGAAAAGTATCTAGAAGCCATTGAATGTTACAAAGAAACGTTTAAGTTAGAAGAACCTGATGCTAATACATTCCTTTACATCGCCGAATGTTATGAGAATTTAGATAATTATAATGAAGCACTAAAATATTTTAAACGCTCCGCAGAAATGGATGAGTTTCTTTCTGATGCTTGGGTAGGAATTGGTGTAGTATTAGATTATTTAGACAGAACACATGAAGCATTACCATATATAAAAAATGCCATAAACATTGACCCTACAAGAGGAACCTATTGGTTTATTTTGGGTGATTTACAACTTAAAATGGGATTTATTGAAGAAGGTGAAGAGTCGTATAGAAAAGTTGTAGAGTTTGAACCTGAGAACACAGAAATTTGGGTCTTTTTAACGAATGTTTTATTGGAAAAAGGAGATATGAAGGAAGCTAACGAAATCATTTTAGAAGCAATTGAAGTACATCCAATAAATGCTAGGATTAAATATCAACAAGTTGAAATTGACTTACATCTTGGTAATCAACAAGAAGCATTGATTCATGCAGCTGAAGCTTTTGCATACGACTACGACTTGTATGAAAAAATTAAAGATGAATTGCCAAAGTTCGCAATGAATAACGAAATTCGCGGACTTTTAGAAAAATTTAAAAACTAATATGAATAATGTAACAATTCCCTTTTTACCTCAACGTGAAGCGAAACCAAGAAAATCGGGAGTAACCATGATGATGGACAAAGGATTAAGTATAAGACAAGCAGAAGACTTCCTTTCTTCATCAGCCGCATTTGCAGATATAATTAAACTTGGATTCGGTACTTCAGTAATTACTCCAAACTTAAAAGAGAAAATTAAACTATATAAAGATGCAGGAATGCGCGTTTATGTCGGTGGAACTTTGTTTGAAGCATTTATTGCCCGCAATATGTTTAAAGAATACATCAATTTTGTTGAAGATTTAGGACTTGATATGGCAGAAGTGTCAGATGGTTCTATCATTCTCGACCATAAAAAGAAATGTGACTATATTTCGAAATTGGCAAAGAAATTCAACGTTGTTTCTGAAGTTGGTTCCAAAGAAGCTGGTATTTTAATTTCTCCTTCTAAATGGATTTCTATGATGAAAGCGGAATTAGACGCAGGTTCTCAAATGGTGATTGCTGAAGCTAGAGAAAGTGGAAATGTTGGAATTTATAGACCAAATGGAACGGCTCACGTAATACTCGTAAACAGAATAATGGCGAAAATTCCATCTGAAAAAATCTTGTGGGAAGCGCCTATCAAATCTCAACAAGCTTGGTTTATTAAATTAATTGGCGCAAATGTGAACCTTGGAAATATTGCCCACGATGATGTAATTCCATTGGAAACACTTAGACTTGGACTTCGGGGTGATACATTTTTTCAACACTTGCCTGAAGATTTAAAAAAATTAAAACAAGTAGTGTAAGTATGAAAGAAATTTCTGTAAACGATTTAAATAATCTTAGGATTTCAAATACGCCACATCAATTAATTGACGTAAGAGAAGATTACGAAGTAGAAAATGTAACTATAGATGGTTTGTGGATTCCAATGGGAAACATTCCTATGGAAATAGCTCAAATTAGAAAAGATATTCCAGTAATTATCCATTGTAAAAGCGGGGTGCGTTCTGCAAATATTACAAAGTATTTAGAAAGTCAAGGTTTCGACAATGTTTCTAATCTTCAAGGTGGCATATTTGCCTGGATTGACCAGATAGACCCTTCACTTCCCAAATATTAATAAGGTGTTGGAATATGGAATAATTGGTAAAAGCTTAATACATAGCTTTTCTCCAACTTTTTTTAAACAATATTTTCAAGAAAATAGAATTGAAGATGTTGCTTACTCAGCTTTTGAAATAGAACATATTGGCCTGCTTCCACAATTGTTATTAGACAATCCAAATATTGTTGGCCTTAATGTTACCATTCCTTATAAAGTGGAAGTTTGTGCATACATCGATGAATTGTTTGGTCCAGCAGCAGGTTTAAATGTTGTGAACACCTTGGTAATTGACCGAAATGTTCCAGATTTTGAAGGACAAAAAATAAAAGGAATCAAGGTAAAAGGTTTCAACACGGATATTTATGGTTTTAAAGAAAGCATAAAGCCTTTGCTAAGACCTAATTTTGAAAGAGCTTTAATTCTTGGAACCGGCGCCAGTTCAACAAGTGTAGCTTATGTTTTGTTTAAATTGGGGATTGATACCTTATTTGTGAGCAGAAATCCGCAAGGAGAACAAGAAATTGCCTGGGAAGATGTGAATGAATTTGTAATTAAATTTCACCCATTCATTATCAACACTACGCCAATTGGACAATTTCCCAATATTGAAAATAAGCCGCTTCTACCCTATTCCAGCCTTACTGACAAACATTTATTGTACGATTTAGTCTACAATCCCGAAGAAACGGCATTTTTAAAAGCTGGAAAAGAAAATGGAGCCAACATTTTTAACGGTAGTGCTATGTTAACCATGCAAGCCCTGCAAAGCTGGAAGATTTGGCAAAATTCAATGGCTAATTTCCAAGACCAGCAGTAACATCTACATTAAATTTTATTCTTAAATCAACTGGAGAAGGAAGAATTGGCAAATCGTTTATCCCATAGAGAGTAAATTGAATAGTTGGGAGTTTAAAAAACTCTTTTAAATCTGTAGTTTCTGGGACAAAACTTACCGTTTTTTGGGTTGTTTCATCAGGTAATGACGCATTAGCAAATATCAATTGAGCTCCAGCATCATTGGTCATTCTTAAGGATAGATTCTTGAAATAGTTCAAATCCTGATTTGCATTTATTGTTGATATCTCTACGGAATTCACTTTAGCTTCCTTAATATTGTTAATTGAAAATTCATTCATTGTCAAATAAGTTTCAATGTTTAAATTCATTATAAATGTTACAAATTCTCTCTCTCCAACTAAAGAAATTGTGTCTACTTTAAAATCACTTTGAAATTCATAATTGATATTTTTATTTCCTCCTACTTTTTTACAAGAAAAAAATATAGTTAATAGTGAAAAGATAAGTACCAGAAAATAATTCGAAATCTTCATTTTATGCATTGTTTGTTGCGAAGATAGTAATTCAAATAAGATTGAAAAATTATTTTTAATCTTATGAATCAGGCAACAAAGAAAATTTAATTTTACGTATTAATTGAAGCAATTTATTTATTAAACTGATTTTGAATGGAAAAGGAATGGAAGTGCAATAATTGGAATGAAGCGAAAACAAGTGGATTATTCTGCTCTAAATGTGGTACTCCTCATTATTTAGAATCTGAAGAAGAAAAAAAAAGCATCAAGAAAAGATTGGAAATTAATAATTTAAATATTCCGATTTATCCAAACGATAATTTATTTATTAAAGTATTAAAAAACGTTTTTAATTTTATTCAGTTTATTTTTATTGCAATTGTGAGTTTCTTTTTATGGCTGATTGCCATGGGGCCAGGTTAATTTTATTTAATTAATAAATCATGGTAATTCAATGCCCTATCCCGATCTATAAATCTTATCAATTCTGGCAAATATTCATTGAAAATATTGTGATAA
>Ga0247838_1002654_pt1 | contig 22229 bp, 26 predicted proteins | sample LaCruzMarch2015__5_FD_189097 | JGI IMG/M metagenome (GOLD analysis project Ga0247838, IMG submission 189097) | Freshwater microbial communities from meromictic Lake La Cruz, Castile-La Mancha, Spain - LaCruzMarch2015_15m | ecosystem: Environmental > Aquatic > Freshwater > Lake | place: Spain... | reverse complement strand
TTGTGCAACTTCTTTTGCTTTATCTGGTGCTAGTTGGAGGTTTCCATATCTGCGTGAAGTTACTTTGATAGCTTCTGTTAATTGGAATTTTTTGCTTTCAGCAGGTGAAAGGAGAGAACTAGATGAAGTTTCACGAGGGATGTATGCTTCTCAGTAAGGCATATAGTATTTTAAGCCATAGAAATTATTTTTTCCTTCTTCTCTCCCTCCAAAAAATGACAATAGGGGAGTATGATGATACTGACGATGATCGTGAGAGCGGCTACTATCTTGATAGGAGAAGGCACAATATCATGAATCATAAAATCGATGACAAAACCCGTGAGAGGGAAAGCGAGTTCAAATATAGAGGCAATAGAGGCAGGGATTTTTTTCAGTCCTTGGTAGAAAAATATACCTCAGAGGAGATTTGACCCGAGTATCAAAAAGAGGAGTCCAAATAAATTATCTCAGATAATTGTTCATAATCCCTGAAATGACGAGTTTCATTCAGTAAACAGGAGAAGTGCTGCAGCTATACACGAAGCAAAAATGTACCTGATAGACATAGCATAGAGAGCATCATTTTTTTCAAGCGTTATTTTATTAAACACTGTTCAGCTCCCCCAGCATATAGCTGTCAAGAGGGCAAAAATGTAGGAAAGAAAATAATCACTTCGGATATTAAATCCCGTTTCTCAGAGGGTCAAGAGTATGCTCGCAAAGATAGTTGTTGCCGCAAAAGCATAGAAACTATTTTTTGGGTGTTCTCGAAGAGCTATCTGTGAAGTCAAAATCGTAAAAATTGGCTGGAGACCAACGAGAACAAAGATAAGACCTAGCGATTCTGTTGCTTTGACCGACTGTATAAAAAACCACGATCCTGCCACAGAGGTGATGATGACGTGGAGGAGGAGGATGGGAAAATTATGAATCTTTTTGAACGCTTTTCTACGGAAAAGCATCAAAAACATGAGTCCGAGAATTCCTCAGGGGAGAAATTCTAATGCAATGAGTAAATAACTGTTAATAGCAAAATTTTGTCTGACAAATCCATCTATTCACCAGAGAATCGAAGCAAGAATGATATAAATACCGGGGTACATAGTTTATTTATGAAAAAAAAGCGCTCCTTTCACTGGATAATTTTTGGTTTCTGTAAAATAACAGGGATATGTCTTTTCATCTTTTAGGCATGACCAATTCCATGAGCTCTGATGCTCTTCTATGTTTTTTACGAGTCATGTATGACACCATGCACTTTCTCATTCACGAGAGAATTGAGCGGGTTTAGTACAGATGCTTGAGAGTTCTGGGGATGAATCGGGATTTATGATAGAACTCAGGAGTCCTAGGGGTGCCTGAGTAGTCTGGACTACGATGCTTCCCACTATGAGCGTCAAAAGAGGTGCGAAAGGGAGTAACTTTTTCATACATTCACGATACCCTATATTTCCTTCAAATGCAATTTTTTGATACAAAAAACCTCTTCAGAATGTTGGAGGGGGGTTTTCTTTTTTGAAAAATAGATACCATGGGAGAAATATGTATTCTGTTTCGCTTATCATACCGACTCTGAACGAATCCAAGGTTATTGCTCAGACTCTCTCGCAATTTCCACCGGATTTTTGTGAAAAGTACAATATCGAGATTATTGTGAGTGACGGAGGAAGTAGTGATAATACAGTTGAAATAGCTCAAAAATACGCTCATAAGGTTATTACACATGACGCTCCTAGGAGGCAGACAATTAGTGAGTGACGTAACAAGGGCGCAGAACATGCGTCAGGAGACATATTGCTTTTCCTCGATGCAGATGTCATTATTCGAAAAAAGGATCAGTTTTTCCAGAATATACAGACTTTTTGAGCATCAAAGTATGTTTTTATGACGGGTAATATTTTTATCCATCCTGAAGCTGTCACTGGTATGGACATCACCGTACACCACAGTATTAATTTTATAGCTTTTATCATGCAAGGGACTAATCTCCCCATCGCACGAGGAGAACTCCAGATTATAAAAAAATCAATTTTCCAGGAATTGGGAGGGTATCGCACTGATATCGTCGTCACAGAAGATCAGGATCTGGTTATTCGTGCACGAAAAAAAGGTCGAGTAATGTACAATACGCGGATGACTGTCTACGAATCTCCGAGGAGATTTCGCAAGTATGGCTACCCAAAAGTCATCGGACTGTGGCTCAAAAACTATATGAGTCTCCATCTTCACAATAAATCATCCTCAAAAGAGTGGGAAGTCGTTCGATAGACCTTTTCTATGTTGCATGAGAAAAAAATACTTCTCTGTTCCGTTCTTCTCCTTTTTCTGTGTATTTCTGTCTCGAGTGACTCTAGTACCTTCTCGTGGGTATTTCAGCAGCCGACTTATCTCCTGGAAAAGGATACTCCAAATCTGCCTTCCTATACCTGTGATGTCTCAGAGGATGCTTGTAAAGTCAATTTTGACTTCACGTCCAGCGTGCCAACTGATGCACCATCTACGCATTATGCTTGTCTCATAGATTTTTGATTTTGAGTAACGGGGCAAGAGAATAAGTGTAATCCATCGACCGTCGAGTTTCCAGTAGGGAATTGGGCCGTTCGTCTCGTCGTCAAGAGAATTGCTGATGAGGCAGTTATGACAGAATGAACAGTGACCATTGTCCATCCTGATGGTGCCATTGATCCTCTTCGCGTTACTCATGCCAGAGAATGGCAATCTCCGAGTTATCTCCTTTTGAAAGAAGACACTTCTCTGACTGAATATACCTGTGATCCAGAGGAAATTGAATGTAAGATTAATTTGAAAGTGACGCCATTGCTGGATGGTGCTGAATCATCGCAATTAACGTGTGAAATAACCAGCGACTTTGAGCTGGTACCGACGACAGAACCCTGTAATCCAAATACTTCCATTGTGCCGACAGGAGAGCATATCATGACTATAAAAATACTGGATAAAAGTGGGAATATTCTCCAAACCTCCACTATAACCCTCAAAAATATTCCACCAGATACCACTATTGATCCGACAAGAGTTGTGACAGATATTCTTTGGCAACAGCCCACGTATCTCCTCGAAAAAGAAGACACCTCAAAATCCGAATATACCTGCGACCCAGAACGTACTGAATGCAAAATAAATCTTCTCGTTACACCAAAACTGGATGGTCTCGAGTCGACGAAACTCACGTGTCACATCTCAACTGATTTTGGTGTAGAAGAGGATGATTGCAATCCTGATACATTTCTCGTACCAAGCTGATCGCATACGCTCACTATTGAAACGATTCATGCAGGAGATAGTTCAATTATTTCTACACGCACCATTCAGCTGCATGGTCTTCCAGCACCAATAAGCGGGGGAGGATGAGGCGGTGGTTCGGTTTCTTTACTTGATCTGACTTCAGCCAGGATTGTAGTTCAGAGTGGTCTTGATGACGCCTTTGTCTGTAGGTCAGATATTTGTCAGGTCAATTTTCTCGCTGAAGTCCCAGTATGAGCACTGTGTGAATGGAATTTCTGAATGGGTACATTTGAAACCGCAGAGACGGATAAAAAATGTAACCCATGATATGTGAAATTTCCACAGGATTCAGAGGTTAAGCTGACCGTTATTGATCCAAATACGATGTCACATACTGTCACGAGAACGCTTCGTGTCCTACGAACAAAAACGCTTCAAACTTCAGATGTTTTGCTCAACGCTCGCATAGAACTCCAAACAAAGATAACAGCCAGTAAACGTCTCACAAATAATGGGATTGTGTGTACTGCGAGTAAGACGGGGACATGTGCACTGAATTTCTCATGAGCATCGAGTATCGGAGCGAAAACATGGTACTGGGACTTCTGAGATGGGACTGTTTCAGACAAAGAAAATCCTCCGAGTCATACTTTTCCTCTCTGAAAATACAAAACTCGCTTTATCGTGTGAGATGGTACTATAACCCATGAAGCTGTGTACGACATAGAAGTCACTTCAAATACACCTCAAAAAGAACCGTGTGAACAGTGTGCCTGATTTCGAGGAAAATTGGAAATATCTGCCGTCCTCCCAAATCCTCCTCATGCAGATACGGTTGAATGGATAGAGATACGTAATATTTCCTCTGAAACACTTCCTCTCGATATGTGTGAGATTTCCGATGAGAGTGAATCATTTGACCTCTCTGGTTCCATCTCGTGAGGAAAAACAATTCGATTTCGTCAGTCGATAACCGGCTTGAGTATGGGAAATACCCACGAAATACTTACACTTACCTGTGGAGAGGTCGTGATAGATACATTTGGTTGGGATTTTGAAGTGCCGACGAGTTATATTCTTCGTCGAGAGGTACTTCGGGGTACACCAGTGCAAAGTGTCATAATGAGCGTCATCGATGGTGATACAGTGGATGCGATGATTGAAGGAAAGAAAACTCGTATTCGACTCCTCTGAATCGATACACCAGAGACAGTGCATCCACGAAAACCAGTTGAAAAATTTGGGAAAGAGGCGAGTGATTTTACTCGTAAATCCCTCGAATGAAAAAGTGTCTGGCTTACTTTTGATAATGAGCCAATAGATCATTATGGTCGGCGATTGGCATATGTGTGGCAGTGTAGTGGTGTTTTTTCAGAACAATCGTGTACACTTTTTAATGCAGAAATAGTCTCAAAGTGATTTGGTCGTATGGAGCGACGTTTTTGATTTCGTCTGTATGAATCCTTTGATATTCTCGAGAAAGAATCCAGGGATAAGAAAATAGGTATATGGAGTGATCCAGAAGTTGCCAAATCTATGATGAATTTGAGTAGTGAAGAGAGGGAAGAGATGACCAGTGATCAAGAAAAAGAATATCTTCTGCTCCAAGAAGAGCTCCTCGCAGACTGCAAAGAAGAAGATATCGCCTGATGTGAGGAGAAAAAACCATCATGGAAGGAAATCACAGAAAGAATCAGTACACTCACTGTCAGTCAGAAAAAATCAGGCATTGTGACAATTTCTGGTCGTACATGGGGTGATTTTCCTTTGAAAATTGGTATTTATGAGGGTAAAAATTTGGTTCAGGAACTTACATCGAGTAGTAATGAAGTGGGTGAATATGAGTTCACTTGGATTCCTGAAAAGGTCTGAAACTTTGAGATTCGCACTATTTTTCAAAAAGGCGATGACATCGTCCAAAAAGAAAAACCTCTAGCTATCGAATTTGTCTCGCCACATTTTGGTATTCCTCTGACTTCAAAAATCCTTCTGCAATGACAAATAACTGATAATCGTTGGCTCGAGTGAGATGTATTTCATTGTCGGAGTCGTGGTTCGTGTTCTGTAAATGTTACGGCAGAGACCAATAGGGAAGGGGACGTGACCTATTTTTGGATTTTTCCTGATGGAAGTGTCTCGGATGAGAAAAATCCTCTCTCTACGAAGCTCGAATATGGTCAGTATGAGATACTTCTTTTCACTTATGATGACATTACGGGTGAGATAGCTTCTTCAATCATCCAAATTGACCATCGTCCCATACCAAAAAAAGCGAAATCATCCTCCAAGAGTACGAAGTACACTCTCGATATCAAAGATGTGCCTGAGGATATCGGTGGAGGGGTTGCTCTCGATACAGATATGACACTGAAAGGGCTTATTGCACAGATAATTTTGGTCTTTATTCTTTGAGGAACCTCTTTCGCTATCCTCAAAAAATAGTTGTCAAGTGTAACTATTCTTTTTATAGGACTTGCTTTCCAAAAATTATATATAGGATTGTCTGGTATATAAATTTTATATGGGTCATGGAAAAATTTTTGATATGGGGGGTCCAGAATCTAGAGATGGAGGTTGAGGGATTGGATGAGATAAGTTTGCCCGTGCACCAATTTCTCGACCTCGAGGGATTACTTCAAATGGAGGACCTATAAATCCATTTTTGGTTTTAAATGAGCTAAGCTGATGAATGATTGAAGATGTTCTTGGTGACGTTCGTGCCCTTTTAAAGGGTTTATGAAGACCTCCTCGCAGACAACCATATACAGACGACAAAGGTAGCTAAAATAAAAAAATTTCCCATTTTCTTCCTTTTTTCTATACTCTCGGCACGTAAGTACAAGTAAAAGTACAAGAATAAGGGGAGATTTTTTATAATTCATCCTTCTACTTGCTCTTGCACTTCTCTTTCTCTCATATTTTAATATCCCACTATGCAAGCTACCAGCAAAAAACTCAATGCTCACACGTATGAAGTGACTATCCGTGAAAGTGCTGCCGAGATGGAACACTACAAAAAATCAGCGGCTCGAAAAATCGCAGAAGTACGTCAGTTTCCAGGTTTTCGTAAAGGAGACGAGGTCCCTGTCGATGTTGTGAGCCGAGAAATAGGGGAGGATCGACTGATGGGTGAGGCCCTCGAAGAAGTCCTCCAAGCAGTCTATCCGAAAGCTCTCAAAAAACTCGATATCATCCCTGTCGATGCGGGTGATCTGACAAAAGTAGTCTCTATGAGCCCTCTCGAGGTTGTGATGACCGTCGAAGTCATGCCAGAAGTGAAACTCGATATGAAGAAGATAGAAAAAATCAGCGTCGAAGTTCCTTCAGTCGCTGTCTCAGATGAAGAACTCCAAAAAGAACTCGATGAGATCATTGCTCGCTCGACACATTTCCATCCTCGTGGAGTACATCACGGTCATCATCATGATGAAAATGGTGACGTACCAGAAGAGACAGATACTTCGATACAACTCGGAGATCGTGTCCGTGTGAATGCTCTCGGATCTGATAAAAAGGGTGGAAAAATCGATGAGCGAATGGCTCTCCATGATTTTGAGCTGACTATCGGTGCAAAGATGATGATTCCCGGCTTTGAAGAAGCCCTAATCGGTGCAAAAGAGGGGGATGTCGTAGAATTCGAAGTCACTTTTCCTGCAGACTATCACAGTGCTGATTTTGCTGGGAAAGATGCGTATTTCTCATGTACTATTCTCACCGTCGAATATCCTCATAAGCCAGAATGGAGTGAAGAATTTATCGAGCGTGTCTGGGGTAAAAAGCTCCAACTCTCAGATTTTCGAGTTGAGTACCGTGAAGCGATGCTCGCTGACAGAAAAGATAAAGCTCGCTCAGAAGCAGAAGAAAAACTCTCAGGAGAATTTATCAAAGTGACTGAGGTCGAAGTTGGTCCAAAGATGCTCGCACAAGAAGTCGAAAATCTCTGGCAGTATCACAACCGAGAGATAGAGAAGCAGGGGATGGACATCAAATCTTACTTAGAACATCTCAAAACCTCAGAAGAGGGATTTAAAAAAGAACATATAGAACCATCAGCAACTCGTCGTATCAAATCGATGATTATCCTCGAAGAGATGAAAAAACACTACAAACCAGAAATCACAGAAGAAAAAGTCATCGAAGAGATGAAAAAAGTTTTCTCACGCTATGCTGGAGATGCAGACTTTGAGAAACGTCTCACTGAACTCGCAAAACCAGGCACAGAACACTTCAATGATATCAAGTCACGCTTGGAATATCGGGCAGTGATTGAGCGGTTTTTGAAGTAGCCCGTCATCGCGAGGCACGAAGCGATCCACGGTAAATGTTTTCAATTTACTGCCTCATGGATTGCTTCGTTGATTTTATCATACCATGCACTACTCCTCGCAATGACCGAGTCGTGATCGAGCGGTTTTTGAAGTAATTGTGTTGTCATATATTTTTTCTTGATTTTTCAGGTAAAAAAGTATCATAAAGTCATGAAAGTTTATAAAAACATGCCATATTATTCAGAAGCTGAAATTATTGAAAAAACTAATGTCAGTATTGAAAGAGGCAAAAAACAACTCGAAAGAGAGCTTCATTCAAAAATAGATACTCCGTATACACATGCGTAACCTCTACTTTAGTCAAAAAGTTTTTGAGACAATAGATGAGCACGTATATCAATACCGTCGATATTTTTATGATCTCTATTCTGATACTGGGATATGGTCTGAGGCAGATATTTTGGAATATTATGCTCGTGCAGCAGTTCTACGGAGAATAGAGATTATTCATCTCATAAAAAGCCGCCTCAATGATCAGCCAGTTATGGGTCACTCAGGAAATCAAACAGTGAAAATTCTCTGGAAAAAGAAAATTCTTTTAGTGTCTTGGGAAGATGAAGATATCGAAAACCGTATGATAACTAATCTGGAGATACTCTAGCTAAGATTTTTTTGAAGTAGTCCGTCATCGCGAGGCACGAAGCGATCCACTGCAAACTCTCCCAATTACCAGTTTCATGGATTACTTCGTCGATTTTATCATACCATGCATTACTCCTCGCAATGACCGAGCCGTTATTGATAGGTTTTTGAAGTAACTATTTCTTCAAAAAAAGTTTCTCGTAGACATTATTTTTTGTTGTTCATTCTTGTAGAGCGATATCGCTGAGAATCGTATCAAAAGTTCCATTTTTGAGTTCCCGGTGGTTTGGTATGATAATGTGTTGACCTTTTGGGTGACGGAGTTTGATATGAGAGCCCTTTTGGTTTTCCCATGTGTATCCAAATGTCGCACAGCACTTTTTTATCAGATCTCAACCAGAAATCGCATAAAATATCATACTAGTAGACGAGAGAGAAATGATCTGCTTTGAGAGCTTGAGTAGTACCTCCGTCGCTCATACTGAGGGCCTCTTGGATATTTACCATCAATTCGTCCATGGTATCCCCCTGAGTACTGATGAAATATTCTGGGATATGTGCACTGTAACCGACAGCTTCTTTTTTGATATTGATTTTCATGACCTTATTATAGGACACTTATGCAGGAATTCAATAGGGCCTTTTTTCATCGAATACCGAGCCGTTATTGAGCGGTTTTTGAAGTAGTTTCATCCACCATTAAAAAATCCAGGCATATGCCTGGATTTTTTAAAATGTTTCCTTGAAATTAGTCCCACATCTCTGCGATTTGTTTGAGTGTTTTGTTTTGCAAAGTTGGTTCATTTCTTAATTTTTCTAATTTTGTTTTTAGGTTATCTACTCCAGAGCTTGCTCAAAAATCACCAGTCCATACTTCGGATAATTTTGCTTGACTGACGTCTTTTACAGAATTGAGCAATCATGCAGGATCAAATCTTTCTCCTGCATTATCTGCGAGAAAACTATGTATACTCATGATACTTTCTGGTCCAGTTTTGTATCCACCATCAGCTTTTTTAGGTCATGATACATAAGCATCTACTGTTTTTACTCATGAAAATGTAAAGGTTATTGATCATTCAGGTACACCATCAACACTCCATGAATTACTACCAATCGTTCTGCCATCTTTATATCTTAATACTCAGTCTTTGAGAACTCAGAGTCTTTGGAACATTCACTCAAGAACGATACCGTCGACTTTTCGTGTATAATTACCTTTGTAAGGTAAACCATCTTTCATCTCACCTTTAAATGTATCTTCATTCTTATATGTAACAAATGTATCCTTATCAATATTTTTCTCCCATTTACCATTTTCTTGAAGAGATAGAACAACGTCACTATCTGTTACTTTATAAATATACTTTCCATCTTGTTGTACTTCTCCATTAGGATTACGACCCAAGAGAGCTGATTGCTCTAATGTTAATTTTACCCTCCCATCTCAATCATATATTGTATCAAATATTTCAGCTCTTTTTCTATCTTGTTCAATTTCAGCTAAACGAAAATTTCTTGCTACTTTTTCTTCAAATTTACCAGTGGTAGTATTGAGGAATTGTCCCTTATCATCACTCTGTACCCACGCTTTATTCTCTTCATCGTATGTCAGAGGTATATTATTAAATTTATATGTTCCAGCAACCAATGAAGCTACATCTCCACCATCAATTAACGCCTGTAATACTCCTAGTTCAGTTTTTTTCGCCTGCTCTGCTTTTTCTGCAGCATCTGTTGCTGCTTTTTCTGCAGCTACCCTCTTTTCAGTATCAGCAGGGAGTTCCCATCTTTTCTGACTTTCGACATACCTTGCTCCAGTTTTTATATCAATTACTCCATCCCATACCTTTATACCTATTTCATCATCTGTATAATCAATTTTATATTCATTTCTGAATTGGTGATTTCCAGATGAATCCATCCATGTAGAAGTATCACTTGTGAGTCCACTTTCAGTTCATTCATATTTTAGAAATTCTTCACCAGTTGTTTTTGCTAGCCCTAATGTCACAGACATAGCTTTTCCGTACTCTTCTGAACCTTCCTGTTTTCTTTCAGCTTCCATTCTATTTTCTTCTTCCTTTCTTTCAGCTTCCATTCTTGTAGTAGCATCTACGCTTGACTCCCATAGACCACTCTCTGGATTATAAGGCACGTTTTCTGAATTAACCAATTCTAGAAATTTTCATTGCGGATCATCATTGTAGTTAAATCTATATGTGAAAATATTACCCTTCGAGTCTTCAAAGTAAAGAGGAGGAGTTTTAGCTCTTATAACAGCTCTAGCAGCATCCATTTTTGTTGTATCTTCTATGAATGATTGCATTTCTGCTCTATATGCTATGAGATCTTCTTGTTTTTCTTCTTGTACTGCTTCTGCGGTTGGATCCGGCACTAATTCAGAAATAAATTTTCCATCAATTTGTAATTCAAGTCCACCATCACCAAAATTTCAGTCATTACCTAATAAAGAATCAAGTTTTTCCAGAGTTTTCCGTCAAATAATTCCATTTGGTTCGGGAATTTTAAAATATTTTTGAAATCCGATAACTCTTTTAACTTCTATATCTGCAGGGGTTTTATCTGTTATACCAAATAACGTTAAAATGCGTCTTTCAGCCTCAGCGTTAATTCAAGGCATTTTTTTGAGCTCTGTTATCCATTCTCTTGATAATGCTTTTTTTCTATTAGGGGGCGCATTTACAAAAGCTTGTTTATCGTAGGTTTCTCTATTTTTTTGAGCTTCTGCCTCTTGCCTGCTTCGAATCGCAAGCTTTACTTTCTCTGCTCAGAGTCACTCCTCTCAGTATATATGTGATTTTTGTGTTTCTGCCATAAAATGGTCATTAAATAATAATACCCATTCACTCTACCCTATCTTTTTTGGGATTGCAAATATTTTGATGTTTTTTATTTTTTGCCTATAATAACCTCTATGAAAATCGCTTGGGATAGACAATCACATACATGGGATGATGAGATCATTCTCCGTACGATGATGCTCGGTGATGACCTCTCTGTGAGAGAACTCTTGCAATCTGTGGATCGAGAGAGGTTACAAACAATCTATCAACTCAAACACGGCACACTCGATAGAAAATCGCAACTATTTTGGTGATACATACTGGGAGGTACCCTTAACAAACCATCTTTTAGACATATATTTCATGACGCTCCATCTCGACATATTACCAGATAATCAACGTGGACTCTTGCCTCACTTTATATCACTGAGAGATACTTGGTATCTCGCAGGTGGTACAGCTTTGGCTCTGCAAATAGGTCATCGTGAGAGTGTTGATTTCGACTTCTTTTGTGAGAGGAGTTTTGACACAGCAGAGCTATTTAGTCATCTTGTTTCTGTTTTGCCCGATTGTCAGAAAGACTTCGAGGAAGATAATACTCTCTATATCACTTCTCACTCAGTCAAATGTTCATTTATCACCTATGAATATCCGCTTATTACTGATTGTGTACAAACTCCATCACTTCGACTCGCATGATTGCCAGACATTGCTGCGATGAAGCTCTCAGCCATTCAGCAACGCTCGACACAAAAAGACTACATTGATCTCTATTTTTTACTGAAACAATATTCCCTCAAAGAGTTGCTGGATTTTTATTCTCAAAAATTTGGTGCCACGACAAACCCTATTCTCATTAGAAAATATCTTACCTTTTTTGATGATATAACGCCCGTTGATATACCCCTCCATTCTGATGTATCATGGTCAGAAATACAAGCGGAGATTGTAGCAAAAGCAACACAGTTTGAGGATGCATAAAGAGTGGATTCTACTTTATCTTCATATGGTGCCCCTTATTTCTGCACCTGCATCTTGATGAGCTCAACCGTATTTTTCCCACGACGGAGGACGGTGATATCATAATCTTCATACTCTATAGTTTCACCAGCATTGGGTATCCGACCAAAAAGTGTATTGATAAATCCAGAGACAGTATCATAGTCAGGACTTTCAGGCAGAGGAAAGGGGAGGGCATCATTCACATCATCGATGGTGGATTCAGTGCGGATGACGTAGGTACCAGGACGTTTCTCTATCACAGTCGCTTCTTCTGTATCGTGTTCATCCTGTATCTCTCAAACGAGCTCCTCGACGATATCCTCGAGTGTCACAATTCCTGCCGTCTCACCATGTTCGTTGGTCACTATAGCCATCTGAATATGGAGACGTTGAAAGTCTTTGAGGAGTTGTTCGATTTTTTGATTTTGTGGTACAAAGTGTGCGGGACGGATGAGACGATTGAGATCTATGTTTGCATTTGTGCGAAATGCTGGGAGGAAATCCTTGAGATAGACAATACCTACTATATTATCTATTGTTCCTTTGTACACAGGGATACGGGAGTACCCCTCTATAGTGATAGTGTCTATATGTGTATCGAAATCTTCGTCTATATCGATAGCATAGATACGGCTTCTAGGGACATAAATCTGTCGGACCGTTTGATCATCAAATTCAAATACATTTTGTATGAGTTCATTACTGGCTTCACCGATGACGCCCCCTTCTTCTGATTCTGTGAGGAAGAGCTTAATTTCTTCTTCTGTATGGACTTCTTTCCCACTATCCTTTATACCCATTATCTTGAGCATACTCAAAGAACAAAATTGTAAGAGCCAGATGATAGGGTAAAATATCCAGTAAAATATCTGTAATGGCCAAGCAATAATCATAGTATACATGAGCGGATTTTTGATAGCTATGTTTTTAGGTATCAATTCTCCAAAGAGTATCTGAATAAAGGTAAGGAAAAAAAATGCAAGAGGAAATGCAATGATATCTAACCAGGAGATGTCTCCATCTGAAAAAAGAGAAAAGATGTTTTTTAATATATAGATTACGGTGTCTTGACCAATCCAACCCATGAGGAGACCAATACTCGTAATGGCTAGCTGAGTAGCAGAGAGATATTTGTCGAGATTAGTAACTATTTTATAGGCGATCTTCGCAGTTTTATTGCCTTTGTTTGCTTTGAGTAAGAGTTGAGATTGGCGAACTTTTACGATAGAAAATTCTGCCAACACAAAAAAAGAACTACTCGCTAATATTATCATGACTATAATAATTCACAATCAGGGGTCCATAGAAGAGTTTAAAGAAGAACAATTTTATTTAATACTATATAATTCTGACAAAATACAAATAGTTTCAGCTAAACTCGATACTTGTGCAAGCCGTTTACGGTACTCTTTTACCCCTTCAAATCCATGGAGATAATGCATAAAATGTTTGCGTATTTCGAGGCAGGCACGGTTTTCTCACTTTGATACCACCATACGTGCCATATGCTCTCTCATGACTCTGATGCGTTCAGTCCATGCTGGTTCGTAGTTTCATGGAAGAAAACACCAGGGGTTGCCGAGAGCATTTCTTGCAATCATAAAACCAGCGAGCGATAATGGATAATCCGATAATCCGATAATCCGATTTTCGGAAGTAAGCCCCCCATACCCTATTATCGTATTATCTTTTATCGGGTTTATTTTTCGTATCCCATCCTCGTAGTTTTTACAGTCTCCATTCCCCAACACAGGAATCTTGAGTGCTTTCTGGAGTTCAAACATCGGTTCCCAGTTTGCATCTCCTGTGTATTCCTGTTGATACGTTCGTCCATGGACCGTGATGAGTTTGGCACCAGCTTGCTCGAGGCACTGACCAAATTCTAGGAGTTCTTCAGCTCCACTCCATCCGAGACGGGTTTTTACACTGACAGGGATTTTCAAGTTTTCCGCGAGAATATTCACGATCTTCATGGCACGATCTCGATCAATCATAAGACCAGAACCATAGCCACATTTGACGACTTTTTTTGCAGGACACCCCATATTGATATCGACTCCTTGCGCTCAGTAGGATTCGATGATTTTTCCTGCTGACAGAAATATTTCAGGCGTATTGCCAAATATCTGAAACACGAGAGGATGTTCGATGGGATCATGAGTGAGGACGCGCTTCGCAAGTTCTGGATTATGGTGAAGTCCATCTGCACTATAAAATTCACTAAATACTACAATGTCTGGAGCGACACTTTTACACGTGGCTCGAAAGGCACTATCGCAGTATCCATCCATTGGAGCGAGAGCCACTATAGGTTTATTTTGTGATGTAAAATCAGTTATCCAGGACACAATTTTTAAGAGAAAAAATAAAAGAGAAAAAAGCAGGATTTATTTTTTCAAAGCTTTCCTTCTCCAAAGGACATACCCTATCATTAAGAAATTTATGCCAATAATGACAAGAGGATAGAGAGTATTGATGAGAGTGACTTCTTTGAGTAGAAAAATGGAGAAAACAAATCCGACACTTGAAGCAATATAGGTAGAGAGACTTTCTTCATGAGGTTTCCAGAAACTTTTTCTCATAGTTGGGATATAGCTCAGAATATCAATTGAGAGTGCCAACATCATAGCTAGGAGGTCTTGTTTTGCTCATAACCAAATCGGTAGGATACAGAGAGCGAACAAAAAAGAAACCGTATCCAGACGAGTGATTTTCTTCTCTCCATACCACAATGCCAAAATTGTAATAAATACACAGGATAATCAGTTAAACCCGAGAGTAAATGCTCACCAATGAGCACCATTCTGGAATTGAATTATACATGCTATTATCTGGATAATAGCCCAGATAAACCAAGAATATATATGAGGTTTTGTTTGGCCACGAAAAATAGTCACTATGTAATAAACATTTGCTAATGATGTAACGAGAACTGTCAGTATGATTAAAAGTATATCCATTATGAGGAAGTATAGTTACGGAGTTTATTTACGCAAAAAACTCATATAATAGACTCATGAAAATTTTTGTCCTTTTTGGTTCTACGGGTGATCTCGCTACACGTTATGTGCTTCCAGCACTTGGAGTTCTTCTCCAGAAATGATCGTATGATCATCTCATCTGTGTGGGGCGTCGAGATTGGTCACGAGATGATTTTCGAAACTTCCTTGCTCCATACTCTGACCTTCTGAATGCGACAGAAAAGATTGCCTATGTCAGAATAGATATAGAAAAAGGGGACTTCTTGCCGCTCAAAGAAGAGATAAGTTCACAACTAAAAACTAAGAACCAAGAACTTACAACTTCTGAATTAACCTATCACCTCTGTCTGAGTCCAGAATATTTTGTACCTGTGGCTCGAGGTCTTGCTTCTATCGGACTTAATACGCCCGAATCGCGTATCATGATCGAAAAGCCGTTTGGGCATGACCTCAAAACTGCTATCGCTCTCAATCTCGAGCTTCAGCATATATTCTCAGAAGATCAGATCTATCGTGTCGATCATTATCTGGGGAAAAACTATGTACGAGAGATGATAGAGTATCGACTTTCTCAAGGGGATAATTGGTACACAGAGAGGATTAGTGAGATACATATCCTCTCACGAGAAGCCATCACACTCGAGAATCGAGGTGCGTATTTTGATAAAAATGGTGAAACTCGTGATAAGCTCCAGAATCATCTCTTGCAAATCCTTGCTTTTGCTACGATGCTGACCCCAAATTCTCTCGATCATCACGACATCCGTGATCGCATATTTCAGGCAATCAGTTCTGTGGCTCCACTTCTTCTTGACCCCCGTCATGATATCGTCATCGGACAATACGCAGGGTACAGAGATATCGAAGGTGTTGCCTCAGATTCTCGCACGGAGACCTATATCCGCACACGTCTCGCTATTGATAATCCTGAATGGATGGATACAAAAATTATTCTCGAAACAGGCAAGGCACTTGATCACAAAGAAAATTCTATCACGCTCTTATTTCGAAATGGAGAGAAAAAAATATTTGCAGAAACTGAAGAAAATAAAAATAACGCGTACGAAGTTTTGATAGAAAAGGCACTTGTCCGTGATCCTTCGTATTTTGTCCGATGGGATAGTGTCCGAGCAGGGTGGCAAGTCGTCAATGATCTCCTGCACTGTACTGATAATTGCCCGATACTACAGATATACGATATTGGTTCAAATCCAACTATTACTTTATGAAAATAACAGACTCGTACGCTGACATTACTGAATGGTTTTTCACACACCTCTCACTCATGCTCGATATAGAGGATACTGTGATGGTTGGTCTCTGAGGGGGGTCATCATTTGATGTGTGGTATGCTGAATTACTTCAGGATTCTTCTTGGGAGGAGCTTGAAACACACAAAATACGGTGGTGTATCACTGATGAACGTATCAATTGTAAGAAAAAAGATCGCAATGATGAACATATTTGGGAGGTATTTCTGAGTCAATTATGTGCACGAGGACTCTCTCGAGAAGACTATTTTCTTCGTCCGCAGATGGACAGTGATGGAGCGGAGTATTCTCAGCGAGTTGGAGCTATTGATATTGCTTTTTTTGGAATGGGACCTGATGGACATACAGCTTCGCTCTTTCCTGGCCACGAATCACTTCAATCCGAAGAGCTCTGATTTATACAAATAAAAAATGCTCCGAAGCCACCACCAGAACGTATCTCACTCTCACCTCACTCTCTCCGAAATATTCCACACACGTGTCTGTTTGGTGTAGGAGTAGAGAAGCGAGCAGCGCTAGCGAAATTTTTCGATATCACTATCGATTCCGACGAATGTCCTATCAAGCTCATTCATCCAGAGATTATTCTCGATGACACAGGGCGAATTCCATTTCCGAATCCTCTCTAAAACTCTCATGTTCCTTCTGTCGTCAGTGGCTTATCACCATCAGTCATGGAGAGAGTAACATTAGTCAGATTGATAGCATGCACTTCAGGCAATACCGGAGTCATGGTCCATGTGATGAGTGCATCACCTTTTTTGATATCTGTTGGTTTTGAAAAGGTGAGAGTCACCTTTTTTGAAAAATTACTATCAACCATATCAAGCGCTCAAAGAGGTGAAGATGGTTTGCTCAAAATAATCGATTCATCATCGTAGCTGAGAGTTCCAGTGATTTTTGTGACATTGGTTGCTGTCACGTTTACTTTGAAGGTAAGAGTTGTTTTATCTCCCACGAGATGTGCCTCTGCATGACTCGTCATATCACTCTCGACGATAGCACTCTGGAGCCGATGACCACTATCAGTAAAGAGGACAGTATGAACACCGACAGCGCATAATACTGCGAGGAGAATAGGAGCTTTGAATTTTCGTTTTTTCTTCATAGTTTTAGTTATTTAGTCAGTCATCATCTCAATCATTATCAGGCCATAACCATTTAGCTATTACAGGATGTCTATTTCCTAATCTAACTGAGATTTCTCTGCATATAATTGCTGTCTTCGAAAGCCAAGGTTTTTCTCAGCTTGGAGGTGTTGTTTTTACTTTTTTAGATACAAAATCTACATGAATTACTCAAGTTGATTTTTCTCCTAAATCTAAAGGTTCACTTTGAGGTTTTCAGGTTGTAAAATCTATAATTTTACTGTCTACCATAACGAGAGATTAGAAGTATGGGTATTGTTCATACAAGACTCACAGAGTTCTTGTTCACTACCGATGACGATACCACAGCGTTTGCATGTAGTAAAGGTATACTGTGTCTGGTGCCGAGGGGCAGTCGTATTCATAGTATTGGTATATTATCTTATTTTTTTGATCAATGCAAGTTTTGGAGATTATTAGATTATCCCTATTATCTCAATTATGCGTACTATTCTCCTCGACATCGCCCCGAAAGATTCTGCTCTCCTCGAAGGGTATTCTCTGGATGATAGAATTCTCGAGCTCCAGAAACTTGTCTCGACCTACAAAGGGGTCGTGGTTTTGCAGACACTGCAAAAGAGAGATGAACCAGATTATCAGACCTACGTCGGAAAAGGAAAGCTCGAGGAAGTGCTTGATCTCGCGGAGGCACTTCAGACGGATACTATTATCATTGGCAATATCCTCAAGGCACGTCAGATCTATGCCATAGTTCAGGAGGTGGAGAAGAGAAAAATGAAGCTCCAAATATGGGATCGAGTGGATTTGATTTTAAAGATTTTTCAACTGCATGCCAAAACTCCAGAAGCAAAACTGCAAATCCAGCTCGCATCAATAAAACACATGGGGCCTCGAATATTTGGTATGGGAATGGAGATGGATAGACAGGGCGGGGGAGGAGGGACTTCAAACAAGGGTATCGGTGAGACCAATACGGAGATCATGCGACGACACCTGCGAGAGATGGAGAGAAAAACTCGAGAAAAAATTGACCATTATCGCAGAGTGCGAGTGCAAAATAGAAGTGGGAGAAAGAGAATGAATGCTTTGACAGTTGGTATCGTGGGTTATACGAATGCTGGAAAATCCACACTTATGAATTCGTTGACAGATAAAGGTGTGTACGAAAAAGATGAGCTTTTTGCGACACTGGGTACCACGGTTGGTCGACTCAAGCTCCCGCAAACTGCCTATATTGATGAAACATGAAACTTCATCACGCGACCAGATATCCTCATCTATGATACGATTGGTTTTATACGTGACTTGCCTCCTGAACTCATCGATGCTTTTTCTTCTACTCTCGAAGAATCTCTCTCCTGTGATATCCTCCTCCAAGTCGTCGATGCGAGTGATCCGCATATTGCTGACCGTATTGCCGTCACGGATGATATACTGACTCGTATTGGTGCGACACAGCCACGCTGGTACATCTTCAATCAAATTGATAAGTGTACCTCTTCCGAGCTAAAAAAATTGAAAACTACCTACAAACACCTTCACCCCATATTTGTTTCAGCAAAAACGAGTGTCGGTATTGAGGAGTTAAAAGAGAAAATTCTTACTTTCCGATAACTACTTTTCCTTGTTTCTTTGTGAGCGTGAGTTTTCTTATTTCTTTTTTCCCACCATTTCTCGTTGAGAGAAAACGGTCGAGTTCTGCTATGAGAGCTTTGGAGAGACCATGCGTAGAACCATTGGCTTTTTCATAAAGAAAGCGGAGTAGCTCATGCTGAAAACCGAGAGGGAGCGTATGATACCAATCGAGTTCAAAAAAACTATTGTCTCTCACTTCTGTGAAAAATGCATCAAAGCTCATCTTGAGTTCTTGCGCAGAATGACTGAGTCGAGAGAGAGCCGTGTTTACTTCTGGATTGATTGTTTTGAGTTCCTTCAAGACTTCATGTCGTAGGAGATTGCGAGGAATACTCGTATCATCATTGGTCTTATCATGTCAGAAGGGGATGGAATGTTCTTTTGCGTATGCTAGTATTTCATTTTTTGTCACTCAGAGGAGTGGACGAACATAATGTCACGAAGACGCTTCAATACCGACAAGCCCTGTGATACTTGTTCATTTGGTGATGCGATAGAGGATAGTTTCTGCTTGATCGTCAGCATGATGAGCGGTCGCTATGAGGTCTGCGTGGTATTTTTTTCGGATTTTCTCAAGCCAGGCTTTTCGTATATTTCTCGCACATTCTTCGATGGTAGTCTTTGTCTTTTTCGCTTCTTTTTTGATGTCAGCATCCAGGACTTCGAAAACGAGGATATTTTCCACACAATATTTTCGCACGATTTCTTCATCCCTCTTGGCACTTTTTCTGAGGTGGTGGTTGATATGTGCCACAATAATCTCAGAAGAGGGGAGTATTCCGTTTGTATAGAGGTCGAGAAGAACCATAGAATCAGGTCATCCTGAGCATGCGATGACTATTTTCTGGTCTTTTTTTTGAGACTTGTGTGAGATGTTTTTGAGCAGGGTTGAAGATTTTTTTGGGGTCATAGCGATATTGTATCGATATTTTTGCAAAGCGAAGAGGAATAAGGTAGTATAGGAGTATGCCTCAGGATGTCGACATCACGCAACTCTCACAGATTCTCAAAAAAGAGCAATCTGGTACGAGTATGTATTTTCCAGAATTTCGACATATTCTGGACGAGATAGAGCTTTCTCTCGATAAACAAGATTCTGATGGTGCTCTCACAGCTCTCGTCAAAGGTGCTCTCACACTGCATGCTTCTGATATACATCTCGAGCTTCATGAAATCGATGCCGAAGTACGATTTCGTATCGATGGTGATCTGGTCACTGTTGGCACAATCAAAGTAAAGGAACACGCTATTATCATCGAGCGGATGAAATACAAATCCAATCTCAAACTCAACATCCATGATGTCCCACAGGATGGTAAATTTCGCTTCTGAAAAGAAGGCCATGATGCTCAGATAGATGTGCGTGTTTCCGTCATGCCTACCCGATATGGAGAAAGTATTGCCTGTCGTATCTTGGACTCTTCGGCCAATGTGATCAATTTTGATGGACTCGGAATTATATGACCACAAAAAGATATCATCCTAGAAGCACTGCGAAAGAAACAGGGGATGATCCTCGTCACTGGTCCAACTGGTTCTGGTAAGACGACGACTCTCTATACGATGATAGATGTTTTGAAAAAACCAGAAGACAAAATTATTACCCTCGAAGATCCTATCGAATACCAGATTCCTGGTATACTCCAGTCAGAAATTAACGAACGAGCAGGGTATACTTTTGCACTCTGAGTGCGTTCAGTATTGCGACACGACCCCGATATTATCATGATCGGAGAAATACGTGATCTCGATACAGCCAATACTGCTGTGCAAGCAGCACTTACAGGTCACCTCGTCCTCTCGACTCTCCATACAAAGAGTGCCTTTGAAACACTTGAACGTCTCGAAAATATGGGTGTCTGAACTTTTGATGTCGCGGCAGCACTGGATGTCATCATCTCTCAGCGTCTCGTCCGACGAGTCTGTCGGCATTGTGCAGAACGTGAAAAAATCCCAACATTACCAGGTGATGACGTCCTCCTCAAGCGTTATGGCGCGACTGAATCACTCGCAGAACGTGGTGCCGGTTGTGATGAGTGTGGACATACGGGCTACAGAGGACGTATGGGAATTTACGAAGTCTTTCAAGTCACAGAAGAAGTGCGTAATGCTATCCGTACAGGAAAAAATGATACAGAAATTCGTACTATCGCTGAGAAGTCATGATTTCTCTCAATCTCCGAAGACGCTCGAGCAAAAATCCTCCTCGGTATGACAACACAAGAGGAATGTGAAAAAAATGGGATACTCTAATGAGTATGTATAAAATATAATTTCCAAGAGTATTATTTTTTGTCATCTGGATTCTAACTCTGTATGCCTTGAAAAGCTCTAAAGATGAGTATCTTTTGATGTATTATATTTCTATCTTTTCCTTATGGCTGAGTCCAAAAAAAAGAAAACTGTCAAAAAAACAGAAGCAGGTACTAAAAAAACTCCTTCTAAAACTCCTGCCAAATCTGCTCCTAAAACAGCAACCAAGAAAACAAAGAAACCTGCCGCTGTATCTTCATCAAAAGCTGTAACGTCTCCGAAAGTGGAGTCTGCAGTGACAAAGAAAGTTGCCCCAAAAAAATCTCCTACTGTAAAAACTGCTCAATCTACTCCAGCAGCGAAAAAAACAAAAAAAGTAGTTAGCCGAAAAAAACCGACACATTTTACCAAAGATTTACTCCCAGAAACTACTCCCTCCAAGGATGCTCCTCTTGATACAAGTCTATTTACTATGATAGTCGCTATTTTTATCGTTGCTCTTGTCGTATTTGGAGGATTTATCTACGCTCGAAAAGCACGTATGATGGAGTCACCAGCACCTTTTCCGAGAGAAGAAATACAGCCACAACGTATCAGAGTCTCTTCTTCAGTCCTTCTGTCACCAGATGTGATCACTGCTCTCGAAACTATCGTAACTCAGATAACTATTGGCCCAGATGAAGTCCTCCAAAATGTTCGTAGTATTGGTGATGCTCAAACGGAAACAGTATTTTCTCCTGATGCCCAAACGGGTGATTTTGTTTTTGAGTTCAAGAGCGCGTCTATACTTTACCGACCATCAACAAAACAAGTTATCAAAACTGCTTCGCCAGCAACAGTGTAATAAGAAAATATTCCGTAAAAAGAGTCACTATTGGTGACTCTTTTTTGTATTACTGAGTATTTTATTTTTTTGCGAATCATACAAATACTACCCCAAACAGTGCCACGAGAACACCTGTAATCAGAGCACTCGACGGGATGTCCCAATAGTATGATCCTATTATTCCAAAGAGAGTTGATACTATACTGA